>Ga0335069_10003322_pt1 | contig 24383 bp, 23 predicted proteins | sample Lox_Sample_11_FD_206714 | JGI IMG/M metagenome (GOLD analysis project Ga0335069, IMG submission 206714) | Soil microbial communities from Loxahatchee National Wildlife Refuge, Florida, United States - Lox_Sample_1.1 | ecosystem: Environmental > Terrestrial > Soil > Wetlands | place: USA... | reverse complement strand
GAGCAGGCTTCCATGGTCGGCAGCACAGCGACCCTGCAGGTGCCCGCCACCGACGTCGATACGCTGACGCGATCGCTGACCCAGGGCGACCTGATCCTGATCCTGCGGTCGCTGGCCGACGCCAGCGGGCCCAGTGGCCGGGCCGGCTTGGCAGGCCCGGACACCGGCGACGTGGTCCGCGTCTACCGCGCCGGGCAAATCACCGAGGTAAGGGTGGCCCAATGAGCCTCCGCCAGCATAGACCCCTTCAGTTCGTCGCCACGGTCGCCGGCCTGGCCGCCACCCTGGTCTGGCCGGTGCTCGGCTACGCCCAGGGCGCGGCCCTCGCCGGCGGGTCGAGCCAGACCGCGCGCAGCGAAGACGGCGTGGTGCGGGTCGACCTGTCCGCCCAGGGCAGCGGATCGCACGCCCTGACCCTGCCCAAGGGCAAATCGGCCATCGTCGAATTGCCGGTCGATGCGCGCGACGTGCTGGTCACCAATCCCACCGTGGCCGACGCGGTGCTGCGTTCGCCCCGGCGCATCTATGTCATGGGGGAAGCTTCGGGCCAGACCGACGCGGTGTTCTTCGACGCCGCCGGGCGGCGAATCCTCAGCCTGGACATCACCGTGTCGCAGGACACGACCGCCCTGTCCGAAACCTTGGCGCGCATCCTGCCGGGCACGGCCATCAAGGTCGATGCGGTCAACGACTCCGTGGTGCTGAGCGGGCAGGTGCCCAACAGCTCCGACGCGGAAAAGGCCGAACGCCTCGCCGAACGCTTCGTGGCCAAGCCCGAGCAGGTGGTGAATATGATCAGCATCGCCGGCAAGGAGCAGGTGATGCTGAAGGTGCGCGTCGTGGAGATGCAGCGCAGCATCATCAAGCAGCTGGGCTTCAATCTTTCGGCCACGGTCGGCTCGGTGGGCAGCCCGCAATTCCTGTTCGGGACGGCCGCGAGTTGGGGCGTGAACGGCGCTCTGCTCGGGGGCCTGCAAGGAACGGGCTACAACCTGGACACCACCCAGCAACCCGAGATCAAGGCCTGGGATCCCAACACTAACTCCTATGACCTGCCCTATGTATGTCATTCGGGCTGCACCAACGGCGGGCCGGCCACCATCGCCACCACCCAGACCACCTCGGGCTCTAACAGCCTCAATAAGGCCTCGTCGGCCATCGACGCCTTCGAGCAGGTCGGCCTGGTCCGCACCCTGGCCGAACCGACGCTGACCGCGGTATCGGGCGAATCCGCCAAATTCCTGGCCGGCGGCGAATATCCGGTGCCCACCGGCGAGGACAACACCGGCCGGACGACTATCGAATTCAAGCCCTACGGCGTCGGTCTCGGCTTCACCCCGGTGGTCATGTCCGGCGGTCTGATCTCGCTCAAGGTGTCGTCGGAAGTGTCCGAACTGACCAGCGAAGGGGCCTTCGCCCTGGCGACCAGCGGCTCGACCAGCACCTCGTCGGGGTCGAGCAGCTCGACTGGATCGGCCAGCCTCACCATTCCCGCGCTCAAGGTGCGCCGCGCCGAAACCACGGTCGAGCTGCCGTCCGGCGGAGCCATGATGATCGCGGGCCTGATGCAGCAGGAAACCCAACAGGATCTGTCCTCGCTGCCGGGCCTGATGGACTTGCCGGTTCTCGGCGCCCTGTTCCGGTCGCGCGACTATCTGTCGGGCGAAACCGAGCTGGTGATCATCGTCACGCCCTACCTGGTCAAGTCAACCTCGCCCGACAAGCTGCAGACGCCAATCGACGGACTGCAGACCGCCGGCGACATGGAGACCGACCTGCTGGGCCATCTGAACAAGGTCTACAAAACGCCGCCGGCTGCGGTCGCCGGGCGCACCTATCAGGGGCCGTACGGCTATGTCATCCAGTAGCGGGATCAAGGCTATGTCGCGCGCCTTCGCCCTCGCCGGGGCGGCTTTGGCCAGCCTCGTGCTGGTCGGTTGCCAGCACCCGGAAAACAACCTGGCCAAGTCGGCCGTCACGCCGGGCCAGCTTTACCCGCTCAGGGCCGACGCCCAGCCCGATGATATCCTGCTGGCCATCCATGCCGAGGGCCTGTCGCCGGCGCAGGACGCCGCCGTTCAGGCCGCCGCCGACCGTTGGCGCGACAGCGGCGGTCAGTCGATCATGATCAGCGAACCCCAGACGCCAGCCGATCCCGCCGTCGCCTATAAGGACGTCCAGGCCGTGCGTGCTCATCTGATCGCCGCGGGCGTTCCCGCCGCCGCGATCCAGCTGGCCGGCTACGACTCCAAGGGCGACCCCAAGGCGCCGCTGAAGGTCAGCTTCACCCGCTACGAGGCCGAGGTGGCGAGCTGCGGCAAGAACTGGGAAAACCTGACCGCCACCGAGGCCAATGTGGTCCAGTCCAACTTCGGCTGCGCCGAGACGGCCAATCTGGCGGCGATGATCGCCGACCCCGCCGACCTGAATCAGCCGCGAACGGACGGATCGGCTGACGCCGGGCGCCGCATCACCGTGATGCAGTCCTACCGAAAGGGCGAGACCACCTCCGCGGCCAGCGACAGCAAGGCCTCGGGCGCCATCACCAGCGCGGTCGGGGGCGGCCAATGAGCAGGCCCAGACGCAACCTCCTGAAGTCCAAGGTCGAAGCGCCCCCGCTGGAGGCGCCGGAACCGGAAGCGACCCCGGTCGACGCCGCTCCGCTTGAGGCGTCCTCGTTCGAGGCGCCCGTTTTTGACGCCCCAGACTTCAACGGGTTTGGCTTCGACGCGCCCAAGCTGGATGAGCGCGAGTTCTTCGCCTTCGAGCCCGCCGAGCCAGGCGCGCCCGCCTACAGCGTCTCCACGCTCGACGCCGAGGAATTCCAGTCACTGGACGTCGCCGCCCCTAAAGAGGATTCCTCCGATCGGGCGTTCCTGCAGATCGAGCCCTTCGAACTGGACGCCGCCGAGCCGGAAGCCCCGAAATACCAGCGCGTGATCCTGGAAGAGCCCGATTTGGCGCCCCACGAGATCGAGGCCCTGGAGCGCGAGAGCGCGCTGAAGGCGGCCGCCTTCGATCCCTTCGCTTTCGGGCCGCCTGAATCCGACATTCCAAACGCCGAGGTTCCCGAGCTTGAGGCGCCGGGTTTCGCCGCGGACGACGAGTTCGGCGCACCCGAAGGCCAGGGCGCCTGGTTCTCGCCGGCCGCGCACGCCGGACTGGCGTTTGACGATTCAGCCCTCGGCCCCGAGCCGGAGACCGCGTTCGACGCGCCGCTCTACGATCCCTTCGCTGAGCAGGCCAGCGCCGTCCAGGACGACGCCTTCCGTTTCGACGCGCCCGCGCCCGGAGCGCCCGAAGCGCCGCCCCCGGTGCGGCCGACGCCGGCCGTGGCCAGCTCGGCCCTGCCGCTGGATATCGATCCAGGCATGATCACGGCCTCGGTGCCGCGCATCGCCATCCATCTGTTCTGCGAACAGGCCGGCACCAGCGCGGTGGCCGAGGCGGCCATGCGAGACCGTCGCTTGTCGACCGCCACGGCGACCGCCTTCGACGGCGGTTTGCAGGCGGCTGTGGCCCTTTACCAGAACCAGCCCACGCCCTCCCTGATCGTCGTTGAAAGCGCCGACCAGGGTCCCGGCCTGCTGAGCGGCCTGGACCGCCTTGCGGAGGTCTGTGACCCCGGCACCAAGGTTCTGGTGATCGGCGAGGCCAACGATATCGCCCTCTACCGCGAACTGATGCGCAGGGGGGTCAGTGAATATCTGGTCCCGCCGCTCAATCCGCTGCTGCTGATCAACGCTATTGCCAGCCTCTACGCCGATCCGTCCGCGCCCTTCATCGGACGCTCGGTCGTGGTGGTCGGCGCCAAGGGCGGCGTCGGGGCCTCCACCCTGGCCCACAACCTGGCCTACGCCCTGTCCGAGCGCATGCAGGCCAACACCGTCCTGGTCGACCTGGACTTGCCGTTCGGCACCGCGGGCCTCGACTTCAACCAGGACCCGCTGCAAGGCGTGGCCAACGCCCTGGCCCAGCCCGACCGTCTGGACCCGGTGCTGCTGGAGCGCATGATGGTGCGCTGCTCGGACCGGCTGAACCTGTTCGCGGCGCCCGCCACCCTGGACGACGACTATGACATCACCTCCGACGCCTATGAGGAGGTGGTGGGCAAGATCCGCTCGACCGCCCCGTTTGTGGTGTTCGACCTGCCGCACCTGTGGTCCAACTGGATGCGCCGCACCCTGCTGACCGCCGACGACGTGGTCCTGGTGGCCACACCCGAACTGGCCAGCCTGCGCAACGCCAAGAACCTGGTTGATCTGATGCGCCAGGGCCGGCCCAACGACGGTCCGCCCAAACTGGTGCTCAACCAGGTGGGCATTCAGGGCCGGCCGGAAATTCCGGTGAAGGACTTCGGCGAGGCCCTGGGCCTGACGCCGGCCCTGTGCCTGCCCTTCGATCCCAAGCTGTTCGGCCAGGCGGCCAACAACGGCCAGATGCTGGAGGAGGTCAACGCCAAGACCCGCGTGGTGGAGGGCGTCAACCATCTGGCCCAGCTGATCGGCCGGCGCGAGCCGCCGCCGCCGCCGGCCAAGCCGTCACTGCTGAGTTCATTGTTGAAGCGTAAATAGGAGCCCGCGGAGTGTTCGGTAAGCGCGCAGGCGAACAGGCCGAAAGGGCTCCGGCGCCGCCGCCGGCGCCTGCTGGCGCGGCCGCGATGGCCGTGCGGCCGCGCGCGGTCGAGCCGCCGGCCCCGGCCGCCGTCGCCGCTGCGTCGGCCGCCGCGCCCGCCCCCCAGCGTCCCAAGGCGCCGACCCCGCCTGCGGGCGCTGGCGTCGCCGCCGCGGGGCTGGAGCAGCTGCGCGCCGCCCAGGCGCCGGTGCAAGAGGTCGTCCGACCTCAGAGCGACTACTACCACTCGACCAAGACCACGATCTTCAACGCGCTGATCAACACCATCGATCTGTCGCAGTTGGCGCAGCTCGACGCCAAGAGCGCGGCTGAGGAAATCCGCGACATCGTCGCCGAACTGGTCGCCATCAAGAACGTGTCGATGTCGGTCGCGGAACAGGAGCACCTGGTCCAGGACATCATCAACGACGTTCTCGGCTACGGACCGCTCGAGCCGTTGTTGGGCCGCGACGACATCGCCGACATCATGGTCAACGGCGCCGCGCGGGTGTTCATCGAAGTGGGCGGCAAGGTCCAGCTGACCAATGTGCGCTTCCGCGACAACGCCCAGCTGATGAACATCTGCCAGCGCATCGTGTCCCAGGTGGGCCGGCGCGTGGACGAATCCTCGCCGATCTGCGACGCGCGCCTGCCCGACGGCTCGCGCGTCAACGTGATCGCGCCGCCCCTGGCGCTGGATGGGCCGACGCTGACCATCCGGAAGTTCAAAAAAGACAAGCTGACGATGCGCAACCTGGTCGAATACAAATCGATCAGCCCAGAAGGCGCGCGCGTGCTGGGCGTTATCGGCGCCTCGCGCTGCAACATCCTGATCTCCGGCGGCACCGGCTCGGGCAAGACCACCTTGCTGAACACCCTGACCGCGTTCATCGACCCCACCGAGCGGGTTGTGACCTGCGAGGACGCCGCCGAACTGCAACTGCAGCAGCCGCATGTGGTGCGCCTGGAGACCCGGCCCCCCAACCTGGAAGGTCAGGGCCAGATCACCATGCGCGATCTGGTCAAGAACTGCCTGCGGATGCGTCCGGAACGGATCATCGTCGGCGAAGTGCGCGGACCGGAAGCGTTCGACCTGCTGCAGGCGATGAACACCGGCCACGACGGCTCGATGGGCACGCTGCACGCGAACTCGCCGCGCGAGGCCGTGAGCCGGATGGAATCGATGATCACCATGGGCGGCTATGGCCTGCCCACCAAAACCATCCGTGAAATGATTGTCGGCTCGATCGACGTGATCATCCAGGCCGCCCGCCTGCGCGACGGCTCGCGCCGCATCACCCACATCACCGAGGTCGTGGGGCTGGAAGGCGATGTGATCGTGACCCAGGACCTGTTCGTCTACGAGATCACCGGCGAGGACGCCGAGGGCCGTGTGATCGGCCGCCATCGCTCGACCGGCATCGCCCGTCCCCGGTTCTGGGACCGCGCGCGCTACTTCGGCCTCGAGCGCGAACTGGCGGACGCCCTGGACGCAGCGGAGTAACGGCCGTGTTGATGATCCTCGCCGCCGCGCTCCTGGCCTTCATCGTCGTCGGCGGGGTCGGATTCGTGGTCGTGACCGCGGGCCAGGGCCAGCGCGCCGCCAAGCGCACCCAGGCGATCGCCGCTCCTCGCAGCCGCAACGACAAGGTCCAGCGCTCCGCGGTGCGCGCGAGTCAGCTCGACGCCAGCCAGCGTCGGCGACAGATCGTCCGAACACTGAAGGACAACGAACGCAAGCAACGGGCCGCGTCTTTCAGCCTGGCCAACCGGCTGCATCAGGCGGGGCTCAAGATCAAGCCGACGATGTTTTGCCTGTGCGCCGCGGGTTTCGGCGCCGTGGCGGCCGGCGTGGCCCTGTTCGCGCACTTGTCGATTCTGATCGCCGCCCTGGTCTTCTTCGTGGCCACCTTCGGCTTGCCGCTGTGGCTGCTCGGGTTCCTGGCCAAGCGCCGCATGGCCAAGTTCGTGCTGATCTTCGCCGACGCCGTGGACATCATCGTGCGAGGGATCAAGTCGGGTCTGCCGTTGCACGACTGCCTCAAGGTGATCGGCAAGGAATCTCCCGAACCGCTGGCCGGCGAGTTCCGCTGGCTGGTCGAGAACCTCTCGCTCGGCATGCCGATGGACCAGGCGCTGGAAAAGGTGGTCGAGCGCACGCCTATCTCGGAGCTGCGCTTCTTCGCCATCGTGCTCAACATCCAGCAGAAGGCGGGGGGCAATCTCGGCGAAGCGCTCGCCAACCTGTCGGCGGTGGTGCGCGGCCGGCGGATGATGCGCGAGAAGGTCAAGGCCCTGGCCAGCGAGGCAGTGGCGTCCGCCTGTATCATCGGCGCCCTGCCGCCCATCGTCATGGGCCTGATCGAGATGACCAACCCGACCTATCTCAACATCATGTTCACCGACCCGCGCGGGCACGTGGACCTGGCCGGGGCGGCGTTGTGGATGGGCGTGGGCATCTTCGTGATGCGCAAGATGATCAACTTCAAAATGTAATGACGCATCCAATGGGCCCGTCATGACAGACTTCGTCGAATTCTTCGCCGATCCGACCAACCTTTTGACCCTGGGCGTCGGTGGCCTGTCGTTCGCCACCGTCGTGACCCTGGCCATGCCGCTGACCAAGCGCGACTCCCTGGAAGTGCGGCTGAAGTCGGTCTCTAACCGGCGCGAGGAGCTGCGTCGGCGCTCGCGCCAGGCGATGACCAAGGAAGGCGGCGGCAGCCTGCGGCAGACCGACGAAAGCATGTACAAGAAGGTGGTCGAGCGGCTGCAGCTGTCTCGGCTGCTGGAAGACCCCAAGGTGGTCGACCGCCTGGCCGAGGCGGGCTTCCGCGGCCCCAAGCCTCTTTCGACCTTCTATTTCTTCCGCTTCGTCATGCCGTTCGTGATGGCGGCCCTGGTCGGGTTCTACATCTTCTTCATCAAGAACTTCGGCCTGCCCACCAACACCAAGCTGGTGGTGGTGTTCGGCGGCTTCATGATCGGCTTCTACGCCCCCAACCTGTACATCTCCAACCTGGCGTCCAAGCGGCGTTCCAGCATTGTGGCGGTGTTTCCCGACGCGCTCGACCTACTGCTGATCTGCGTGGAATCCGGCATGTCGATCGAAGCGGCGATCCAGAAGGTCAGCCAGGAAGTGGGCTCGTCGTCGATCGAGCTGGCCGAGGAGCTGTCGCTGCTGGTGGCCGAGCTGTCCTATCTGCCCGAGCGGAGGCAGGCCTACGAGGGCCTCGCGCGGCGGGTCAACTATCCGGGGATCAAGTCGGTGGCGACGGCGATGATTCAGGCCGAACGCTATGGCACGCCGCTCGGCAGCGCCCTGCGGGTCATGTCAAAGGAAAACCGCGAGCTGCGCATGTCGGCCGCGGAGAAGAAGGCCGCCGCCCTCCCGGCCAAGCTGACCGTGCCGATGATCGTGTTCTTCCTGCCAGTGTTGTTCGTGGTCATTCTCGGCCCGGCGATCATCCGGGTGACCGACACCCTCAAGCACAACCATCCCTGACGAGCGGCTGGGCGCCGGCTCCGGCCTGGGTCTTCTCAAGGATCTAGTTGATCGGGACCTGGTCTTGCGCCTGGGCCTTGGCCAGGGCGTTCCAGCTGCGATCGCTGTCGCCGCCCTGCGCCGGCGGGAGGGCCGCGGCCGACGGGCCCGCTGTCGGCGCCTGGGCGCCCGTTGCCGCGCGCAGATAGGCCATGTTGTTGTCGGCCGCGTCGGGCGGCAGGTCGCCGCGCTGCAAGCGCTCGGACTCGGCCAGCTTGCCTTCAAGCCCCAGGATCAGGGCCAGGTCGAGCCGGATCTGCGGCGTCGCGCCCGGCTGGGCCGCCGCCTTGCGCAGCAGGCTCTCGGCCTGCGCCCTGTCGCCGGCGCCGGCCAGGAACATGCCGAGGTTGCACAGCACCATCGGATTGTCCGGCGCCAAGGCCAGGGCCTGCTGATGGGCCGCCAGGGCCAGGTCGGGCTGGCGGGTCTGCTCGTAGGCTATCCCAAGCAGCGAGGCCGCGCGCCAGTCTCGCGGCTTCAGCTGCAGCGCCCTTTTGGCGGGGGCCACCGCATAGAAGCCTTGCTGGCCCGAGATCGCGTCGCGGGCGGATTCGAGCAGGGCCTCAACGTTGTCGGGGCTGAGCGCCAGCACCTGCTGAACGGTGTTGTAGGCCTCTTGGGCCTTGCCCAGCTGGCGCAGCGTGCCGGCCAGCTTCACGCCGGCCTCGGCGTCGGCGGGGTTCTTGGTCAGCTCGTTGGACCAGAACGCGGCCTGGGCCAATGGTCCCAGGCGGTCGGCCGCCGCCCGCTCGTCGGCGCTGGCCGGCTTGGACGCGGTTTTGGCCTGACCGGCGGCCTGGACCTGCGCGGCGGCGGGCGCGCCGGCTGGGGTCGAGGCGAGGGCGGGCGCGGCCAGGATCAGGGCGCCGGCGAGCAGGGCTCCGGACGCCAGCGCGCTTGGCGAGGCGAGGGCGGTTGCGGCGGACCTCAGCTTGCTACACATCGACGACGCTCCGACAGGCGACCGGTCCGAGGATCGCGCGCCCATCTCAACGAAGCGTTAAGCTTGACGAAATCTTACCGCGCCCGAAGGTGGACGCGGCCGACAGACGAAGGGACCGCCGGAAACCGCATGTTCGACTCCTTGATCCCCGCCGCCGAGGCGACCGATCCGATTCCGCTTGCGATCCTGTCCGAGGCCCAAGCGAGCGCCTGGCTGGAGGCCGCGCCGCCGCCGGTAAACGGCTTGGCGACGCTGGCCGGGTTCGCCGGGAAGGCGGGACAGCTGTTCAAGCTGCCGGACGCGGGCGGCGCGTTGGAGCGGGTGCTGTTCGTGATCGGCGCGGGCGAGGACACGCCCGGCTGGCGGGCCCAGGCCGCGCGCGCCCTGCCGGCGCAGTTGCCGGCGCGCGACTATCGCCTCGACGCCTGGCCGCCGGGCCTCGATCCGGACGAACTGGCCATCGCCTTCGCCCAGGGCGCCTACCGCTTCGATCGCTACAAAGCTCCGCGCGAGGCGGCGCGCGCGCGACTGATCGTTCCTGAAGGGGCCGGGCTCGATCGGGCTCGCGCCATCGCCCATGCCTGCGCCCTGGCGCGCGACATGATCAACACACCCGCCAACGACCTCGGGCCCCTGCAGATCGAGACCATCGCGCGGGAGATCGCCGAACAGTTTGGCGCGGATGTATCGGTCGTCGCCGGCGACGCGCTGCTCGCCGCCAACTACCCCGCCGTGCACGCCGTCGGGCGCGCTGCGGCGCCCTATCGCGCGCCGCGCATGATCGAGCTGACCTGGGGCGATCCTGCTGATCCAGTCGTGGCGGTGATCGGCAAGGGCGTGGTGTTCGACACCGGGGGCCTGGACATCAAGCCTTCGGCCGGAATGGGGCTGATGAAGAAGGACATGGGCGGGGCCGCGCACGCCTTGGCGCTGGGCCGCATGGTCATGGCCGCCGGGCTGAAGGTCCGGCTCGTATTGCTGATGCCCGTGGCCGAGAACGCCATCTCGGGAGACGCCATGCGGCCAGGCGACGTGATCGCCTCGCGCAAGGGTCTGACCATCGAGGTCGGCAACACCGACGCGGAGGGCCGGCTGATCCTGGCCGACGCCCTGGCGCGGGCCGCCGAGTTCGACCCGGTCTTGACCGTCGACCTGGCCACCCTGACCGGAGCCGCCCGCGCGGCGCTGGGGCCGCAGCTGCCGCCCTTCTACACCGCCGACCACGGCTTGGCGGGCGAACTGGAAGCCGCCGCCAGGGTGGTGGGCGACGGGCTATGGCGCATGCCCCTATGGGCCGGATACGCCGCCGCGATCGACAGCGAGATCGCCGACATCAAGAACGACCCGGACGGCTGGGCCCAGGCCGGCTCGGTCACGGCGGCCCTGTTCCTGCAGCGCTTCGCTCCGCCCGGACCCTGGCTGCACCTCGATATCTACGCCTGGAACCCCAAGCCGCGTCCGGGATGGCCAGCCGGCGGCGAGGCCCAGACCATCCGGGCCCTGTTCCACCTGCTCCAGGCCCGCTACGCGTGAGCGATCCGCGCCTCACCCTGGCCCTGGGCGGCCTTGTCGACGCCCGGCTCGAGGGCCTGGTCCCGGCCGTGGCCTATGCGCCTGTGCAGCCCTGGCGTTGCGTCGCGCCGGCCGCCGGCCTGCGCAAGGCGCCCGAGGCCGCCGCCGAGCAGCTCGACCAGCTACTGTTCGGCGAAGGCTTCGATGTGCTGGCCTTCGAAGGCGACTGGGCCTTTGGCCAGGCGCGCCGCGACGGCTACGTGGGCTATGTCGACATTCGCCTTCTGGCCCAGGGCGCGCCCGCGCCGACCCACCGCGTCGCGGCCCTGCGCGCCTACGCCTTCAGCGCGCCCGATCTGAAGTCCGCGCCCGTGGCCCTGCTCAGCCTCAACGCCCTGGTGCGCGTGGAGGCCGAGGAGGGGCGCTATTCGCGCCTGGCCGACAGCGGCTGGGCGCCGACGCAGCAGTTGGCGCCGCTCGGCCAGTTCGAAACCGATCCCGCCGGCGTGGCCGAGCGGTTCCTGGGCGCGCCCTATCAGTGGGGCGGCCGCGAGAGTCTGGGCCTGGACTGCTCGGGGCTGGTGCAGCAGGCGCTCTACGCCTGTGGACGGGCCTGCCCGCGCGATTCCGATCAGCAGGCGCAACTCGGCCGCGCCGTGGACCAAGGCGCGCTGCGGCGCGGCGATCTGGTGTTCTGGCGCGGCCACGTGGGCCTGATGCTTGACGGTGAACGCCTGATCCACGCCAACGCCGGGGCCATGGCCGTCAGCATCGAGCCCCTGGCCGAGGCGCTGGCGCGCGTGGGCCCCGCGACCGACTTCCGCCGCCCCTAGGGCTTGGCCGACGATCCGCCCGCCGGCGCCGAGCTTGGCGCGGCGGGGGCCGCCATCGCGCCCGAAGCCGCCTTGCCGGCCGCGTCGCTCGCCGCGCTGGCCGGGGCGGCGCTGGGACCCGCGGATGCGGGCGCCGCGCCCTTGGGCGCCGGCGGCGGGATAGGCGCCGGCGAGTCGCTCAGGCTGCGCAGATAGGCGATCACATTGATGCGCGTGTCCTGCTTCTTCAGGCCCACGAAGGTCATCTTGGTGCCCTGCACATAGGCCTGCGGGCCGCTGAGGAAGGTGTTGAGTTCGTCGTAGGTCCAGGCGCCGAGCTTGTCGCCCTCGGCCACCATGCCGGGCGAATAGGCGAAGCCCGGGTGGCTGCCGGGCTTGCGGCCGACCACGCCATAGAGGTTCGGCCCGGTCATGTTGGGACCGTCCTTGGCGAAGTTGTGGCAGGTCTGGCACGCGGCGGTGGCGGCTTGGCCGGCGGCGACGTCGGCGGTGGGCAGGACCGTGCCCCAGTCGGGGGGCGCCTCGGGCGCCGCGGCCCCGCCGGCGGCCTCGACCATGATCGGCACGTCATAGCCCGGCTTCTTCAGCGGCTCGGTCTGGTAGACGATGGAGGAAAGTTCTTCGAGGCCAACGATGGCCAGCGCGGTCGCCAAGACCGCTCCGGCGACCTTATTGAACGTAAGCTCACCCATGGGCCCTACGATCTCCTCCGATTTCTGGCGTCTGGAGAATCATCGCTGACCTCCCGCACCTTATCTTGCTTGAGGCTGTCTTACACGCTACCGCCCAAGGCGCAACCCGGCCCGCATGCCGCCCGCGACCCAACGAGGCGATTCGCTGAAAAACCCGCCCATCCGCTCCGCTCCAGCCCCGACCCGACCATGAACCCGATCGTCGTCATTCCCGCCCGCATGGCCGCCACCCGCCTGCCCGGCAAGCCCATGGCCGATATCGGCGGGCTGCCCATGATCGTGCGGGTGCTTCGCGCGGCCGAGGCGGCGGGGGTCGGGCCGGTGGCGGTGGCCGCGGGCGACCCCGAGATCGTCCAGGCCGTGCATGCGGCGGGGGGCCAGGCGGTGCTGACCGATCCCGCCCTTCCGTCCGGTTCGGACCGCATCCTGGCGGCGCTGAATGCGCTCGATCCACAGGGGCGGCATGACGTGGTGATCAACCTGCAAGGGGACATGCCGTTCGTGCAGGCTGCGGTGCTCAACGCCTGCGCGGGCCTGCTGGCCGGCGAGGCCTCGTGTGACATCGCCACCGTCGTGGCCTCGGAGGATTCCGAGGCCGACCGCAGCAATCCGGACGTGGTCAAGGCGGTGCTGGCCCTGGCTCCCGGTGCGGCCAGCGGGCGGGCGCTCTATTTCACGCGCTCGACCCTCTATGGACCGGGCCCGATCTGGCGGCACGTGGGCATCTACGGCTACCGTCGCGCGGCGCTGGAGCGGTTCAACGCCGCCTCGCCCTCGCCGCTTGAGCAGCGCGAAAAGCTTGAGCAGCTGCGCGCCCTGGAGCTCGGCCTGTCGATCTGGGCCGCGGTGGTCGACAAACCGCCGATCTCGGTCGATACCCCGGCCGACCTCGACAAAGCCCGCGCCGCCGTGCGCACGGAAGCCCCATGAGCCAGCCGAAAATCGCCTTCCAGGGAGAACTGGGCGCCAACAGCGACGAAGCGTGCCGCACCCATTTCCCGGACTACGAGCCCTGGCCCTGCGCCACCTTCGAGGAAGCGTTCGAGGCGGTGAAGTCGGGCGCGGCCGAACTGGGCATGATCCCTGTCGAGAACTCCATCGCCGGCCGCGTGGCCGACGTGCATCATCTGCTGCCGTCCTCGGGTCTGCATATCGTCGGCGAGCGCTTCAAGCCGATCCGCTTCCAGCTGATGGCCAATCCAGGCGTGACTCTGGGCGACCTGCGCGAGGCCGCCTCCATGCCCATCGCGCTCGCCCAATGCCGCAAGAGCCTGCGCGCGCTGAGCCTGAAGCTGGTCTCGGCGTCGGACACCGCCGGCGCGGCCAAGGAGTTGGCCGAACACCCGAACCCCCACCGCGCGGCGGTCTCTCCCCGCCTGGCGGCCGAGATCTATGGCCTGCACATCCTGGCCGAGGACATCGAGGACGAGCACAACAACACCACGCGCTTCATCGTCATGTCGCGCGATCCGGCCCGTCCGCCGCAGGGGGCGGCCTGCATCACGGCCTTTCTGTTCAAGGTGAAGAACATTCCGGCGGCGCTCTACAAGGCGCTCGGCGGCTTCGCCACCAACAGCGTCAACATGACCAAGCTGGAAAGCTACATGGAGGACGGCCGCTTCACCGCGACCCAGTTCTACGCCGAGGTCGATGGCCGGCCTGAGGACCCTGGCGTAGCCCTCGCGCTGGAGGAACTGGGCTTCTTCTGCGAGCGGCTGGAGATTCTCGGCGTCTATCCGGCTGACCCGTATCGCGCCGCTGTGGCGGGGTGATCCCGCCTGGACGACTTCTCTAGGCGCCGTCGTCCACCCACGCCCGGATCAGATGGTAGGCGATGGCCACCGGGGCGGGCGAAGTGACGCCTGGCAGTTTGCCGTCCAGGAGATCGCGCGCCTCGGCTCGGGTGAACCAGCGCACCGCTTCCAGTTCCTCGAGATCGGGCGCGGCCTCGCCTTCGGCCACCTCGGCGATCAGGCCGATCATCAGGTTGGAGGGGAAGGGCCAAGGCTGGCTGGAGTGATAGCGCACGCCGGTCACGGTCAGGCCGGATTCCTCGCGCACCTCGCGCGCGCAGGCCTCCTCGACCGATTCGCCAGGCTCGACGAACCCGGCCAGGGTCGAGAACCGGCCCTCCGGCCAGGACGCCTGGCGCCCGAGCAGGCAGTGCTCGCCGCGCGCCGGCAGCATGATCACGCAGGGATCCACGCGCGGAAAGTGCTGGGTCTTGCAGTTGGGGCACACGCGCTTCCAGCCGCCGTCGCTGGCGCGACTGGGCCGCCCGCAGGCCGAGCAGAAGCGGTGCTTGCGCCGCCACTCGAAGAGGCTGCGCGCGGTTCCCACAAGATTGGCGTCCTCGGCCGGGAACGAGGCCAGGGCGGCGCGCAGGTCGTGGAACTTGCCCAGGCCCTGCAGCGGCCCCTCCGCCGGATCGGTCTCGCCGTCCAGGTCGATCGCCAGCACCGGACCTTGCGGACCCAGGCCTAGGAACACCAGCGTCTCCAGGCCGCCCGCCAGGGCCCGCGCCAAGCCGCCGTCGATGCGCGCCGCGGTCAAGGTTCCGTCGGGCAGGTGCGTGAGCAGGGGCCGGCCGTTCCACAGCACCAGGCTGACCGCCGCGGGATCGGCGATCCGGGCGGCCAGCCAGTCGGCGTCGCCGCGCTGTCCGCCCGCGCGGTCCAGGCGGTTGCCGGAGAAGATGTGCTGATGGGAAGCGTCCGACATCAGCGACCCCATAGCACGCCTGCCGGCACGGCAAAGGCCTCCCGCGCACGATCCGCGGCCTGGCCGACCAGACGCCGTCAAGCGGCGCGCGAGCGGCGTGCGCGATTCAGGCGCACAGCGCCTTGCGCCCGCTCGCCTGGCGCCCGATATTGGGTGCGGAGGCTGGCGGCGGGCGTAGTCCTCGCCAACCCGGTCAGGTCCGGAAGGAAGCAGCCGTAACGAGTTTCGCTGCGGGTCGTCGTCCAGTCTCCACCGCTTCCTCGACGAAAGACCGATGTCCGCCGACCGTCCGCCCTTCACCGATGAGACGGAAGCGCCGCCCTGGGACGCGCCGGCGCCGGAAGACGAGCGCGACGACCAGACCTTTTCCATGTTCGGCGATCCGCCCGCCGCCGCGACCCCAGCGCCCGCGCCCGCCGCGGCGGCTCCCTTACCCGACGCCGACTACCAGGTGCTGGCGCGCAAGTACCGGCCGCGCACCTTCGAGGACCTGATCGGCCAGGAGGCCATGGTCCGCACGCTGAAGAACGCCTTCGCCTCGGGCCGCATCGCCCATGCCTTCATGCTGACCGGCGTGCGCGGGGTGGGCAAGACGACCACGGCGCGCCTGCTGGCCCGCGCGCTGAACTATGAGAGTGACACCGTGCACCAGCCGTCGGTCGATCTCTCGATCGAGGGACGGCACTGTCGCTCGATCATTGAGGGCCGGCACATCGATGTGCTGGAAATGGACGCCGCCAGCCGCACCAAGGTCGACGAGATGCGCGAGCTGCTCGACTCGGTGCGCTATTCGCCGGTCGAGGCCCGATACAAGGTCTACGTCATCGACGAAGTGCACATGCTGTCCACGGCGGCGTTCAACGCCCTGCTCAAGACGCTGGAAGAGCCGCCGCCCCACGCCAAGTTCATCTTCGCCACCACCGAGATTCGCAAGGTGCCGGTGACGATCCTGTCCCGGTGCCAGCGCTTCGACCTGCGCCGGGTCGAACCGCCCGTTCTGGTCAAGAACCTCGAGGCCATCTGCAAGACCGAAGGGGCCCTGGTCGAGGACGAGGGCCTGCTGCTGATCGCCCGCGCGGCCGAGGGCTCGGTGCGCGACGGCCAGTCGCTGCTCGATCAGGCCATCGTCCAGGCCGAACGCGGCCAGACCGTCACCGCGGCCGCTATCCGCGACATGCTGGGCTTGGCCGACCGGGCCCAGACCATAGCCCTGTTCGAGCAGGTCATGCGCGGCGACGCGGGGGGAGCCCTGCACAGCTTTCGCGCGCTTCATGGGTTCGGCGCCGATCCGGCGGTGGTCCTGCTGGACCTGCTGGAGCATGCCCACGGCGCCTCGGTCGCCAAGGCCATCGGGCCCGACGCTTTGGCTCTGCCGTCCGACCAGGCCGCGCGCTTGGCGGCGATCGGCGCGGCGGCTTCGGCCGGGACACTCGCGCGCCTGTGGCAGATGTTGCTCAAGGCGCACGAGGACTGCCGCCGCGCGCCAGATCCGGCCGGCGCCTGCGAAATGGCCCTGATTCGTCTGTGCTACGCCGCCGACCTGCCCGGTCCCGAAGAGGCGCTTAAAGCGTTGCAGTCGGGCGAACCTGTCGGCGGCGGCGCGCCGGGCGGCGGATCGGCTTCCCGGCCGTCTGGCGGCGGCGGCGGGGCGACGGCGGTGGCCCGCGCCCTGGCCCAGAGCGCGCCTGAGCCGGCCGCCCAGATCGTCCTGCAGTCGATGGATGATGTGATGCGCCTGATCGACGCCAAGCGCGACATTACCCTCAAGCTCGACCTGGCCAAGTTCGCGCGGCCGATCTCGTTCCGTCCCGGCGCGATCGCCTTCGAGCCGGCCCCCGGCGCCCCGAACAACCTTGCCCAGCGCCTGGCGGTCAAGCTCAAGGAATGGACCGGTCAACCGTGGCTGGTGGCGGCTGAAGGCGGCGGCGGCGGCGAGAGTCTCTACGAACGGGAACAGCGCGAGCGCCTGGCCGCCCGGCGCGAAATCGAGGCCGATCCGTTCATTCGCTCGGTGATGCAGGCGTTTCCGGGCGCGGAGATCGTGGCGGTGCGCCAGTTCGCGACTCCCGACGCGGGGGCCGAGGGCGCGCCGATCGAAGAAGACGACTAAACCGGAACGGTTGTACCAAGAGGCATCCGGCGCCGCAGAACGGTCATTGTCCTTTCAGGAACAAGAAATTTACTCCCGTTCGCTGGCGCCGTTTAGGCTTCATTAAGTCCGCCCTGAACACTCTTCCCACAGTTATGAAGGGGACCAGCTTGACCCTATTGGCCAATCCGCGTCTTGAGGCGACTGTGGCGACGACCTTCGATGTCGTGGCCTGGGAAATGGAATTGGCGGCGGCGCGCTGCCTGATGCTCGACGCCATGCTCGGCAGGGTCATGGGGCTGCTGTCTCCCCAACAGCAAGCCGAATTCCGCGACGGCATGCATACCGTCGACCTGCTCAGCCAACAGTTGACTGGACTGTCATCATTCGCGCGCAAGATGAGCGAAAAGGTGCCCGCCGACGTGTCGGCCCAGGTCGACGAAGCCCTGGGCGGAATTACCCTGGGCGCCCTGGCCGATCGCATGACGGTGGCGCTTGGCGGCGACGAAAAGGGGATCAACGATGGCGAGGCGGCCGGCGATGTCGACCTCTTCTGATCGAACCGCTTTGACCGCGTTCGGCAGCGGCCCCCGTTCATGATCGCCAATTCCGCCCGCGTTGTCGTCGCCGACACGGACCGCACCGTGCTGGAACTGCTGCAGATCCGGCTGGAGCTGGCCGGCTATCGCGTGTTCGTGTGCCGCGGCGGCGACGAATTGATCGACATGACCAAAGTCGCCCGCCCGACCGCCATGGTCTTGGACCTGAACCTGAGCGGGCTTGGGGCCTCGGTCGTGCTGGACCAACTGCGTCGCAAGAACCTGCTCAACTTCCCCTTCCTGCTGATGGGCAAGAACATGACGCCCGAGAGCTTGCAGGAAGCTCTGCGGCTGGGCGCGCGCTCATGCATTGTCAAGCCGTTCAGCGGCGCGGACGTGGTCGAGCGGGTCAACTGGATGATGCGGACGCCGCCCCAGGGCCCTGCGCCAATCCTGGCGCCGATCTCGGCGTCAGGCCCGCCGCCGCGCCGGCCGTCGGTCTATCTGGACGCCTGAACCCCCTCGGCGGAGCCTCCGCTCACGGACTTAGGCAGCCGCCTCGCCCCGGTGGGGGTAGGTCTCGTCGAACCTCTGCTTGATATAGTCGCCGGCGCGGATCGGCGGATACTTGCTTTCCCCGAAGCCCTCGATCGTGCGGACGTCGGCGTCGGCGTTCGGATCGAGGAAGAAGGCGATCGAATAGCGCTCGTCGGCCGGCGGCAGCACCCGGTGCGGGGTGGACACATAGATGTCGTTGGTCCAGCGCATCAGGCAGTCGCCGATGTTGCAGATGAAGGTTCCCGGCACGTGCGGGGCGTCGACCCACTCGCCGGACCGCTTGCGCAGCTGCAGGCCGGCCACGCCGTTGACGGTGAGCAGGGTCAGGTTGCCGTAGTCGGTGTGCTCGCCCGCGCCGAATTGGCGCGGCGCGGTCTTTCCGTGGCTGGCGGGATAATGCAGCAGCCGCAGCACCGCCAGGGTCCGGTCGAGCTTGTCTGCGAAGAAATCCTCGGGCAGGCCCAGGTCCAGGCAGAACCCCCGGTGGATCAGTCGCCCCAGATCCAGGCAGGCGTCGAAATAGCCCAGCATCTGCTCGCGCCAGCCAGGCAGGTCGGGCCACAGATTGGGCCCGTAGCCCGAGCCGGGGTCGGCCAACGCCGGATCGCCGGGCGGCAGCTCCAGGCCGATGTTGAAGGACTCGTTCACGTCCGGCGGGCGATCGGGCTGCAGTTGCTCGCTGCCCAGTTCGCCGTAGCCGTAGTTGGCCGGCGATCGCTTGAGGTCGAGCGCCCGCTTGGCCTCGGCCGTCTGGGCGAAGAACAGTCGTGAGCCCGCGAACGCCTGCTCGATCAGCGCCGGGTCCATGCCATGGCCCGCCGCGTAGAAGAAGCCGGTGTCGCGGCAGGCCTCGTGCAGCTGGGCGGCCACCGCCATGCGCTCGGCCAAGATGTCTGAGCGCAGCGGCGACACGTCTATGATGGGGATGTCGGTCACGGCGCGCTCCATCGCTTGAGATGGCCAATTATGAACCCGCGCGCGGCGGGCGCCAGCCTGGCGACGCCGTCGGCCTTGGCGGCTTGACTTATGCCTGCCCGGTCCCAGGCCGTGGCGAGAAAACAGGCTGATAAGAACATGTCATGGTCAGGCGCTTTCGCCTTGGGCCGACGCAACCTAAACAAGGGCTATGAAACCTCCGATCAAACGGCTTTCGGACCTGAAGCCCGCCGCGCCGGCCCAAACCTACGCAGCGCCCACGCCCAAGGTTTCGCGGCAAAAGAAGGCCAAGGTGCTGACCGCCGCGGAACGCGCGGCCTTCCTGGCCAGCCGTCCGGACCTGAAGCCGAAAGGCTAGTGCGCCGCCGCGGGGGCGGCTGTCGCCGGGTCGGCCTTGGGCGCCACCACCGGCGGCTTGCCCGGCGCCTTGCGCTCGAGCACCGCGGCCAGCTTGGGCGTCGGCGTCGGCAGCTTGGGCGTGTTGGCCACACCGCCATACTTGAGCACGTCCTCAGCGCGGGTGAGTTGGAAGTCCCCGGTCTTCTCGTCGAAGCTGGCCGGAGGCTCTTCGGCCGGCTCATGCGGGGCCGCGCGCGTCTTGCCTTCGTCGGCGTTAAGCGCGTTGCGATAGGACGCCTCGGAGAACTGGAAGGTGTGGTCGGCGATCAGTTGGGCTTCCTCGCGCGTCTTGGCCACTTCCAGGTCGGGCGTGATGCCGGTCTTCTGGATCGAGCGGCCCGACGGGGTGTAGTAGCGCGCCGTGGTCAGCTTGAGCGCGCCGTCCAGGCCGTTATTGAGCGGAATCAGGGTCTGGACCGAGCCCTTGCCGAAGCTGGTCAGGCCGACCAGTTCGGCGCGGTGGCGGTCCTGCAGGGCGCCGGCCACGATCTCGGCCGCCGAGGCGGTGCCCGAGTTGATCAGCACCACGATTGGCAAGCCGTGCAGCAGGTCGCCGCCGGGCTTGGCGTTGTAGCGCTGCACCTGCTTGGGATCGAGCGGGTCGCGGCCGCGTTGCGACACCACCTCGCCGCCGTTGAGGAACACATCCGACACGGCGATGGCCTGGTCGAGCAGGCCGCCGGGGTTGTTGCGCAGGTCCAGGATCAGGCCCTTGATCTTGGGTGACTTGGCCTGCAGGTCCCTTACCGCGGCCTCGGTCTCGGCGCCGGTCTTCTCGTCGAACGAGGAAATGCGCAGGTACCCGTAGTCGCCCTCGCGATGGTATTTGACAGATTTGACGTTGATCACTTCGCGCATCAGCTTGACGTCGAAGGGGTCGTGGTTTTCGCGCGCGATCGACAAGGTGATCGGCTCGCCGACCTTGCCGCGCATCTGCTCGACCGCGTCGTTCAGATTGAGGCCGACCACGCTCTGGCCGTTGATGGCGGTAATATAGTCGCCGGCCAGCAAGCCCGCGCGGCTGGCGGGGGTGTCGTCCATGGGCGTGACGATCTTGACCACGCCGTCTTCGCTGGTGATCTCGATGCCCAGGCCGCCGTATTCGCCGCGGGTCTGGTCCATCATGTTGTTGAAGGCTTCGGGATTGAGATAGTCCGAATGCGGATCGAGCGAGGTCAGCATGCCGTCGATGCCGGCCTGGATCAGCTTCTTGTCGTCGACCGGCTCCACATACTGGGTGTCGATGCGCGACAGCACGTCGCCGAACAACTCCAGCATCTTGTAGGTCTCAGAGCGTGGCTGGGCGGCGCGGGCGACCTGGAACACATAGGCCGTGGAGCCGACCCCCAGGGCGAAGGCGCAGGCGCCGATCAGGAGAGTCTTACGCATGCCATGGCCTTAGGTCGGTTTTGCGCCCATTTGAAGACGCATACGGGGGTTGCTTTGAAAATTCGCGTGACGGGCTTGGCTGTTCAGCGACGCGGCGAACCCAGCCAGCGGGCGGGATCGACCGGCTCGCCATCGCGCCGGACTTCCAGGTACAGATCGGTGGGAGCAGCCGCATCGTCCGCCATTCGACCGATCGGCTCGCCCGCGGCGACCGACTGGCCGGTCGTCTCGCTGGCTGCCTGAAGGCCCGCTAAGACAAGATGATATGCGCCGCCGGTCTGCAAGATCAAGACCACGCCATAGCCCTTGAGCGGGCCGGCGTATTCCACGGTCCCTGCCGCCGGGGCCAGCACTGGCGAGCCCGGCGCCGCGCGCCAAGTCATGCCCTGGGCGTGGCCCGCGCCGTTGGCCTGGCCGTAGGTGGCGACCAGCGCGCCTTGAACCGGGGCGATAAAGCCGGCGGGCGCGGCGCCGGCGGGCTGGCTGTGCCCCTGGATCTGAGGCAGGCGCGCGATCAGGGCGGCCGGCGCGGCCGAGGCGTCCGCCAGGGCCCGCGCCGCCGCCTGGGCCGCCGCCCCGCCGCTGTCCAGCTGTTGCTCCAGCGCGGTCTTCTGGTCGATCAGGGCCTCGATCCTGGCCTTCTGGTCGGCCAGCTTGCTTTCAGACTGGATCAGGTCGTCGCTCGCCGCCTCGGCCACGCGGCGCAGGCGCCGCACATCCTCGATCTGGGCGGCGATGGCGTGGCTCTGCGATTCCAGCTCCGGGGCGATCGCCCGCGCCAGGATCTGTGCGCGCACGGCGTCCTTGGCCGAGCCGGGATGGACCAGGAAGGCCGGCGGCGGGTTGCGGCGATAGAGCTCCAGCGCCCCCATCAGGTGGGCGATAGCGGTCTGGCGGGCCGCAATGCTGTCGGTCAGGGTCTGTTCCTGGGCATTCAGCTGGGCCAGGCGCGCCTTCTTGTCGCTGGCCGCCGCCTCGCCGCCGGCCTCGGCCACGCCCAGCTGCACCAGCTGGCGCTTCAGGTCGGCGATGTCGGCCTTCAGCCGGGCGGCGCGGGCGTTCATGGCCTCCCCCTGGCGTTGCTGGCGCGCCTGCTCGGGCGTCAGGCGTGGCGGAGCCGGCTTGTGGGGCGCCGCCTTTTGGGCCTTCCGAGGGAGCGGGCGATGCGCGCCGACGGCGGCTGGCGCCTGGACCAGGGCGAGCACGGCGGCAAGCACGGCGATGGGAGCGGAGGCGCGGCGCATGGCGTGTGCATAGACTGACTCTCGCCCCAAAAGGACCCGGCGATGGGCCGCCCCGGGCTTGTTACGCCGCGCGCCTGTGGGTAACCATGGGGCGATGAGCGAGCCCGATCATACGGCCGAGGTCGCCGGCGCCGCGCCCGGCAAGGCGCTGAGCCCCGCCGCGCGCCGCGCGCTGGAGGAAGCCGAAGCGCGTCGCCAGGCGGCGCAGGCTGAAACGGCCCCCGCCCCCCCGCATGAGAACGGCGGGCCGCAGGGCCTGGAGCCGACCCGTTTCGGCGACTGGGAGCGAAAGGGCTTGGCTGTCGACTTCTAAGGGCGCGGGCGTTCCCGATCGGGGGTTACGGACCCGCGTTCGGCCGCCTGATCTGGCGTCTTAAGCCTTTGCCGCGTACCGGCCGACCCGTTTCGGCACAGACTCCCCAACCGGTTGCATGCGATTCATGTTGCGGATGCATCCGCTCGCGGCAAACCCCCAATTTTCTTAGGTTTCCAGGCCTGGAAGGCGGCCTGGAGCCTGAGTATGGTTAATCGCGTCACGCGAATTTCGGTCCTGACGGGGGTCCTGGGGGCGGCTCTGGCGGCTTCCGCCGCGCCGGCGTTCGCCCAGACCTACGTCGGCGACCGCTACGGCGCCGGCGATGGCCAGCCGCCGCTTTATGGCGCGCCGCCGCAATCCGCGCGCCCTCTCCAGGGTCCGCCGCAATACGCGGCTCAGCCCGCGCCCTACGCCCCGCCCCCCACACAGGCCTGCGGCGCCTGCGGACGGTCTCAGGGTTATGCGCAGCAGGGCTATGCACAGGAGGGTTACGCCGAGCAGGGGTACGACCGGGGCGCCTATGCGCAAGCCGCGCCGCGTCCCGCGCCAGCCACGCGCTATCTCACCTGGGGCGGTAAGGTCGAGCAGCGGCAATATTCCAGTGAAAGCTACGCCTATACGAGCGGCGGCTATGAGTACCCGCGCGCCTGCCCTGTGGCGGCTTCGGGCGAGCGGGTGCTCAGCTGTCAGTATGTGCCCTTCGCGCCGCCCGCGCCTCCGCCTGAAGCCGAGGCGCCGGGCGGCGACCTGTTCGTCGATGGCGGCGTCGGCCCAAGCGTGATCGCGGGGGGCGGCGGGGGCGGCGGCGGACCGTCCAATGGCCAGGAAACCATCGGGACCAGCGCGAACGGCGGCTATTTCAGCTTCGTCGGCATGCGCGCCTCGGGTTCGGGATCGGGCAGTGGTTCCGGCTATGGCTCCGGCAGCGGCTCGGGCAATGCCAACAGTTCGAGCTTCAGTTCGGCGACGTCCTCGTCGAGCGTATCGGCCAACATCTCCAGCAGCATCACCATCGGCGGCGGCTTCTTCATTCACGGCGGCGGCGGCGGGGGCGGCGGTCATCGCGGCGGCGGCGGCTCCAGCTGCGGCTGCTCCGGCGGCGGTTCAGGCGGCATGTCTGGCTGGGGGTCTTCCGGCGGCGGCTCGGGCGGCATGTCCGGCTGGAGCGGCGGCGGGCGTCGCCGATAAGGGTCTAGTCGGCCATTTCCTCGACAATCTTCAGGGCGGCCGCGCGCGGATCGGGCGCCGCGGCGATCGGCCGGCCGCACACCAGGTGGCTGGCCCCGGCCTTGAGCGCCTCGGCCGGCGTTGCGGCGCGGGCTTGATCGTCCCGGCCCGACCACGTGGGCCGCACGCCGGGCGTGACCACCAGGAAGTCGGGTCCGCCGATCCGCCGCGCCATGGCGGCTTCATGCGGGCTGGCGACCACCCCATCGGCGCCGGCGTCCAGGCATTGCCGGATGCGCCGCTCGACCAGGGCGCCTACGCCGAGCCCATAGCCCAGATCTTTCAGATCATCCTCGTTCAGGCTGGTCAGCACGGTGACCCCCAGAATGCGGGCGCGCTTGTCGCCGCCCCGCCCGCGCACGGCGGCGGCCAGCACCTGGGGTTCGGCGTGAACGGTCAACAGGTCGCAGGCGCCCGAGGCGACCACCGCCGCCGTCGCCTTCTCCACCGTCGCGCCGATGTCGTGCAGCTTCCAGTCGAGGAACAGGTCAAAGCCCGCGGCCTTCAGGCTTCGGGCCATCGCCATGCCCTCGCCGGCCAGCAGCTGCAGACCGATCTTGTAGACGCTGACCGCGTCCCCCAACTGTTCCACCAGCTGCTCGGCCTGGGCGCGGGTCGGTACGTCGAGGGCGAGGATCAGGCGGGGATCGGCGCGCAGGGGCGTGTCTTCAGGCAAAAGAGGGCTCCTTCCGCTCAGGCCGGCCCGGCCGGACGATCGTCGATGTGATGCAAGCCGCGCCTATACCCCTGTTCGGCGCGCTTCGCCATGCGCGCCAGTGTGAGCCTAAGCGGCCTCCACGGCGTCCTCGGCCTTGAGCAGGTCGGCG
>Ga0335069_10003321_pt1 | contig 24393 bp, 21 predicted proteins | sample Lox_Sample_11_FD_206714 | JGI IMG/M metagenome (GOLD analysis project Ga0335069, IMG submission 206714) | Soil microbial communities from Loxahatchee National Wildlife Refuge, Florida, United States - Lox_Sample_1.1 | ecosystem: Environmental > Terrestrial > Soil > Wetlands | place: USA... | reverse complement strand
TGACGCGTATTACCGGAAAGCGAGCAAGGTCCGGACGCTCGTGAGAAGGGACTTCGATGAGGCCTTCAAAAAGTGCGATATAATTGTCACACCCGTATCTCCCACCACGGCATTCAAGGCCGGCGAAAGACTTGAGGACCCGCTCACCATGTACCTGTCGGATATCTTCACCATCCCCGTCAACCTGGCCGGTTTACCTGGCATGTCTCTTCCCTGTGGGTTCGACCAAAAAGGCCTTCCCATAGGCCTTCAGATCATCGGCCAGCCCTTAGATGAAGCCAGGATGCTACGGGCGGCCTATGTCTTTGAAACCGAGCGGAAGATAAAAAAGATGCCCGACAAGTACAGGGAGTAAGAGGAGAGAGCATGACGGAGCGCCTTCCTGAAAAAGTGGCTCCGGCTGAGGGACCACGGCAGATGAGTAGTGAACTAGCACCAGTTAAGTTAGATGCAACCAACGTTCGAAGATTCTTACGCGCGCTCACGGGTATGGGCGTAAATACCTACGTCTTCGATAAGCGGGATGCACCCACGCTCGGCAAACTCCGGAAGGTAGCTCGCCTGTGCACGCGCTGCGACCTTGCCAGGACGAGGAAGACGGTGGTTTTCGGCGAGGGTGATCCAAAGGCCCAGCTTGTCTTCGTGGGCGAGGCGCCGGGAGAAGACGAGGACGCGCAAGGAAGACCCTTTGTGGGCAGAGCGGGAAAACTCCTCGATCAGCTCATCGGCCGCACCGGTTTGAGAAGGAGCCAGGTCTATATCTGTAATGTGCTCAAATGCAGGCCACCGGGCAACCGTGATCCCGAACCCACTGAAATAGAGGCCTGCAAAGAGTATCTTCTGGCCCAGCTTTCGCTCATCAAACCCAGGGTCATCTGCACACTGGGGAGGCACGCCTACAATACGCTTCTCGGAGTTGACGAACGCATCACTCGCGTGCGCGGTGTGCTCACCAAATACCACGGCATCACGCTCTTACCCGCCTATCACCCCTCCTTCCTGCTTCGCAATCAGGGCAAGATCAAAGAGGCGTGGGAGGATATGGAGACACTAAAGAAACTCCTCAGTGCCTGAATATTTGATGAATCCGTTTGATCAAACCGGTTCACCATCAAAAATTAACTTGCTTTTCCACCTCCAGGTTATATTATAATTTCTCAAAGTCCATCGGGCGTGTTATAGCACTATCGTCGTGGGGGATTCGCGTGATACGAGCAGGCGCTTCCGGCAATCATCGACCTACAGGTGTCGTTCAGCCCACGCCTATCGGACCCAGCCGACGCCGCACAGTCGCAGATGATCCGTTTGTCGACTGTAATCGTCGATATCGTCGGATGTAACTCATTATCGGGGGCAACCAATATGGACACTCAGGAAAGATCGAGTCTCGCAGAGCGATATAAAGAACAATCAGACGAAGAAATTAAGGAGTTGCTTGAATCAGGACCTGATAGTTTTGAGAAAGAAGCGTACGAGATTCTCTTAATGGAAGCAAAACGCAGGAGCTTTGATAAAAAGAGTGCCGATGTCACGGAGAACGATATTACGAAGATTGAGAAACCCCTTGAAGAAATGACTCGCGGCGAAATTCTTGAGTTGTTTATGTCTGCCAGGGCCATGAACAAAGATGTGTACAATGCATTATGTGCGGAAGCGCTACGTCGAGACATTTGTCTCGAGGAAATCAATCAGTTTCGTAAAGGCATATCCGAATTACAGAACAGTGAAACCGATAAAGACGACGCGGACACGACTCAGTTTCTCGGTAACCCTTTTCCCTTGATCATTGCCGAGAATGTCGATGAGATTGAGCCTTTTCTTAAAGCGCTCAGTGAGGCCCAAATCTCCTATGACATTCAAATCATGGTTGATGAAAAGGATTACGAGAAAGCCGAAGAAGTAGTAAACGGTCTTAAACCACCGAACGACATAAAAGGGGTGTAGCCATTGCCAGGCCATTCGCCGCAAAGGACGGTTATAACTGACTCTTGTATTCAGTCTGCAGCCTCGCTCAAGACGTACTCTAAAGCCCTTTAAGGGCTTTGAGAATAAACAAAAAGGAGAAATGAAATGACGCTAGAATCGGCTCTTTGGTATTTAGCTGGTTTCATAGTTCTGATGTTTTTTCTTAGTGGATTTTGCTTGATTGGGGCCAACGAAGTGGGCATTCTTGCGAAAAAAATGTTCGGCAGGAAAATGCCTGCAGGACAAATAATCGCTCGTCAGAAAGAAGTAGGGGTGCGGGCCAAGACTTTGATGCCGGGACTCTATTGGAGGTTGCCTATCGTCTGGTCCTTTACCAAGATTCCGGTAGTAACAGTCGATATTGATAGCATCGGCATCGTCGAGTCTATTGACGGCGAACCGTTGCCCAAAGGCAGGGTCTTGGGTGATGAAGTGGAATGCAATCAATTTCAAGACGCAGAAATGTTTTTAGCCAACCATGGGAAGAAGGGGCCGCAGGTGGGAATCCTGCGCCCAGGCACCTATCGTATCAATTCCAAGCTCTTCAATATTACAAAAGCTCCCGCGGTAAAAATAACTGAAAATACCATCGGTATCGCCGTTGCCAAGGACGGCATTCCGCTGCCTCCGGGCTATATCATCGCCCCGAAGGCCCTGAATCCCGATGGTACCGAAGCAGATCACAAATCGTATCAAAACGGGCAGCTCTTCATCGATAGCAAGGGGTACCGCGGACCGCAATTGGATACCCTGCAGCCAGGCATATATTACATCAATCCGAACCTGTTCGATATCAAGGTTGCAGAAGTGGCCGAGGTTCTGCCGGGATATGTTGCGGTTATCCGGTCCAACGTCGGTCTGGAGCTGGAGAGAGAACCCACGGGACCTGCATCGACTACCGGTGAAGGAAAACTCCATGGTCCGATTCACGAAGATGTGGAGAAAATATTGATAACCGAAAAATATACGCGCGGCATCTGGCGGGAACCGGTAGCGCCGGGGAAATACAATCTCAATACGATCGCTTTCACGGCCTATCAAGTACCCACTTCCGCCGTTACCATCGACTGGGCGTCCGAGGGAAGAATCGGCACCGAGGTAAAGGGGATCAAACCAACGGAGGCCAAGGCTGCAGGCGTGCTCTACAGCTTTGACCCTTTGAAGGTAACCTCTAAGGACGGTTTTCAACTGGAAGTCAATGTTCGCATGGTGATTCGCATTCAACCGGGCAATGCGGCATACATCATAGCCCGATTCGGATCTGTAGCAAATCTGATTGATCAGATTGTGCATCCCCTGATTGATTCTTCTTTTCGAAACAAGGCCGGCGAGAAGAAAGCCATTGATTTCTTCCAGAGCAGAACTGATCTCCAGACCGAAGCGCTCGCACATGCCAAAGAACGGTTTTCCGAGTACAACGTAGAGGCCCAGAATCTGCTTATCGCGTACATCGATATACCTAAAGATTTGCTCGATACCCAGACCAGGAAAGAGATAGCAAATCAGCAGCAAGCCCAGTATGACCAGGAGGCGCTTGCTCAGGAAAAACGTATTGCGGTCATGGAGAAATCGTCCCGCGCAGACAAACAGAAGGATGTTATTGATGCCAAACTGTCTATAGATATCAATAATGACCGGGCAGAGGCCAAAGTCAGGGAGGCCGACGGCAACAGACGTTCTGTTATCCTCCAGGCACAGGGAACCAGAGAATCTACCATACTGGTAGCACAGGGGACCAAGGAATCTACCATACTGGTAGCTGACGCCAACTCCTACAAAAGCAAGATCGAGGGTGACGGTGTTGCAGCCGCTTATAATGCGCAGAAAGAGGCCATCGGTCAGCAGAACGTGGCCATCATCAAGCTCATTCAGGAGATAGCTGCGGGTAAGATCCAGATCGTGCCCCAGATTCTGGTTGAGGGCGGGGACAAATCGACAAGCGGGAATCTTTTCAATGCATGGTTATCTCAGATGATCGCTCAGAATATGCCGAAGAGTGAGACGCATCCGGTCAAAAGCGAAGAGACGTGATAGGGGCTGAACCCTAACGACTGCGCTGACGCGCTGTTGACAACGAAGGGAGAAACGAGTGGGCGATAGAAAGCATCGGGTATGCCCCGTTAGCAAAGCAGGCGGTCTCGACAATAGAATCCGCAGGTGGGTGCAAAACCCTCGCAAGATAGTCGGACCTTACGTAAAAGAAGGAATGACAGTCCTGGATGTGGGTTGCGGCCCGGGTTTCTTCTCCATGGATATCGCCTACATGGTTGGCGAATCAGGCCGGGTTATCGCGTGTGACCTGCAGGATGGGATGCTTCAAAAACTGGGAAAGAAGCTCGTCGGCACACCGATTCAAGACCGCATAACCCTGCACAAGTGCGAAAAGGACAGATTGGGATTGTCCGAATCCGTCGATTTCGTCCTGGCCTTCTACGTGGTTCACGAAATTCCCAACCAGCAAGACTTCTTCAGGGAGATAAAAACAATACTCAAACCGGGCGGGAAGATGCTCATTGTGGAACCCCCGTTCCACGCCTCACATAGAGAATTTGACGAGACCGTGCGCAGGGCACGGGAAACGGGCTTTACGGTGGTGGAAAAACCTGCAATACTTCTTAATAAGGCGGTCGTGTTAGGGGTTGCACATGAGCCTGGTGAGGAGGCCTTATGAAACCGAAAATCCGAAGCGTCATCTCAATAATACTCTGCGGTTTTTGGGTGAATATGTCCGAATTTTATAGAAACAATGTGCTTCTCAAGACGCACTGGGTTGACCATTATCGGTCACTGGGAATCACTTTTCCTTCCGAACCGGTAAATGGACTGATGTGGATGCTCTGGGGATTCCTGTACGCCTTCTCAATCTTTCTCATGTCCAGAAGATTTAATCTGCTCCAGACGGCAATTTTCAGCTGGCTAATGGCATTTGTTTTGATGTGGATCGTGATATGGAACCTGAGCGTACTTCCGCTCACCATACTCGCATATGCTGTTCCGCTCAGTCTGTTGGAAGCCTTTATAGGATCTTATATTTGTGTGAAGATAGCCCCGGCTAAACAGGAAGATAGAACTGCCTGTCTGTCGGGTTCGTAAACGTCCGTGCAGGCCCGAGAAGCCGCTGAAGGAGGATAGTCATGAGAGACGTTGAGAAAACCATAGCTCATTTGATCGACAAAGCAGGTGTTTCCATCATCAGCTCCGTTGACACGGCGGGTTTTCCTAACACCAAGGCCATGCTTACCCCGAGAAAGAGGGAAGGTATAAAACAGATCTATTTTACAACCAACACGTCTTCAATGCGCGTAAAGCAGTATAGAGACAATCCCAGGGCCTGCGTATATTTCTACGACAGGAGATTTTTCAGAGGAGTTATGTTAAGGGGCGTCATGGAGGTCCTTGAGGACAAGAAATCAAAGGAAATGATCTGGCGCGCCGGCGACGAGATGTACTACCCCGGGGGCGTGACCGACCCCGATTATTGCGTGCTCAAATTCTCCGCTCAGGACGGCAGGTATTACAGCCATTTTAAATCCGAAAATTTCGAAGTTGAATAACCTTATTGTCCCTCAAGGTTGCAGGATAGTGGAAACATACCCATCCGAATATTGAATACAGAACTGACGGCACGCCTGTAGGATGAGATGTCCAAACGCGTGGACATATTATCTTGACAAGTCCACTCTACCATGATATGTTTGATATATAAAACATTGGTTCTACTGATAGAACTTCGAGGGACCAGCGCCGATGATCATGGACAAACCTCAATCCGCAGATGAAAGATATATGGTTCCCGCTGTAGAACAGAGCTTTCGCGTCTTGTTCCTCATGTCTCAAGCCCCCTCCTCCCACATGAGCCTGACAGAGATTTGTGCCCAGGCGAGCATCCACAAAAGTAAGGCCTTTTCCATTCTGCGCACGTTGCAGAAATTCGGTGTGGTTCAGAGGAATGTCGATGGAAAAGGATATTCACTGGGCCCCGGTCTCATTGCACTCTCAAGAAAGGTTATCGATAATACTGATGCCGCACGACTTGCCGCGCCCATGCTCAAGGAACTTTCCGGAAAAGCGAGCGGTACGGCGACCCTTGGACTCATCGCCGAGAACAGTGTGTTTGTTGTCGCAAAGCAGGAAGTGGACAGGGACATTGGTGTTACTATTCGGGTCGGCCACCGTTTTCCGCTCACGCTCGGTTCTCACGGCAAGGCCATAGCGGCCTTTCTCCCCAAAGGTGAGGCCGACGAACTCCTTAACCATAAGAAACTCTACTTTCACGGAAAACCTGAAAAGCTCGACAGGGTGAGGCTCGAGAAAGAGCTTACCCAGTGCCGCCGGGATGGCTTTGCCGTTGACTTAGGTGAGATAAAACCTGGGCTCATTACCGTTGCTGCGCCGGTGCTCGGCATCGGAGAGATACCTATCGGATATATCGCGGTCATAGGACTCTTCTCTCCTGATGTCCCGAGACAATTAGGTCCGTCCGTTGCGCTCGCAGCACAGACTCTTTCAAAACAGCTGGGTGCCAGGACGGATCCGAAGAGTATGGCGCTCGCCCCAAATCATAGCGCAGGGTAGTTTAGCCCGGGAAGGTACAGAATACGGGAGGAAGAACATGTCTCAAAGGCTTATTCTCAAGGAATTGAGCCGATACAGAATCGGTACCTATGCTGACATCATTTACAGAAACGCCCTGCTCAGCACGGACAGGGAGGCTTTCATCTGCGGCCCGCAACGGATCACCTTTTCCGAGTTCAACGCACGGGTAAACGCCCTGATTAACTCCCTTACCCGTCTCGGCCTCAACAAAGGCGACGGTATCGGCATCCTTGCCTGGAACTGCCTGGAGTGCACCGATATTACCGGTGCGGCCATGAAGGGGGGATTTATCGTATCGCCCTTCAATCCAAGGATGCAGGTCGAAGAGCTCGACTATATCATTAACTATTCCGAAGTAAAGGCCCTGTTCGTGGGTCCCGAATTCATTGAGACCATTAATGAGCTTCGTCCGCGTCTTCCCGGTGTCGCGACATACGTCTGCCTCGAGGGTGAGAGAGACGGCATGCATGCTTACAAACATCTGATCACCGACTATCCACGTGAAGAGCCCTCCGTGGACGTGAGCGAAGATGATCCTTTTATCATCTTTTATACAAGCGGCACCACAGGGGTGCCCCGTGGGGCCGTTTATACCCACTACCGTAAGCTTGAGGAAGCCCGGACAAAAGCGCTGCAGGTAGGCCTTCAACCTGACAATAAACACATTATGATCCTGCCCCTTTTCCATATCGGCGGCTGGTCCCATTTCTGGGCTTTCTTCTCGGTCGGGGCCTGCAACGTCATCATGCCCCAGCGTTCCTTTGATCCTCAAGCCACGCTCAAAGCCCTCGAAGATGAGAAGGCCACGGACATCCATATTGTCCCCACGCAACTTGTGAGCTTTCTTTCCGCACCTGATGTCGAGAGATACGACCTCAAATACTTAAAAAGGATGTGGTACGCGGCCTCTCCCATGCCGCTCGAATTACTCAAGCGCGGGATGGCAAGGTTTGGCCCCGTATTCGCCCAGGGCTACGGCCAGACCGAATCGGGTCCTGACATATCGATTCTCTCCAGGGAATCACATGATGTGATAGATAAATCCCAGGAGGAGCAGAAGGTGCTCACGTCCTGCGGACAACCATGTATCTGGGTCCACGCGAGGATCGTCGATGAAAACCGCAATGACGTTCAACCTCACACCGTGGGTGATATTATCGTGCAGAGTAAATCGATCATGGTCAAATACTGGCGTAAGCCCGAGCTCACCGATGAGGCCATCATTGACGGATGGCTCTTTACCGGCGACATGGGCTACTACGACGACAGCGGTTACATGTATATCGTGGACAGGAAAAAAGACCTCGTCATTACGGGCGGAGAGAATGTTTACCCGAGAGAAGTGGAAGAAGTCCTCTACCGCCATCCTGCGGTGGCTGAGTGCGCCGTGATAGGTGTTCCCGACGAGACATGGGTCGAGCGTGTGCACGCGGTTATCACCCTGAAAAAGGGCATGTCAGCTACCGAAGATGAGATAATAACCTTTTGCAAGGAAAGGATCGCCCGATACAAGGCGCCGAGGTCGGTTGAATTTGTGGAAGCACTGCCCAAGAATCCTCAAGGGAAGATTCTGAAGAAAGAATTAAGGGCGGCATACCGTGAAAAAAAATAGCAAACGCAAAGGGGTGGCGTGGGATGGTGTTAATTGCTGCGGGAATTCATACCAAACGCGGTCCTTCTTAAGCCTAGGGAGGTAAAAACATGGCAACGAAAAATACGCATCAAAAGAGGAAGAAGACACAAGAGTTAAGACCCATTAGCCTCACCATAAACGGTCGGCCTTTTGAGCTGGCTCAGGGTTCGAGATTAGGCGAGGTAGAGGCCTTTCACACCCTCTCTCACACATTAAGGGAAACTCTCGGTCTCACGGGTACTAAGATCTCCTGCGATAACGGCGCCTGTGGGGCCTGTACGGTGATTATGCAAGGCAAGCCCGTTCTTTCGTGCAAAATCCTCACCGTAGAATGCGACGGCAAATCCATAACCACTATTGAAGGCTTAAGAAACCAGGAAACAGGAGAACTCGATCCTCTTCAGCAGGCGTTTATTGACTATACGGCCTTCCAGTGCGGATTCTGCACGCCGGGTATAATCATGACCGCCAGGGCTCTGCTTAACGAAAATCCGTATCCCACAGAAGACGAAATAAAAGAGGCCCTTTCGGGTAATTTCTGCCGATGCATCAGCCAGTACCAGGTTATCAAGGCGGTTAAATCGGTCTCTGACGATGCTCTGGCGGTCTCACGGGGCGGATACCAGCCCGCAGGAGGGAAATAGCCATGGGAAACAATTACCGATATATAGGCAGGCAGTCGCCGCGAAGGGACGCTTCTGACATAGTCACGGGCGCCACACAGTATCTTGACGATCTCAAATTTCAGAATCTCCTCTACGGAAAGGTATTGAGAAGTCCTTACGCGCATGCATTAATCAAGGATATTGACAAGAGCAAAGCTGAGAAACTTCCGGGCGTTCAGGCGGTGCTCACATGGAAGGACCTCCCGGACTACAGAGGAGGGACGCCTCGCAACGTCCGTATCCTCGACAAGAAAGTGAGATATGTGGGCGATGCGGTGGCGCTTGTGGCCGCCACCACACAAGAGATAGCGGAAGAGGCCATAAGCCTCATTGCTGTGGAATACGAGGTCCTGCCCGCCGTCTTCGATATCGATGAAGCGCTAAGGCCCGGAGCACCGGCAGTCTATGATGAATATCCCGACAATATACTGCCCGGCGGCACAATCATTTACGGACCCAACTGTTTGAAGGGCGTTGTCAGAGGCGACGTGGACAAAGGGTTTGCGGAAGCGGACGTCATTACGGAGGGCACATTCGGGTATGAGAACATCCCCAACGCAATGCCGCCCGAATCCGTAGCCGCCGTGGCTCAGTGGGAAGAGCCGAACAAGGTGACGGTCTGGGGGACTACCCAGGCCCCGTACATGGATAAAGTAACACTTTTCCATGTTTTCAACAGGCAATTGGACATACGGACCATCGGACCTCAATGCGGGGGCGGCTTTGGAACGAAAATCATGTGCTGGCAGGTACAGAGTTACGCGGTGGTTCTCTCCAAGGCTACCCGCCGGCCCGTGAAGGTCGTTTTCACAAAAGAGGAACATCTTGCCTCCTTTGTCTTAAGGGTCGGCTCCCGTATCAACGCACGGGTAGGTATGAAGAAGGATGGCACCCTGACCGCCATAAAGGGCACCTGGTATGTGGACACAGGATATTACTCATTCACAACCCAGGCCCAGGTTGCCGTTGGTTCAGGGGAGCTCATGATCATGGCCCAATGTCCCAACTGGGACCTGAAGAATATCATCGTTGCAACGAACCGGAACGCCTCAGGGAGTACCCGTGGTTTCGGCGGGCAGGAATTGAAGTGTTCCTTCATTCCGCTTCTCTGTCTCGCCATGGAAAAAGCCGGACTTGATCCCTTCGAAGTTCTCAAGAAAAATTTCGTGAAGCCGGGGGGCGGATACTACTGGCGTGACGGCAACTGGTTCAACTATCGCGGGATTGACTTCTCCCAAGCCATGGATAAAGGCGCCGAGACCTTCGGTTGGAAAGACAAGTGGAAAGGCTGGCTCAAGGCGAGCGCAGTGAATGGCTCCAAACGCAGAGGCATCGGGGTCGGCGTGCACGGGAACGCCGATGTAGGTGAGGACGCGGCCGAAGCTTACGTTCAGCTCGGTTATAACGGCACCGCAACAATCTTTCTCTGCGTAGCCGAGCATGGCACCGGACAGAAGAGCAACTATGCCAAAATGGCCGCGGAGGTTCTCCAGATTCCACCGGAAAATATCTCCATGACGCCCGCCGATTCGCTGGTAACGCCTTTTGAATTCGGACCGGTGGGCTCCCGGGGCACCTACGCGATCGGCAGCGCCGTGATCAACGCCGCTGAGGATGCGAAACGTAAGCTCCTCGAATTTGCGGCTCCCAAACTCAACGTGAGCCCCGAAGAGCTTGACACGGCTGACGGCGTGGTTTTTGTGAAGGACAATCCGGAGAAGACAATGAAGTGGAGGGCCATGGGCAACGACCGAACCATACTCGGCTACGGCCGATTTGAACCGGATTTTACCATGTGCAACTGTATGATGACCTTCGTGGAGGTCGAGGTGGACACCGAAACGGGAAAGGTGGACCTTGTGCATGTGGTAAACGCAACGGACGTCGGACAGGTGATTGATCCGCAGGGTCTCGAAGGACAGCTTAACGGCTGTTTCGGCTCAGCCGGTATCGACAGCGCCATCTTTGAGGAGACGATCATTGATCACCGCACGGGCCATATTGTCAACGCCAACATGATCGATTACAAGTGGCGTACCTTCTCCGATCTGCCTAGAGTCGACCACGTCGTACTCGAAACACCGTTCCCCACCCACCGTTTTCACGCAATCGGTGTGGGAGAGGTGGCAACGTCACCAGGTCCTTCGGCGGTACTGATGGCGGTTTCCAATGCCGTGGGCAAATGGCTGTACGAGTATCCGGTAACACCCAACAGGATTCTCAAAGCCTTAGGCAGGATCGACCCAAATGTTTCCAACCGTTCAAACGGCGAGGGGAGGTAAGCGATGAAACCATTCGAACACTATAATGCAGAATCGATCAAAGAAGCGCTAAAACTTCTCGCGCACTATGATGGAAAGGCAAAAGTGAACGCAGGCGGCACAGACCTGCTTGGCGCCATGAGGGACAAATGTCTTCCCGAATATCCGGAGGCGATCATCAATATAAAGACTATTGAAGGTCTCCACTATATCAAGTCAGACAAAAAGGGGTTGAAAATTGGCGCGCTCACCAGGCTTGCCGACATTGCTAAGTCCCCTGAGGTCAAGAAAGAATATAGTCTTCTCGCTGATGCGGCCCATTCAGTGGCAAGTCCACACATCAGGAATATGGCTACGATAGGCGGAAACCTGGCTCAGGACGTACGGTGTTGGTACTACCGATATCCAGCGCAGATCGGCGGTCCCATTACCTGTCTGCGTAAAGGCGGCCGGATATGCAGCGCGCTCGCAGGCGACAACCGATATCACTCGATATTCGGCGCTGCCCCCATGACTGAGTATCCCTGCGTTGGCCATTGCCCGGCTTCCACGAACATCCCTTCATACTTAAGCAGGGTGCGTAGCGGCGATCCCGCAAGCGCCGCACGGGTACTTATGGACTACAACCCTCTTGCCGCCATCACAGGCAGGATATGTCCGGTCTACTGCGAGCCTCAATGTAATCGAAAGGAATTTGATGAGGCCGTTGCGATCAATTGCGTGGAGCGCGCGCTCGGCGACTATATGCTCGAAAATGTCCGGGACTTCTATGAACCGCCCAAAGACGAGTCCGGCAAAAAGATTGCCATAATCGGTTCGGGTCCTGCAGGACTTGCCGCTGCCTTCTATCTCAGGAGATCAGGACATGCCGTCACGGTGTACGAAAAGTTCCCTGAAGCGGGTGGCATGCTTCGATACAGCATTCCCCCATTCCGTCTGCCAAAGGACGTTGTAAGAAAACAGATAAAAGCCCTGGAACACATGGGCATCACCTTTAAGGTTCAAACCGCGCTAGGCAGGGATGTGTCGCTCACAGAGCTCGCAAGCACATTCGACGCGATCTTTCTCGCGTCAGGCACCTGGAACGCATTCAAGTTAGGGGTCCCTGGAGAAGAAGCGCCGGGCGTAACGTACGCTCTCGATTACCTCGGCAAAATCAATAGAGGAGAACAGGTTGTTCTGGGTAATAAGGTCATTGTCATAGGCGGTGGCAGCGTTGCCATCGATGCGGCCAGGACGGCAAAAAGGTCCGGTTCTATCGAAGTCCATCTCGTCTGCCTGGAATGCCGGGACATGACGTCAAAAGACAGGATGCTGGCCCTCGATAGCGAAATTGCTCAGGCGGAGGAGGAAGGGATTATCATTCACGACTCTCTCGGAATAAAGGAAATACTCGTTCAAAACGGTAAGGCCGTGGGTCTTGACACCATGAAATGTGTCTCGGTGCGTGAGCTTGACGGCTCTTTCAATCCCCAGTACGATGCCACGTGCACCGCGCTCGCCCTTCAATCGGATAGCATTGTGATCGCCATCGGTCAGGGAGTCGATCAATCCCTTGCCGCGCACGGGCTTACCTACACGCAAAAAGGTACGGTCTCAGTCGATCCGAATAGTTCGGCGACGGGCATCAAAGGGGTCTTTGCCGGAGGCGACGTGGTATCCGGGGCTACCACGGTCATTCAGGCCGTGGCGTCGGCTCGAGACGCGGCAAGGGGCATTGAGGTCTCGCTTTCAGGCAACGACATATCTCCGACGCAAGAAGCCATGAAAGCCGAATTCAACAATTCTCTGTTGCAGGAAATTCCGCGTGCAAGGGCCCGCGAATTGTCTGTATCGGAGCGCATGAAAACCATCAACGTGGAAGATGTGGCTGGTATCACGATAGAGGAAGCCGCCAAAGAGGCCGAGCGATGCTTTAACTGCGGCTGTCTTGCTGTAGCGCCCTCAGATCTCGCCATGGCCTTGATCGCGCTTAACGCAACTGTCATCACCACAAAGCGAAAAGTGGCGTCTGAGCTCTTCTTCAACGCCAATGCGACGAGTTCGACCATTCTTGACCCTGACGAGATCATAAAGGAGATTCAGATTCCCAGGCCCTCACCGCGAGCGACGCAGAGATACGAGAAATTCACGTTAAGAAAACCCATCGATTTTGCGGTCGTGAGCGTAGCGTCAGTCATGACCATTCATAATGGGGTCTGTAAAGATCTCCGCCTCGTGTTGGGGGCCGTGGCGCCAACGCCCCTTCGTGCAAAGGCGGCGGAAGATTTTTTGAAAGGCCGGCGCCTTGATGAGCACACGGCTGAGGACGCGGGTAAAATTGCTTTGAAGGACGCCCTGCCTCTCACACAGAATGCGTACAAAATCCAAATCGCAAAGACCCTGGTCAAGCGATTGTTATTGAGTTGAAATTGTCTTTGAGCACGTGAAGCAAGCGAATGGAGATGGGAAATGAGAGGGCTCCGGGTTATCATCAAGGGCGCCGGTGAGATGGCAACCGGCATAGCCTGTCGCCTCTATCAGGCGAACATTCGCAAAATTGTCATGTTAGAAATCCCCGAACCGCTTGCAGTGAGAAGAACCGTGGCCTTCTGCGCGTCGGTGCGAAACCTGGAAGCCACGGTGGAAGGTATAAGAGCCGTCCTGATAAAGGATCTGCAGGAAACCCCGGGGATCTGGGCGGAAGAATCGATCGCGGTTCTCGTGGATCCGCAGTGGCGCGCCACAACCACACTCAAACCGGATGTGGTTATAGATGCAATTATGGCCAAGAGAAGTCTCGGGACGAGAAGGGATGAAGCCCCACTTGTTATTGGCGTGGGTCCTGGATTCGTCGCGCCCGCCGACGTTCATGCGGTGGTGGAAAGTAACAGAGGTCATAACCTGGGTCGGGTCATTTATGCGGGCGCGGCAGAGTCGTATACCGGCATACCAGGCCAGGTCGGCGGCTTCACCCATGAGCGTGTGTTGCGTTCCCCCCACTCCGGTATAATTATCCACGCGGGTAAGAACATCGGTAGCCCGGTCGCAAAAGGTGAGGTAGTGCTCTACGTGGACGATACGCCGGTTCTTGCCTCGATCAGCGGCATTCTCCGCGGCCTCGTCGATGAGATTAAGGTGCAAGCGAATGAGAAGGTGGGAGACATCGAACCCGGGGCGGACTCCTCCTACTACCAAACTATCTCCGACAAGGCGCGGGCCATAGGCGGCGGCGCCCTCGAAGCACTGATGCATTTCAGCCGGTGAGGAAGGTCGCCTCGACTCGCGCTTACGTCCCGGCACGTCTTTGGGTAAACGTCGTGCTCAGCCAGACGCGCGCTGCGGGACGTGACTCGTCTCGCTTACTACTTTATATCTTTGATTTTACGGATAACAGTCTTCCCCTTTTCTTTGGGAAAATCTGCCTTGAGATAAACGGTCTTCGGGAAAATTCTCTGGATGGTCCCTTCCATCTCTTTCTTTGCGAATGTAAATTTTACTTTATCGCCTGTCTTCATGTTTCTCCTCCGGTCGATGCTGCGCCCTTATTCTCTGTCTTGGCCTCGGTCTTGGCTTCCGCCGTCTCCTGTTTTGTTTCTTTGTGCTCGGATTTCTTCTCCTTAGCTTTGGCGCCATTCTTGTTGCCGACTGAATCAGTCGGTTTTTTGTAGTCCGTCACATACCAGCCGCTTCCTTTCAGATGGAACGCGCAGTTCGATATGAGCTTCGTCAGTTTTCCTTTGCACACCCTGCATTCGGTAAGGGGTTTCTCGCTGATCTTTTGAAATATCTCAAATCTCTTTCCGCATCCGGAACACTGGTATTCATAAATAGGCATAACTACTCCTCATGTACAAAGTATACCTCTTTAATATAAGGCTTAAGGGCTCACTTCGTCAAGTCGATAGTACTAAACAGGTTACCGGCAAAGGATGGAAGACGTGCTTAAGACGACGAAACAGGAATGAGTGCCTCTTTCCTGCAAAATTTTGTTTTTCGTATGTGTTGGTGATGTGCTATATTTATTGTCGACGTAAGGAAAAGGTTTTCTGTTGGCATCGCACGCGCCCGTAGCTCAGCTGGATAGAGCGTTGGCCTCCGGAGCCAAAGGTCCCGCGTTCAAATCGCGGCGGGCGCGCCAAGTTTTCCGCGTATTAGACCGTACGTTTATTTACCCTCAAAGGTCGGCTTTCGCTTTTCGATGAAGGCATCTATTCCTTCGGTCCGGTCGCGTGACGCAAGAAGACGAGGAAAAATCATATCCACAAGGCTCTGGCCAAAAGAACCCGGGGACTCAACAAACCTCTTGAAATACTGCTTATAGGCCTGGACATGTTTCGGTGCTCCTTCAGCAACCATCGTGGCAAGCTCCGTCACCCGCTGCATGAGTTGCTCGTGCGGAACCACCTCGCTTACAAGTCCCATACGGAGCGCCTCTTCGGCGTTAAGATGTTTACCGGTCAGCATCATGTAAAGAACGTTTCCGAGGCTCATCTGGTAGGTAAAGGTATTCGGATACCGCGCCGCAAGGCCCCGTTTAACCACGGGTACGCCAAATATAGCCCGTTCCGTGCAGATACGGAAGTCACAGAACATGACGGCGCAGTTAAACCCCGACGCAAGGCAATATCCGTCAATAGCCGCGATAAGCGGCTTGGGACAATTTTCCATTGCCCGATAGGCCGGGAAAATACCATAACTTTGGTGAAGCCTTTTTACACGCTGTTTCAGATCGCCGCCGGCAGAAAAATTTCCGCCTGCCCCGCTTAAGATGCCGCAGAGCAGATTCTCGTCAGCCGTATAGTCCTTGACGGCTTCCTCCAGGGCATCCATTACTTCCTGGCTCATTGCATTCATATGATCGGGGCGGTTGAAGGTAAAGTATGCAAGCGGCCCTTTCTTTTCGTAAATTACGTCGTTTTGTTCCATCATCGTTTCTCCTTATCATGAGGGCCAGTACCGTTGGTGCACCCTCGCGTTCTTCAATGAAACTCAATGGCGGGTTTTTTGCCGCCTTTTTCGTCGGTCAAGTTGAGTGCCGTGTACCCGCTCAGGATGTTTGTGATCCCGTAACAGTGAGACAGCCACTAACTGTGCGAAGCGCCATCTTTATGGTCACGAAGGCCCTATTTTGCCATCCAGGCGTCCTCCGGGGTCCATTGGGTATACTCGACAGTCATTAAGCTATCGTCACGCACATGCGGCTGTTTGGCCGCAAGGCCTGAAATGACGAACATGGGAGTGAAGATATTGTACTCTCCGAACACGGTCTGCTGTAGCTTCCAGATTTCCGCCCTTTTGCTTTTTTGGTCCGGCGCTTTTTTAGCGTCAACGAGCAACTTCTCAATCTTCTCCGGGTGAATAATGTTCTTGGCGAGGATAGGGCCGTTAGCGCCGATCTGTCGGGGCATGACTATCGCCAAATCGGAATCTGCCCTGTGAGTGGAATAACAGAGACCTTCAAAGTGCGTCTCAGAAGTGAGCCGGCGGTATCTGGCATTGTCTGCCACATCAAGTTCAACATTAATACCCGCCTTCGCCAGCATGCCCTGGATGGCTGTTGCCGCCGTTACCATTTCCGGCACGTTGAGGACCAGCAGTGTGGTTTTGACACCCGTGGGATAGCCGGCCTCAGTTACAAGCTGTTTCGCTCTGGCTGGGTCGTAGGGATAGCCCTTATAATTGGGGTTTGCCCAGAAACCGTTCGGCACTCCCCACTGCTGGGTGGCCACCGCGAATCCATAATACACGGTATCGACGATCGCCTTCCTGTCGATGGCGCAACTTATGGCCTGTCGCAATTTCAAATTTGCAAAGGGCGAACCGGTGAGCGCGCTATTGGGCATAACACCTATCATCTGTAGGCCTAGTCCCGTCCTCAACTCGATTATATCCGCTCCGGAGGCCCTCAAATCTTTCGCCGCGAGGGGTGGAATATTCCACAAAATGTCGAGTTCTTTGGTTTTGAACGCGGCCTGCAACACCATCGGGTCTGCTATAAAGTTCCACTCTATGCCGTCAAGATACGGTTTGCCCTTCTGCCAATAACCGTCGAATTTTTTATATACCTGTTTAATATCTCGCTGTCGGCTCACAAACTGGAAGGGGCCGGTGCCTATGGGGTTATTGGTGACCCAATCGTCGCGTTCCTTGTCGGTGGTTCCGGCTTTCTGCCATGCCGTGGGCGATATCTGCGGACCGGCAAAATAGCCTACACCCACGTTCACGGTATTGTCCCAATCGGCAAGGTTAATCCTTAGGGTGTAGTCATCGATAATATCGATAGACTTGACCTGAGAAAGCTCCGCTCGCTTGGCGTTGATAAATTTCTCCAGGTTCCATTTACATGCAGAAGCATTGAAGCTCGTGCCATCGTGGAACTTGATGCCCTTTCTGAGTTTGAGTGTGACGGTTTTTGCCTTTGCATTCGGGGTCCAACTTTCCGCCAGCCACGGGTGCATTTGGCCAGTGCTGTCATAGCGTCCCAGGCTTTCGATGCAAGTCTTGGACGTAACGAAATCCTGCGTTGTGAGCATCCCGGGTGGATAACCCAGGACATTCGCATCGATCGCCGTGCCGATTCTTAAAACACCGCCATATCTCGGCTGTTGTTTCTTTACACCTGTTGATGCGCCCTGGGCTAAGCACAAGGCTGTCATAGATAAGAGCAAGAAGAACGATCCGCCGAGGCAAATGAGCAAGGGTAACGGGAGGAACTTTCTTCTGAGAAACCTGTTGAAGCGTCTATCCGCCGTCCGGAACACCTGTTCTTCGGTTTGTCTCATAGTGCTCTCCTTGTAGTTTCTCTCGATTTGTCAGTCTGGCACATCTTCTATTAAACCATACTGCCAGACCTATCCGGAAAGGATGACCTGAAACATGTTATAGTCACCGGGTCACGTAATCCCACGAAAGCACCCACTCAATAGCTATAAAATATCTTTACAGGGCTGTCAAGTTATTTTTGAGCTGTCCCCTGAATTGCTGCGCCTTTATAATGCCCCTCTGCCATACTGCTTGATAACACGCTGCCCCTCAATGAGTATGTTGGCCACCCCCCCTTCCCACATCCATTGGGATATCCCATCATGGCATTATGGCAAAACTTAGTTCTCATGTTATGAAATCACCGAATGCTGTTTGCAAACTTGCGTAAGGGTGAAGAGGAAATCCCGCTCACTACGGGCGTGCACCGATGCGTCTATATTTCTCGATTCTTTGAAATGTAATGGATTGTTAATGATTATGCCCGGTTGGCAGAAACGCTCTCTTATGCCCGTTAATCATCTCCGGACCCAAAGGTCTGGCGTTCAAATCGCGGCGGGTGCGCCAGATTCAAAGAGGTAATCCATCATTTGTTGCTGCCGAATATCTTCTCGTGTTCCTGCTTCATACAGACGTTCATGAAAAAGGTGATACCCGCATCTTCAGCAAGCCTCTTCGCCTCGTCGTTGATGATGCCGAGTTGCAGCCAGATAGCCCTGGGCTTTAACTTTACGGCTTGCTCCACGTAGGGCAGTACTTTTTCCGACCGCATAAAGATATCGACCACGTCGACCTTCTCAGGTATCTCTGATAGGGTTTTGTACGATTTGCGCCCCAGTATCTCCTCGTAGCCGGGGTTCACCGGAATCACACTGTAGCCGTGCGCAAGAAGATAGTTTGCCACTCTGTTGCTTGCCTTTTCCGTGTCTGGAGAAAGGCCGACCATAGCGATGACCCTCGATTGTTCGAGCACTTCTTTTTCTTTCTCTTCTTGAGGATCGAGTTTCATGAGGCCTCCTGCGAATGTTACCTCAGCCGCGTAAGCGCGCGCACGATGTCATCGGAACCTACGGCGGTTTCCTTGTCCTTTCCTCTGATAATCACGCACGTGGGGGTCGAGCCGACCTGGTCTTCCCTCAAGTAGCCTTGAAGAATTTCGCCTGTGGCTTTGACATCAAAGGGCTTGAATTTGAATCCCTTTCGCTGAAGAAACGCCCCCAGGTCCTGCTCTTCATAGATAGAGTCCTTCGCTGCTTCGAAGAGCGCATCCCGCGCCTTGAGCGCGTGACCGATCTCCTTCTTTTCGTTCAAGATATAGAAGAAATACTTGGCATAGAGGGCTGAATATTTGTGGAAAGGGGCATCGATGAAGGTCACTGTTATGATATGGCGTCTGACCAGGTCACCTACAAGATACTCGATCTTTGGCTCCATATTGCTGCAGGGGCCGCAGAAATAGTCCGCATAAAGCTTTACCTCAGTCTTACCGTTGCCGAAGGTGAGCAAAAACATGTCCTGGGCAGCGACTCTACCCGCCATGAGACTGAAAAAAGCAAGCGAGAGAGCACAGCCTAAAGAGAGAATCCACCATCGGGGCTTGCCTGTTTTCATGCTTATTACATTAATGCAAAATGGCTTTCTTTGTAAAGAGAATATTCCGGAACGCCCGTCTAAGAAGCCTTTTCGCATTGACATAAATGAGGCTCGTCGATTATATTGTGGATATGATGAGTGACAGGGACGCCTTCGGCCATGACCCCCAAGTCCAATACATGCGTCGCGTTTTTGCGCGCATGGAGATAGCGCAGAAGACGCTCCTCGCGAGAATTGGCGTAGAACCTTTAGACGAAAGGTTACGCAACTTACGCGAGGTGACCCTCGGGCTTTTTGAAAAAACGTGGATCACGGCCATGCGCAAAGGTATCATCGAGAACGAAGAGGATGCCGCCCTGCTCTATCTCCACTGTCTTCATCACACGCTCTTAACGAGTGGCATAGAGGCGCCCTCCGATGCCATACCTGACAACAGGAAGATGCAGCTTTTCGTAAAACAGGTGCTCTCATGATCCGGCTCAGATTGTTCGGCCGGTGCAGAATCTACCATGATCCCGTAACACCGGTGATGCGCGCACCCGCTCAAGTCGGCTGGGATGCGTGGTTCCGCTCCATCGACCTGGTGACACCACAGAAATTTAAAGGGGAAGAGCTTTTGAAGCGGACGCGCGGCTGGTGGACCACAGAGCCCGCGGAGGTGGCAGAGGTCGTAAAGCGGTACGGCCGTCTTGTGGTCGGGGACGGCGGCGAGCTCATGGTTGAGTTTGAATCCCAGGAAGCGGCGGATAACCTGGCACAGGCGCTTAAGCAAGCCTTCGGCGATCAGGTTCAACTCGCTCCCTGATTCTATTCATGCAAACGGGAAATCGAGGGATAAAAATGGGGTGAGCTTTAAGCTCACCCCATTGACATTTCAGCTGGAAGGCCGCATCCGGCGCTAGTGTTTCAATGAGTGGTCAGGCTGATTTTGATCGCTTCGTCCATCTTTTCGATAAACATAAACTCCATGTTCTCCTTGATACTTTCAGGCACTTCCTCGAGGTCCTTCTCGTTGAGCTTGGGCAGGATAATATTCTTGATGCCCGCCCGTTTCGCAGCGAGAACCTTCTGTTTGATGCCGCCCACGGGCAGCACAAGTCCCCGAAGCGTTATCTCGCCTGTCATGGCAATATCGTTGCGCACCGGCTTATCGGTGATAAGGGACACGAGTGAGACGAGCATGGTGACGCCCGCCGAAGGTCCGTCTTTGGGAATTGCCCCCTGCGGCACATGCACGTGAAGGTCGTTCTTCTCGAAGAAGTCCTCGGGGATATCGTAGTCGCCCGCTTTGCTCCGGATATAGCTCAAGGCCGCCTGCGCGGACTCTTTCATCACATCGCCAAGCTGGCCCGTAAGAGACAGGCCTCCTTTGCCCCTCATCTTCGTTGATTCGATGAAGAGGATATCGCCGCCCGTGGGCGTCCAGGCAAGACCCGTGGCCACACCCGAGTATTTCGTCCGCTCGGCGACCTCAGAAAAATGCTTGATAGGACCAAGATATCCGTGGATACTCTCGGCCGTTACCGTCTGTTTTTCCGTCTTATCCTGCGCCACGTCCTTTGCCACAGCCCTGCACACAGCGGCTATTTCCCGCTCCAGATTTCTCACACCTGACTCCCGCGTATAAGAGCGCACAATGACCCGAAGGGCTTCATCTTCAAATGCAATGTGATCTTCCGTCAAACCGTGTTCAGAGCGTTCTTTGGGGATGAGGAACTGACGGGCTATCATGAGCTTCTCCTCTTCCGTATAACCGGGCAGCTCCAGGACCTCCATCCTGTCCTTCAATGCCGGCGGAATAGGATCGAGCATATTCGCTGTGGCAATAAACATGACCTTGGAGAGGTCGAAGGGCACCTCCAGATAATGATCACTGAAGGAGAAGTTCTGTTCAGGGTCGAGGACCTCAAGGAGTGCACTCGAGGGGTCACCGCGAAAATCCATCCCCACCTTGTCTACCTCATCGAGCATGAAGATAGGGTTATTCGACCCCGCCTTCTTCACCCCCTGAATGATCCTTCCCGGCAGAGCGCCCACGTAGGTCCTTCTGTGTCCCCTGATCTCGGCTTCATCACGGATACCGCCCAGCGATATTCTGACAAACTTTCTTCCGAGCGCCCTGGCGATCGATTTGCCGAGCGAGGTCTTGCCCACACCGGGAGGCCCCACAAAACAAAGGATAGGACCTTTCATATCGGCTTTCAGTTTTCTGACGGCAAGATATTCGAGAATTCTCTTTTTCACCTTTTCGAGGTCATAGTGGTCTTCGTTGAGGATAACATTGGCCCCGTCAATATTCAGATTGTCTTCGGTGGCCTTAGACCACGGGATGTCCGTGAGCCAATCCAAATACGTCCTAGACACCGTGTATTCAGCCGACATGGTGCTCATCTTCGAAAGTCTGTCCAGCTCTTTTTCAGCCACCTTCTGGACATCTTCAGGCATCTTCGCTTCCATGATCTTCTTGCGCAGATCTTCGAGCTCGGTCATCCTGTCGTCTGTCTCGCCCAACTCCTTCTGAATGGCCTTAAGCTGTTCCCTCAAATAGTATTCCCGTTGCGTTTTGTCGATGCCTTCCTTGACGTGGGACTGGATTTTGCTCGAGAGCTCCAGGGTTTCCACTTCTCTATTGAGGTATATGGTGATCTTTTTCAATCTCTCTTTCAGGTCGATCTTCTCGAGGATCTCTTGTTTTTCCGTCACGGCAATATTTATTGTGGACGCGATGAGGTCGGCCAGATTGCCCGGGTTCTCCACCTTGGCTGCGATCTGCGCAAGCTCGGAAGAAAGGTACGGCGCCATCTCGATGGCCTTGCGATAGAGGTTCTTCAGGTTGAGATACATGGCGTCTATCTCGATGTCTTTCTGATAATCCTCAAAAATCGGTAGTATGCTTCCTTTCAGATTAGGTGCTTTCTGGGTGAAATCCATGATCTTGCACCGGCAAACGCCCTGTATCACCACCCGCTGGCTTCCGTCGACCATTTTCACCATCTTCATGATCGTGGCCACCGTTCCCACGGTGTAGAGGTCTTCAGCATCCGGATCTTCAATATCGGGGTTCTTCTGCGTGATGATCGCGATCATCTTGTCGTCATTCATGGCCTCATCGATCAGGCGGATCGATTTTTCCCTGCCGACGATGAGCGGCATAACAAGATCGGGATACGCTACTGTCCCTCGGAGCGGCAGTATGGGAAGCTCCGCCGGGATAAACATTCTGTCTTTAATACTTTTGTCGTTCTTAAATCCGATTACCATCGATCCCCCTATCGCTTCACATCTTCAAATTCTGCGTCGACCACGTCGTCGTCCCTTCGCTGAGACGCCTGCGGACCTTGACCCTGGGGACCACCCCCATCCTGGCCCGGTCCCTGTGGGCCTTGCGGCCCGGCCTGAGATGATTTCTTATAGAGCATCTCAGCAAGCTTATGCGAGGCTTTAGTAAGGTCATCCGCTGCCTTCCTGATACGATCAACGTCCGATCCTTTCAGTGCATCCTTCGCGGATGTCAGGGCATCTTCGATGGCGCGTATATCCTCGGCGGGAAGTTTGTCTTTATTCTCATTCAACGTCTTCTCTGTGGTGTAGACGATATTATCGAGTTGGTTCCTGACCTCTATTTCCTGTTTCCTCTTTTTGTCCTCTTCCGAGTGAAGCTCAGAGTCCTTCACCATCTTCTGGATATCTTCTTCACTCAAACCCGTGGACGCGGTGATCCGGATACTCTGTTCTTTTCCAGTTGCCTGGTCTTTTGCAGCCACGTGGAGTATGCCGTTTGCATCGATATCGAAGGTAACCTCGATCTGGGGGACGCCTCTCGGCGCCGGAGGAAGCCCGATGAGATGGAACTTGCCGAGCGTCCTGTTGTCCCGTGCCATTTCCCTTTCCCCCTGGAGCACGTGGATCTCAACGCTTGTCTGGCTGTCTTCAGCGGTGGTGAATATCTGGCTCTTTTTGGTCGGGATGGTCGTATTTCGCTCGATGATCTTTGTCATAACCCCGCCGAGCGTTTCAATGCCGAGAGAAAGCGGCGTGACATCGAGCAGGAGTACGTCCTTTACCTCGCCGGCGAGAACACCTGCCTGTACAGCAGCGCCAAGGGCCACGACCTCATCGGGGTTTACTCCCCTGTGTGGTTCCTTGCCGAAGAAGTTCTTGACGATCTCCTGGACCTTGGGTATCCTCGTTGACCCGCCTACGAGCACCACTTCGTCTATCTTGTTTGGAGTCAATTTCGCGTCGTCGAGGGCTCTCTTACAGGGTTCCACAGACCTCTCAAGAATGCTGTCGGCCAGCTTTTCCAACTCGGCCCTTCTCAGCTTCATGTTCAGATGTTTCGGGCCTGAAGCGTCTGCCGTTACGAAGGGGAGATTGATTTCCGTTTCTACGGTTGCAGAGAGCTCTATCTTTGCCCTCTCTGCGGCCTCTTTGAGCCTCTGGAGCGCCATTCTATCCTTCGAAAGGTCGATGCCCTGGTCTTTTCTGAATTCGCTGACTATCCAATCGATGACCACCTGGTCGATGTCATCTCCGCCGAGGTGCGTATCGCCGTTCGTCGATTTTACTTCAACCACGTTATCGCCTACTTCAAGGATTGAAATATCGAACGTACCGCCTCCGAAATCGTACACGGCGATCGTCTCATCCTTCTTCTTGTCGAGGCCGTATGCGAGGGCTGAGGCCGTTGGTTCATTGATAATACGGAGCACGTTGAGCCCCGCTATTCTGCCCGCGTCTTTTGTCGCCTGTCGCTGCGAGTCGTTAAAATAGGCCGGCACCGTTATAACCGCGTCGTCTATAGTCTGGCCCAAATAAGCCTCGGCTGACTTCCTGAGCTTTTGGAGTACGAACGCTGAGATTTCCTGGGGGGTATACTGCTTTCCCCTCACCTCAACCCGCACGTTTCCATCCTGGTCGCCGACGACCTTGTAGG
>Ga0335069_10003320_pt1 | contig 24399 bp, 19 predicted proteins | sample Lox_Sample_11_FD_206714 | JGI IMG/M metagenome (GOLD analysis project Ga0335069, IMG submission 206714) | Soil microbial communities from Loxahatchee National Wildlife Refuge, Florida, United States - Lox_Sample_1.1 | ecosystem: Environmental > Terrestrial > Soil > Wetlands | place: USA... | reverse complement strand
GGAAGCGGTGTTGGCCGTGGCGACGACCGGCGCGACCACGATCACCAGGCGTTCCTCGAGATCGGACGGCGCCTTGAAGAAATATTCAACGGCAGTGAAGGATTCGGGCTCGCGGTAAAGGCCGATATGCGCCACGCGGGCGGCGGGCACCAGATCGAGCATGCCGTCGACGAAGGTCACGCCGGCGCGCAGGATCGGCGCGAAGACAAGCTTCTTGCCTGCGATCTTCGGCGACACCATGCGCGCCATCGGCGTCTCGATCTCGACGTCGGTCAGCGGCAGGTCGCGCGTGACCTCGTAGCACAGCAGCATGCCGATTTCTTTGAGGAGCTGACGGAACGACTTGGTCGAGAGGTTCTTGTCGCGGATCAGCGTCAGCTTGTGCTGGACCAACGGATGTTTGACGATGGTGACGCCATCCATGACTCTCTCCAAGCGTGTCTAGAAAACGGTGCCGTCGCTGATGATTTTGAGCGGCGGCGAACCATCGCTACGCTGTTGCCGCGCGACGACGCGGCCCGCGGCCCAGCTGCCGCCTTCGAGCACTTTCGCGAGCGGCAGCGTTTTGGCATCCATGCCGAGGCGGCGGCGCATCTCCTCGGCGAGCTTGTCGAGCAGCGCGACGGTGAGCGCCCGCCATTCGACCACGAGCGGCGAGGAGACCTCGTGCTGCCGTGCGGCATCGGCAGCGTCGCGCAGCTGCAACACGCCGGCATCGATGAACAGCCCGCCATTGCGGTATTCCGACAGGCCGGTCAGGCCGTCGATATCGGTCACCGTGAAACCGGACCATTGCAGCGGCTCGATCAGTGAATAAGCAAGCCATTGTGACAGCTTGTGCAGCGGCACCAGGCCGTTGGTTGCGTCGTTGGTCACGAGCGACGGATGCCGCCAGCAGTCGCCGAGCGGCACGCCGCCGAGCGTCAGCCGCGACGGCCAGATCGGGCCGAGATGGCACAGAAGCTCGGCGAGGATTGTGGGCGCAGAAATCTCGCCGCCGGTCGCAAGCGCTGCCAGATGATCAAACAGGCCGCCCGGGCGCGGCACGTCGCTGCGGCCGAAAATATGCGGCGCCGAGGTTACGTGCTGACCAAGCCGCCGCAGCAGATCGGCGCGGCCTTCGACACCGAGCAGCGGATTGGATTGAGTGACCTGGAATCCTGCGGCCAGGGCATCGGTCGAGAGATTTTTGAGTCCCCCGGCATCGGCCTGCAGCGGCTGCTTCGGCTCGGACGAAAAGGCGCCGTCCGCGAACATAGCGAGGCTCGCCAGCGCGAGACCTTCGGACCGCCCAATGCTTTGGCCGCTCGCCGCATCGCGATAGCGCCATTGCGGTCCGGCGCCGGCGTCGAGGAGCACGCTGACGATCGCCAGATCGAAAGCCGAACGGCCGCGAGCGGCGGTGTCGCGCCACGCGGTGCCGCGGTCGAGCGCCGCCCAGCGGTCCTCGCCGTTGCAGACGAAGTGACGCCACCGCGAGTGGAAGGGGACATCGAGCGAAGGATAGTTCTTCCGCGTGACGTCGATCACCAGATCGACCGCGGCAGGCAGGCGGGCCAGGTCGATGCGGAAGTGCGGCAGCTTGTCGTCAAGCCCGAGCGCCAGCATGCGCTGCGCGCGCTCGCGAACGGCCTGCGCGTTCAACAGCGACAGCGCGCCGGCAGTCTCGGAGCTCGAAGACGGCGAATGCAAGTCTTAGTACTTGTCGAGCGAGCGGCCGACCGAATTGGTGAGATCCTGCGGCTTCGGCGGCTCGGGCGTATAATAGCCCGCGGCCTTCTTGGCGGCGAGTTCGACATGGGCGTCGGCGGGGACCATGTCGTCAGGAATGGCAACGCGTTCGACGATATCGACGCCTTGTGACACCAGCGCGTCGTGCTTCATGTCGCTCATCGATACGAAGCGGTCGATACGCTTGATGCCGAGCCAGTGCACGCTGTCCGGCATCAGCTGTTGGAAGCGGGCGTCCTGGACGCCGGCGACGCATTCGGTGCGCTCGAAATAGGCCGAGGCGGCGTCGCCGCCTTCCTGGCGCTTGCGCGCGTTGTAGACCAGGAATTTCGTGACCTCGCCGAGCGCGCGGCCTTCCTTGCGGTTATAGATGATGACGCCAAGCCCGCCGCTCTGGCCGGCGCGGGCGCATTCCTCGATGCCGTGGATCAGATATGGCCGGCAGGTGCAGATGTCGGAGCCGAACACGTCGGAGCCGTTGCACTCGTCGTGCACGCGGCACGTGATCTGCGTGCGCGGATTGGCGAGCTTGGTCACATCGCCGAACAGATAGATCGTGGCGCCGCCGATCGGCGGCAGGAACACCTGCAGATCGGGCCGCGTCACCAGTTCCGGAAACATGCCGCCGGTCTGTTCGAACAGCGCGCGGCGCAGCGCATTTTCCGTGGTGCCGAAGCGCTCGGCGATACCGGGCAGATACCAGACCGGATCGATGGCAATCTTCACCACTGAAATGCTGCCATTCTCATGAACGACGTCACCGTCGTTCCTGAGCCGCTTGGCTTTCAGCGCCGCCTGCATTTCCGGAAGGTCGAGACGGGCGCGGGTGATCGCGATGGTCGGACGGATGTCGATGCCTTCGGCGATCTCGGCCTTGAAGTTCTCGGCGACCAGATGGCCCCAAGGATCGAGCGAGACGATGCGCTTGGGCTCGCTCCATTGCGCAAACGGCCCGATCGTTGCCGCCGGATAGGTGTTGGTCAGATCCGGGCGGCGGATCGGATCGAGCGTGCCGGAGGAGACCGCGAGCGCGCGATAGACCGAATAGGAGCCGCCGTGGCTGCCGATCACATTGCGCTCCAGCGGATTCGACACGGTGCCGATGATCGGCCCGCGTTCGCGCGCGGTTGGTGCGCCCCAATGGATCGGGAAGCGTAGCTTCGCTCCGGGTTCGGGGTGCGAAGTGAGGCGAATATGCTCAGTGCGATTTGGTAGATTCATCGCCGTGGAGTCCAAAAGGTCTACGGCCCGTCACGATGACGAGCCGCATCAGCATCATCTCAGTTAAATCGTGCGGCCACACTGCCAACGTAGCCTGGGCCCGCTTCCCGAGAACTATACCGTTTCCCAGGGCGGAAACAACAAGGCGAAAATCCTAACGCCTGGCCGCTTAAAGACCCATTAAATGTGGGGTTTAGCCCCCATTATTCAAGGGGAACGCCCTTCTTTTCCGGGATCAGGAAGGCGGTGGCGACGATATCGAGCAGATAGATCGTCGCCAACAGCGCGATCGCCACCGCGAACGAATAGGTCGCCGCCAAGGCGCCCACCACAAATGGCCCAAAGCCGCCAATGCCGCGTCCGAGATTGAACAGCACGTTCTGCGCAGTGGCGCGCGCTTCGGTCGGATAGAGCTCGGCGAGCAGCGCGCCATAGCCGCCCAACATGCCGTTGACGAACACGCCCATGATCGCGCCGCCAATCAGGAGCGCGGTGGCGTCGGTCAACTGCGAATAGACCAGCACCATAATGAAGGCCCCAGCCTGAAATGTGAACAAAGCCGGCCGCCGTCCGATGCGATCGGCAAACTCGCCGAAGATAAAGATGCCGCACGCCATGCCGAGTACCGTCACGGCGGTCCACAGCGCCGATTGCGTGAGCGTGTAGCCGAACCGGGTCGACAAATAGCTCGGCAGCCAGATCATCAATCCGTAATAACCGAAGTTCTGCACGCCGCAGAGGATCAGCATGCCGAGGCTGACCTTCGTCGTCGCCGCATCTTTCACCAGAAGCGCGAGCGGCATTCTGCCCTGCTGCGACTTGGCCTGTTCGAGAAAAATCTCCGGCTCCGGCACCGAAAGGCGGACAATGAACGCGATCACGCCGGGCACGAGACCGACAAGGAACATGCCGCGCCAGCCGATCAGCGGCAGCAGAATGGGCGTGATCAGCGCCGCCGCCAGCACGCCGGCCTGCCAGCCGAGCGCGACATAGGTGCAGCCGCGCGCGCGATATTTCGCCGGCCAGGCTTCGGCGACCAGCGCCATGCCGATGCCGAATTCGCCGCCGAGCCCAAGCCCGGCGATGGTGCGATAGATCAACAGATCCCAGTAGCCCTGCGCCACGGCGCCGAGGCCGGTGAAGATCGCGAACAGTAGAATGGTCCAGGTCAGCACGCGGACCCGGCCGTAATAGTCGCTCAATATGCCGAACAGAATGCCGCCGACCACGGCGCCGATCAGCGTCCAGGTGACCAGCGATCCGGCCTGCGGCGGCGTCAGGTGCAGTTCCGCCGAAATCGCCCGCAGCATGAAGCCGAGAATGAGCAGGTCGAAGCCATCCATCGCATAGCCGATGGCGGATGCGGCAAGCGCTTTCTTCGGAAAGGAACCGATCTGGTCGGCGGGCTCGGCTATGTCGGCATGGACGACGGTCATCGCAGGCTCCTCAACAAACGGGATACTGTGGCGGCATTCCACAGCCCCCTCAAGCCTATTAGTTGATCGCTGTGGGCAAGTTTTAGGTCGTTGCCGCCGATCGGACCGCGGCGAAGCCGCACAGGCCGGCGGTCACGCGGCCTTATACCGGCTCTGCGGTCGCTGCAGGCCGAGATTTTCGCGGAGCGTTGTGCCTTCATATTCGGTGCGGAACAGGCCGCGCCGCTGCAATTCGGGCACGATATATTTGACGAAATCGTTGAGACCGCCGGGCAGGTAAGGCGGCATGATGTTGAAGCCGTCGGCGGCGCCGGTGACGAACCACTCTTCCATCATGTCGGCGATCTGTCTGGGCGTGCCCTTGACCACGGCCTTGCCGCGCGCGCCGGCCATCCGCATTGCCAGTTGACGGATCGTGAGGTTCTCGCGCTTCGCCATTTCAAGCGCCGCATTGAAGGTGAATTGGCTGGCATTGGTCGTTTTCAGGTCCGGCAGCGGCCCGTCGAACGGGTAGGGTGACAGATCGACGCCGCCAAGAATGGTGCCGAGGATCTCGCGCGCCACGATCGGATGGATGAGGCCCTGCAACTCCTCGTATTTCTCGTTTGCCTCGCTCTCGCTTTCGCCGACGATCGTGCTCAGTCCCGGCATGATCCGCATTTCGTCGGTATCCCGGCCATGTTTGCCCATCGCTTCCTTGAGATCGCGATAGAGCTTCTGTCCGGATTCGAGCGTGAGTGGCGCGCAGAAGATCACTTCGGCGAATTCCGCGGCGACATTGATCATGTCTTCGGAGCCGCCGGCCTGCACGATGACCGGCCGGCCTTGCGGCGAGCGCGGCACATTGAGTGGGCCGCGCACCGAGAAGAACTTGCCTTTGTGGTCGAGCGTATGCAGGCCCTGCGGATTGAAGAACAAGCCGCTGGCCTTGTCGCGGATGAAGGCGTCGTCGTCCCAGCTGTCCCACAGCGCGGTGACGATCTGCGCGAATTCGCGGGCGCGCTCGTAGCGCTCGCTGTGTCCGTAATGCGCGTCGCGGCCGAAATTCTGCGCTTCTTCCTGCTGGCCAGACGTCACCAGATTCCAGCCGGCGCGGCCGCCGCTGATATGGTCGAGCGAGGCGAATTTCCGCGCCACATGATAGGGTTCGTTGTAACTCGTGGTCGCGGTCGCGACGAGGCCGATATGGCTGGTCGCGCCGGACAGCGCCGACAGCAGCGTGATCGGCTCGAAATTGGCGATGTATTGCGCCGAGCGCGACAGCGCGTCGATATGGGCTTTGCGGACGCAGACATTGTCGGCGAGGAAGACCATGTCGAACTTGGCGCGCTCGGCGGTCTGCGCCAGTTCGCGATAGTGCGCGATATTGATCCCAGCGTCGGCCTGCGATTCCGCGTGCCGCCACGATGCGACGTGGTGCCCGGTCGGATTGAAAAATGCGCCGAGCCGCATTTTCTTTTTTGAATTGTTTTGTGTATTCGCCATGGCATCCTCTCCGGCGCGCAACGTAAATTATCATACCAAGCGAGTCACGCGCGCCGCTATGCACCCAGAGCGCCAGCGCCGATGCGTTCCGCGGATATGGTGCCGGAGGCCGTCGTGTTACCACGCCGATCTGACGATGGTGAAAACAGACTGGGCCGCCATCTGAGCCGAACCTGAGGGGCCGCCTGAGCTTGCGTGTTGCTCCGGTCGTTTGACGCCTTGGACAAGGCGCAGCTTGGCCGGCTCCCGCGCGCGCCGCGCCGGCGGATGATCTGCTTTCAAGTCCGGATCAGGCATGGCATCGGTGCGCCGCGACTTTCTTGCGCTCGGCGCGCGTCTGCTCGAGCCGCTTCTGGCGCATAAGCCGGTCGGTGCGGATTTCGCCCTCGGCGAGCGCCATATAATGATCGGCGATGGCCAAATAGCGCGCCCGCACCTCTTCACTGAAGGGCTGCGCGGCCAGCGCAAGATATTCGGCGGCGCGATCTTTATACTGCCGAGCCCGAACGAAGACTTCCAACGCCGACATTCCGAAACGAAACCTGCGACTCACGCACTGCGACCGACGCCACCGGCAGGCAGCATTATCAGCCGGGCGTGCCAACTCAACCCAAGCCCCAGTTAAGTCGTTACTTTTCCACCAGAAATCTGGCTATTCCGCGGCGGCGCCGCGGGCGGCCGCGCATACTCCACAGCGCTGTGTCAGGCGGCGCGAGATTTGGCGATGTCTTGCTCCATCGTCAGCTCGGCGCGCAGGCTGTCGACGTCGCGGAAGATCGAAGACGCCGCAAGAACGCGGCCGCCACTCTTGTAGCGCAGCAGGCAGTCCTTGGCCTTGATGTCGCCGTCGATGTCGATCGCATCCCAGCGTTCCGCGTGCCCGACATAATTGATCGGAATGTCGTAGTGCTGGCTCCAGAAGAACGGTACGGCGTCGAAGCGTTCGTCATGCCCGAGCATATTCATCGCCGCCGTCTGGCCTTGCCGTTCCGCGACGACCCAATGCTCGACGCGAATGTCGGTGCTCGAATAAGGATCGGGCCAGCGCGCGATGTCGCCGGCCGCGTAGATGCCGGGGACGCTCGTCTCCAGGGTCGCACTCACCTTGAGGCCGCGGTCGATCGTGAGGCCGGCTTGCTCGGCCAAAGCCAGGCGCGGTCGTACGCCGACGCCGATCACCACGAGATCGGCGTCGATCGTTCCGCCACTTTTGAGCGTAGCGCGTTTGGCGTCGATCGCCGTGACCGTGTCCTTGAGATGAAAGACCACGCCGTGCTCCTCGTGCAGCGCGCGGACGAAGTCGCCCATTTGCGGGCCGAGGACGCGCTCCATCGGCCGCTCCTCCGGGGCGACGACATGCACCTCGATATTGCGCGCCCGTAGCGACGCTGCGGCTTCGAGGCCGATGAAGCTTGCGCCGATCACGACCGCGCGGCGTGCGCTCTTGGTCAGCGCGATGATGGCCCTGCTGTCGGCCAGCGAGCGAAGCGTGTTGACGTGTGCAAGCTCGGCGCCGGGAATGCCGAGCCGGACCGGCTCTGCTCCGGTCGCCAGCAGCAGCCGGTCGAAGGCGATAGCCTTGCCACCGGCCACGATCTCGCGCTTTTTGGTGTCGATGCCGGCGACCTCCGTGTTGAGATGCAGATCGATCCCATTCTCGGCGTAAAATGCGTCCGGGCGAAGCGGCAGCCAATCTTCCGGCGCGCTGCCGGCGATATAATCTTTCCACAAATTGGGCCGGTCGACCGGCGCGGCGCTATCGTTGCTGTACATCGCGATGCTGCCGGCAAAGCCGCGCCGCCGCAGCATTTCAGCTGCCGCAAAACCCGCCGCGCCGCCGCCGACAATGACGATCCGGTTGACGCCGTTCTTGGCCGGCGCGGATTTGGGTTTCGGATGCGCGAGCTTCTCTTTGACAAAAATCTTGCCGTCGCGCTGCTCGACTTTCCAGCAATCGATCGAGCTAAGGGCCGGAGCGCGCACCGCTTCGCCGCTGCGCAGATCGAAGCAGGCATGATGCCAGGGACAGCGCACGGATGTACCGACGACAAGACCATCCCCGAGCGGCCCGTGATAATGGCTGCAATGGGCGCCGACGGCAAAAATCTCCGATCCGGCTTGAACCATAAGCACGGCATCGTCGCCGACATGGCCGACCAGGTGGCCGTCGGCGAGGTCAGTGCGCGCGACGCCCTTTGTCAGATCGGGACCGGTTTGAGCGGTTGTTTCGTCGGCCATGGTCGCCTCGCGCGATGAGAAGGGGCAAAGAAGGGCATGACTAAAGATGGCGCAACAGCAAAAAAGTTCCAAAAAAAGGCGATGCCTGCCTAACGCCGGATATCATGGCGGCAAACGCTTGGCGCCTGGCAGTTGACGGCTGGGCGTGCGGAATGCAAATCGGAGCACGTCGCGAGGCTCGCGATCGTTTCTGAGTAAACACCGGCTATGAGCATGACGTCCCAACCAAGGCTTTCCAAAACGCAGCATCGGGCCGTGGTAGGCGCGACGGCGGCAGGCTCAAAGCGCGGCCGCCGGCGCCAGGCGAAGCAACAAACCAAGCAGCCGGCCAAGCCGCAAATCAAACGGCGCAACGCCGTGGCGACGCGCGCGCGTATTTTGCAGGCGGCGATGCGGGAGTTTGCCGCCAAGGGACTCGACGCCGCCCGCATCGAGGACATTGCCGATCAGGCCGGTGCCAATCGCCGCATGACCTATTACTATTTCGGTAGCAAGGAGGGGCTCTATCTCGCCGCGCTCGAAGCCGCCTATTTCGAGCTGGTCGAGGTCGAAGAGCGGATCGACGTCGACCGGCTCGGGCCGATCGAAGCGATCGACGCCATGGTGCAGGCGAAGTTCGAGCACTATGTCAAATATCCGCACTACGTCGAATTTGTGAAAATGGAGAACCTCTACCGCGCGCGGCACCTCAAGACCTCGCACCGGATTGCAGAGATGCGGGCGCCGCTGATTTCAATCATCAAGCGCGTGCTCGATCGCGGTGAGGCGGCAGGCGTGCTGCGCAAGGGCGTCGATCCGCTCGATCTTTATCTGTCGATCTGCGCGCTCGGATTCTTCGTGTTCTCCAATCGCCACACGCTCGGCGTGATTTTCAACACCGATGTGACCAGCGCTACCGCCTTGCGAAAAAGGCGCTCGCTCGTTGTCGACATGATCAAGGCCTATCTGGCGCCTTAGCTTTGAATGGGCTCCGGCCGGCGGAAACTTGACAGCCAGTGAGGACGACGATTTAACTCACTCGCGAGTTAATTAGAGAGCGGAAGAGCCTGTCAAACGGGCCTGGATGAGGGCGGGGAAGGGAACGCATGAAGGTCCTTATCACCGGAGGCATGGGGGTCATCGGCGCGGAAGCCAGCCGAAAATTCGCGCGCGAAGGGCAGCGGCCGGTGGTCTATGCGCGCCATTATGACGGCCGGCTGGTCGGCGACATTGCCGACAAGATCGATTTCGAGTCCGGCGACATCCTCGACATGCCGCGGCTGCTCGACACCATCAAGCGTCACAAGGTGACCCACATCGTTCATGCCGCGGCTTTCGTTGGCGCGGTCTCGGCTGCCAATCCGGCGCAAAGCATCCAGGTCAATGTGATGGGCACGGTGAACGTGCTCGAAGCGGCCCGCGTCTTCGATATCAAGCGCGTAGTCTATACCAGCGCCAAGGGCATCTACGGCCCGGTCCTCGGCGACTATGGCCCGCCACATTACAAGCCGATGCCGGAGGACATGCCGAAGAATCCGCAGCGCATCTATGACAGCGCCAAGCTTATGAGCGAGCAGACGGTGCTGTACTACGCCAACAATTTCGGCCTCGACACCGCGATCCTGCGCTTCGCCACCACTTACGGACCGGGTAAGACCGCGCGCCACGGCAAGATGGGCGTCACCAGCCAGATCGTCGAAGCGCCGTTCAACGGCCAGCCGTTTCACCATCCTTACGGCGCCGAGGCCAAGGACGATTTCATCTACAACAAGGATTCCGCGCTCGGCATTTATCTCGCGACTGTCGCCGACAAGGTACCGAGCCGCGTCTACAATATCGGCAGCGGCGAGGGGCTGACCTTGAACGACATCGCCGCAGCGGTCCGCAAGCAGATCCCCAAGGCCGACATCAAGATCGGCCCCGGCGACAATTTCCTCGGCATGCCTTACCCGCCGCATGGCGTCTATGATGTGAGCCGCGCCCGCAAGGAGCTCGGCTTCAAGCCGGAATACGATGTCGACAAGGCGATCGCCGATTACGTGGCAAGCCTCGAGCGCATGCGTGCGCAAAACTACTGATCACGATGATCGCGGCCGACGGCTGTTGAACGAACGGAGCTGACGATGCGCGAAAGACTGGAATTGCCCCGCCTGTCGCTTGCCGAGCGCGACCGCCGCTGGGCGCTGACGCGCCAGCAGATGGATGCACGCGGTCTCGATTGTCTGGTGCTGTGGGGCTGGCCGGCGGTGTGGGACTTCTGCACCGCCAACGCGCGCTATCTGTCGCCGATCGGCGGCAATGCCGAATTCAACGTGCTGGTCTTTCCGCGCAACGGCGAGCCGACCTCTTATGTGATGATGCCGACCTTCATCGATGGTTGGCGTGCGGCACAGGATTGGGTGTCCGACGTGCGGCCGCGCCGCAAGACCTGGGCGGATTCGGTCGTTGAGCGGCTTTCCGAGCTTGGTTTTACCAAAGCTCGCATCGGCATGGACGGGCTCGCCGGCCCGCTCGATCCCGACGGCTGGCTGCCGTACAGCGTCTATACGCGGCTCAATGAGCTGTTGCCGCAGGCCGAGTTCGTCAATCTCGACGACATGATGGAAATGATGCGCACGGTGAAGAGCGAGGAGGAATTGCAGATCCTCGCGCGTGCCGCGCAGCTTGGCGACATGATGCTCTCGACCTGCCGCGACACCGCGAAGCCCGGCGTGAAGGAGTCGGAAGTCTACGGCGGCATGATGGAGACCATGATCGCCAATGGCGGCGAGGAGCCGACATTGTTTCTCTGGGCCTGCGACGCGCTGCCCTATCCGCATCCGTTCCGCGTGCCGACCACGCGGCCGATCGCGCGCGGCGATCTCATCATCTGCGAAATCCATCCCAAGATTGGCGGCTATTACACCCATGTCGAGCGCACGTTTTCATTGGGCGATCCCAAGCCCGAGCAGCGGCGCATCTACGAGGGCTGCGTCGCCGCTTACGAAGAGGGTATGAAGAATTTCGGTCCGGGCAAGCCGATCTCGGTGGCGATGGACAAGGTGCGCGATACGATCCACGCCCAGGGCTTCGGCATGTGCGAAACCGGCATTCACGGCCACGGCCTCGCCTCGCTGGAATATCCGCGCTACCGTCACCACGCCATCGCCGCCGACCAGGCAGCGCTGAAAAAGCTCGGCGACGAATTCCGCACCGGCATGGTGTTCGCCTTCAATATCGATTTGTTCGATCCGAAATTCCACGACGGCAAGACCGGTTGCGTTTTCGCCGAAACCGTCGTGATCACTGACAGCGGCGCCAAGCGCCTGCATTCCTACCCGATGAATTTCCAGACCATCGCCGCCTAGATCTCAACCAAAAATCCAAAGCCGGGGAGCGTGACAGTGACTGACAGTAAGCCGAGTTATCCGCCGATCCGCCGCGTCGTCACCGGCCATGAAGGCGAAGTGGCCAAAGTGATGATCGACGCGCCAGCGACCAACGCCAAGTATCCCGGCTCCGGCAACGTCTCGACTATGATCTGGTGCACCGACAAGTCGCCTGCCGGGATGCCGGCGGGCAAGAATTTCGAGGATATGGGGGCGCGTATTCTCGGCACCGCGCCGCCGCCGCATGGCACGCGTTTCGCGGTGATCGACTTCCCGCCGGGCAATAAGCCGCATATGCATCGCACCGAAACCATCGATTATGTCATCGTGCTCGAAGGCGAAATCGAAATGGACATGGACGACTCGACGGTGAAGCTGAAGGCTGGCGATGTGATGGTGCAGCGCGGCACCAATCATGCCTGGGCCAATCGCAGCCCGGCGCGCGCCCGAGTCGCCTTCGTCCTGATCGACGCCGAGCCGCTCGGCATCGGCAACCCGGTGCTCGGAACCTCCAACGCGCGTTAAGCTCTGTCGATGCTCGAATTCCGCAACATCAGCTTCTCGTTTCCGGGCCGCCGCGGCGCCGTCGAGGTGCTGCGCGACGTCTCGTTCTGCTGCAAGGAGGACGAGATCGTCGCCGTGGTCGGACCGAGCGGTTGCGGCAAGTCGACCTTGCTCAGCCTCGCCATCAGCTTGCGCAAGCCGAGCGCGGGCGAAGTGCTGATCGACGGCCGGGCCGTGCGGGGCTCCGATCGCCGGGTCGGCATGCTGTTTCAGCAGACGACGCTGCTGCCGTGGCGTTCGGTGCTGGAAAATGTCGAGCTTGGTCTTGAGATCCGCGGCGAGCCCAAGGACAAGCGCCGGGCGCGGGCACTGTCTTTGATGAAGCTGTACGGACTCGGCGGCTTCGAGCGCAAATATCCGCATGCCTTGTCGGGCGGCATGCAAAAACGCGCCGCACTGGCGCAGACGCTCGCCGTCGAGCCGACGGTGCTCCTGCTCGACGAGCCGTTCGCCGCGCTCGACGCGCAGACCCGCGTCGTCATCCAGAACGATGTTGTGAAGATCTGCCGCGCCGGCAAGCGCAGCATGATCATTGTCACTCATGACATCGCCGAGGCCATCTCGATGGCGGACCGTGTCGTCGTGTTGACCCAGCGGCCGGCGACGGTGAAGAAGATTTATGAGATTCCGCTGAGCCGCCGGGCCGCGAGCGTCGCCGACGTGCAGAGCACGCCGGAATTCGCGCATTTCTTCAAGGAAATCTGGGATGCGCTCGATATCAGCGTCACCGGCATGGCTCCCGGCGTGGATGCCGCGGCATGACGCTCACTCATCGCCTTCTTGTCATTCTCGGCCGGCTCGCGGTGCTGGCGGTGATCCTGGCCGGCGCGGAAATCGGCGTGCGTTCGGGTGCGCTGAGCGAGCTATTCTTCTCGAGCCCGAGCGAGATATTCAAGGCGCTGATCACGCAATGGTCGAGTGGCAGCTTTCTGCAGGATGTCGGCATCACCGTCCTGGAAACGCTGCTTGGTCTGGTGTCCGGCTCGCTCCTTGGCATGGCGATCGGCCTGCTGCTGCCGCAACTGCGGCTGGTTTCGCATGTCTTCGAGCCGTTTCTGATGGTACTCAACGGCATCCCGGTGATCGTGATTGCGCCGCTGTTCATTCTCTGGCTCGGACTTGGCATCCCCTCCAAGATCGGCATCAGCGTCTATATCGTGTTCTTCGCCATGTTCATTCCGGTCTATACGGCGTCGCTGCGGCTCGACACCACCTTTGTCGATGCGCTGCGCGTCATGGGCGCGAGCCGCAGCCAGATTTTCTGGAAAGTGATCGTGCCGTCGTCGCTGCCGAGCGTCTATACCGGCCTCAAGATCGGCTCCGGGCTGGCGCTGATCGGCGCGGTGATCGGCGAATTCGTCGCTTCGCGCGCCGGGCTCGGTCACATGATCCTCTATGCGTCCGGCACGCTCGATACACCAACGCTCTATCTCGGCATTATCACGCTTGCCGTCTTCGCCGCGGCTTTGAGCTTTGCCATCGACGCGCTTGGGCCTGTCCTCGTGCACTACCGGTTCGCGGATGAAAAATGAGACGCAGCCGTGCCGTCAACCAACGTAGTATCCAGGGAGAGACTTCGATGCGAAAACCGATAACGATTGCGGGCGCTGCGCTGGCGGCGCTGATGTCGCAGGCGGCGCTTGCCGATTCGATCAAGATCGCGCTGCCGGTGGCGTCGCTCGAATCGATGCCGATCTATGTCGCGCAGGCGCAAGACCTGTTCAAAAAGCACAATGTCGATGTCGAGGTGATCACCAGCCGCGGCGGCGGCGAGGCGATGAAAGCCTACATTTCCGGGGACGTGCAGATCGTCGCCACAGGTTTTCCCGAACTCGGCCTGATGCGCGCCAAGAACGTCGATGTCGAATTGTTCTTCGCTCAGACCTCGCGCGTGCCGTTCGGCATGATCGCCCGCAAGGACGAGAACATCAAATCGGTGGCCGATCTCAAGGGCAAGACCGTCGCGGTTACCTCGCCCGGCTCGCTTACCGCGAACCTCGCCCGCTACTTCGTGAAGGAGGCCGGGCTCGATCCGGACAAGGATGTCAGTCTCGTCTCGGTCGGTGGCGGCGGCGAAATTCTGGGCGCGCTCAAGAGCGGCAAGGCCGACGCGGCGATGCTGTTCGAACCGTTCGTGACCATCGGCATCCAGCAGGGCTTCGCCACCATGCTGGTCGATGTGCCGGAAAAACTCGACGCCTTCTCATCCTCGCCGCTCTCGACCAGTAAGGCTTTCATCGCCAAGAGCAAGGATGCGCAAGGCGTTTTCGATGCGCTTGCCGATGCGCTCGCCTACATCCACAGCAATCCGTCGGGCACTCTGGAGATCGCCAAGAAGAATTTCACGAGCGCGGTCCCCGAGGTCCTCACCGCCGCCTATGGGCGGCTGAGCAAGTGGTATTCGCCCAACGGCAAATTCACTCGCGCCAATGTCGCGCAGACCCAGAAAATCTCGGTCGACATGAAGATCATGCCGCAGGCCTATCCTTATGACGAGGTCGTCGCGCCGATGGCACGGGAGTGATGGCGCGAGAGGTCAGACGCGGACGCGCGATCTGGCAAAGTCTGAATCCGAGCGGCCGCGTTGTCCTGCGATGCGGCCGCTTTTTCGCGCCTTGACCTCCAAAACAGTGAGGCTTAATTTGTAATACATAATACAAATATTTGCACTAAGCTAACCGGGAGAACGCGCATTTATGCTGGCAGAACAGGTATTTAAGTCAGTCGGCAAGCCTGTCCCGAGGAACGAAGATCAGCGCCTGATCACCGGCAAAGGTCGGTTCTCCGACGATTTCAGCCTGCCGGGACAGGTCTGGGCCGCAATGGTTCGCTCGCCGCATCCGCATGCGCGCATCGTTGCGATCGACAAGAGCGCATCGTTGAAAATGCCCGGCGTGCTCGCGGTCTATACCGGCGCGGATTGCCGCGCCGACGGCCTCGGGCCCATTCCGCACAATCCGGTGCCGTCGACCAAATACGACATGAAGTTGCGCGGGCCGGGCGACACCGACGTCTTCGTCGGGCCCAATGTACTGTTGCCTGATGACAAGGCTCGGCATGTCGGCGAGGCCTTGGCGATGGTCGTCGCCGAAACGCTGGCGCAGGCGCAGAGCGGTGCCGAGCAGGTCGCCATCGACTACGAGGTTCTGCCCTGGGTCGAGAATTCCGAAGAGGCGGCGAAGCCGGGCGCGCCGCTTCTCTGGGACGAATTGCCGAGCAACGTTCTGGTCGACAGTTTCTTCGGCGATGAAGCGGCGACTGAAGAGGCCTTCGCTGCCGCGGCTCATGTCGTGACCCTGAAGTCGCATGTCGGCCGCGTCACCGGCGTGCCGCTCGAGCCGCGCGCGGCGCTGGCACATTTCGATCCGGCGACGCAGCGCTATACGATCTATGCCGGCTCCGGCGGCGCGGTACGGCAAAAGCAGGAGATCGCCGCCGTGCTCGGCGTCGATCCGAAGAGTGTGCGGGTGCTGTCGTTCGATGTCGGCGGCAATTTTGGCACCCGTAACCGTACCTTTGTCGAGTTCGCTCTTGCGCTGTGGGCTTCGAAGAAGCTCGGCCGGCCGGTGAAATACCGTGCCGACCGCTCGGAAGCTTTCCTCAGCGACTATCAGGGCCGCGATCTCGTCACCGAAGTCTCGCTTGCGCTCGACAAGAAGGGCCGCTTCCTGGCAATGCGCGCGAGCAATCTCAGCAATGTCGGTGCGCGCTGCGTGTCGCTGTCGCCGTTGAGCAAAGGCGCAGGGCTGATCACCGGCAATTACAATATCCCGATCGCGACGTTGCGCGCCCGCGCTGTGTTCTCCAACACCATGCCGACCCAGGCCTATCGCAGTTCCGGCCGGCCGGAAGTGACCTATGCGATCGAACGGCTGATCGACAAGGCGGCGCGCGAACTCGGCTTCGACCGCTTCGAGTTGCGCCGCCGCAATCTGGTGCGGCCGGAACAGATGCCCTACACCAATGCCGTCGGCTCGATCTACGACAGCGGCGAATATGAGAAGAACATGGATCGCGCGCTCAAGCTCGGTGACTACGCCGGCTTCCGGGCGCGGCGCGCCGAAGCCAAAAAGCGCGGCAAGATTTTGGGCCTGGGCTTTGCCAATTATGTCGAATCCTCCATCGGTTCGCCGAAGGAGCGCGCCGATCTGATCGTGCGCAAGGACAAGGTCGAAATCGTCATCGGCACTCAGCCGGCGGGGCAGGGCCACGAGACGAGCTTCGCGCAGGTCACCGCCGATCTCCTCGGCGTGCCCTTCGAGCAGGTCAAGATCACGCTGGGCGATACCGACATCGTCAGCGCCGGCGGCGGCACCCATTCCGGTCGCTCGATGCGTCATGCTGCGACCGTGATCGCGCTCGGCTCGGTTGATCTGATCGCCAAAGGCAAGGCAATCTTGGCGCACCTCGAAAATGTATCACCTAACAAGGTCGAGTTTGCCGACGGCCTTTTTCGCATCGCAGAGAGCAATCGGACGGTGAGCTGGTTCGAATTGTCCGACTTGGCCGAGCAGGGCGGGCTGCCGGCGGAGTTGCAGGGCGGCCTGCGTGTGCGGCGCGACAACGAAATGCATACGCCAGTCTTCCCGAACGGGGCCTGCATGTGCGAGATCGAGGTCGACCCCGAGACCGGCGCGCTTGAGATCAAGCGCTATACCAGCGTCGACGACGTCGGCCGCTGCATCAATCCGCTCATCGTGCATGGCCAGACCCACGGCGCCATTGCGCAAGGCGTCGGGCAAGCTTTGTGGGAACAATGCGTTATCGATCCCGATTCCGGCCAGCCGCTCACCGGCTCGTTCATGGACTACGGCATGCCGCGCTCGGACACGATGCCGTCGTTCAGTACGGAGATTGTCGAAGTGCTGTCGCCGACCAATCCGTTCGGAGTCAAAGCCGGCGGCGAGGGTGGCACGACAGGCGCGCCGGCTGTGATCATGAGCGCGATCGATGATGTGCTCTCCGGCTACGGCAATCCGCAGCTCGAAATGCCGGCGACGCCGGCAAAGATCTGGAACGCGATACAGGATTACAAAAAGCGCCAGAAGGAAGCTTAGAGGTTCCCGTGGACAAGGCGGTTCGCGAATCCAAGCCTGAAAAGAGCGGTGCCGGCCGGTTGGCGGCGCTGCAGGAGCCGCAGGTTTCGCTGCGCAGCCGCATTATCGAGGCGCTGCGGCGGGCCATCGAGACCGGCGTGCTGGAGCCGGGCGCGCGCCTCATTGAGCGCGAATTGTGCGAACAGCTGAAAGTCAGCCGCACCTCGCTGCGCGAGGCGCTCGGGGAATTGCAGGCCGAAGGCATTCTCAGCTATTCGCCGACGCGCCGGCTGTCGGTGAGCGTCATTTCCCGCGCCGATGCGGAGAACGCCTATCGTATCCGCGGCACGCTTGAGGCGCTGATCGTCGAGCAATTCATCGCGCAGGCGAACCAAGATGATGTTGCCGCGCTGACCGACGAGGGCGAGAACCTCAAGGCGGCGTATCGCTCCGGCGATGTCGACCGCATGCTTATCGCCAAGCGCGCCTTTTACGACCGCATCTGCTCCGGTGCGCAGAATGCGATCGCTTTCGACATCATAAATCGGCTGGTGCTGCGGACTTCGGGATTGCGCCGCCGCTCGCTGCAGCGGCTCGAACGGCAGGCGCAGAGCATCAAGGAAGTCGACATTCTCCTAGCCGCCATCGCGCGGCGCGATGTCGAGGCCGCGCGCCAAGCGGCGCTGACGAACGTCGCCAATTCGGCAAAGTCGGCGCTGCTCGCCGAGGAGCAGGCGCCGGCTTGATCATTCCGCCGCGGTGATGATCTTGCGCTGCGGCAGTTTCCAGTTCGGCCGCACATAGTGGCAGGTATAACCGTTCGGATAGCGCTCGAGATAATCCTGATGCTCGGGTTCGGCTTCCCAGAACGGGCCGACCGGCGCCACCTCGGTCACCACCTTGCCGGGCCAGAGCTTCGAGGCCTCGACGTCGGCGATGGTGTCCTCGGCGATGCGCTTCTGCTCCGGGCTCGCATAAAAGATCGCCGAGCGGTAGCTCGTGCCGATATCGTTGCCTTGGCGATTGCGCGTCGTTGGATCGTGGATCTGGAAGAAGAATTCGAGCAGTGTGCGGTAGCTGGTCTTGGTCGGATCGAAAATGATCTCGATCGCTTCGGCATGCGTGCCGTGATTGCGGTAGGTCGCGTTCGGCACGTCGCCTCCGCTATAGCCGACGCGGGTCGAGATTACTCCGGGCTGGCGCCGGACCAGGTCCTGCATGCCCCAGAAACAGCCGCCTGCGAGAACCGCGCGTTCCGTTGATGCTGCCATTGTGTCACCTATGTCCTGCGTCACTTGCGCAAAGCTGGAAATTGTCAGGAGGATAGCAAATCTGCCGACATTATATAGAGACCCGGACTGGCTTTGAGAGCCGGAAAGGGCCTGCGCGGCCTTCACGCTTTGGTGTGTAGGCCCGGCAGCACCTCAAGCGCCGCCTCGACCATGCCCTGATAGCCGGTGCAACGGCACAGATTGCCCGACAGCGCCCGCCTGATCTCGGCTTCGCTGAGAGGGCCTTCGCCACAATCGCGCTGCAGCTCAACAAGCGTCATCACTACGCCGGGCGTGCAATAGCCGCATTGCAGGCCGTGGTGACGGGACAGCGCTGCCTGGATCGGATGCAGCGTGCCATCTGGTGCCGCTAGGCTTTCGACGGTCTCCACTCGCCGGCCGTCGGCTTGCACCGCCAGCATCAGGCAGGCGCGCGCCGTGGCGCCATCGATCAGCACCGTGCAGGCGCCGCAGACGCCATGCTCGCAGCCGACATGGGTGCCGGTAAGGTTCAATTCTTGGCGCAGGAAGTCGGCCAAGTGCAGGCGCGAATCCACCTCGCGCCTATGCGTCTTGCCGTTCACGGTGATGGTGATCTCGTGTGTGCTCATGCGTGGACTCCGGCGCGCGCCCTTTCGATGGCTCGCGCGAGTGCGCGTTGCGTGAGATGGCCGGCAAGTTCCTGGCGATATTCGGCAGGGTTCATCTCGTCGCCTTCCGCCGGTAAGGCCGCAGCGGCTGCCGCGGCGCGTTCGATCAGTGCTGCGCTGGCGCGTTCGCCTTTGAGCAGCGCCTCGACGCTCGTCAGCCGCGCCGGCACCGGCGCGATGCCGCCGGCGGCCAGACGGGCGTCACTAATAATGTCATCTTCGCTTATCACCACGACAGCCGCGACCGAGACGATGGCGAAATCGGCCGGCCGGATCGCGTATTCCTCGAAGGCCGAACCGGCGTGCTGCGGCCATTTTTCGAATTCCATCTGCAGCAGGATTTCATTCGGGGCGAGGCTCGAGGTCAGATAACCCGCGGGAAAATCGGCGAACGCTATCTTGCGCCGGCCGGTCTTGCTCGCAGCCGTCAAAACGGCGTCGAGCGCGCAAGCCGTCACCGGCAATTCTGCCGAGGGATCGAGATGGCACAGGCTGCCGCCGATCGTGCCGCGATTGCGCGTCTGCTGATGGCCGACATGAAACAGAGCGTCGATGAGCAGCGGGCAGTTCTTTTGTACCATCGCGCTGCGCTCGATCGCACGCTGCGGTGTCATGGCGCCGATGACAAGACCCTCATCCTGCGCCTCGACAAAGCTGAGTTCGGGGATGCGGCCGAGGTCGATCAGATGTTCGGGCTGCACAACCCGGTAATTCATCATCGGCAGCAGCGATTGGCCGCCGGCGAGCACGCGCGCATTGTCGAGCGTGGCGATCAGATCAAGCGCCTCGGCCAGCGTCTGCGGCGCGTGATAGGTAAAGGCGGACGGCTTCATGCGGGCTTCGCCGAGTTTTGCGCGGCGCGGATGAGGGAGCGCAGCCGTGCCGGCAGGATCGGCAGTTCGGTGATGCGCAGATCGAGCGGCGCGAGCGCGTCCTCGATCGCCGCGACGATCACGCTCGGCGCGCCGATCGTGCCGCTTTCGGCCGCGCCTTTGACGCCGAGCGGATTGAGCGGACTTGGCGATTCCATGTGATGGATGTCGATGCGCGGCACCACATCTGCCGTGGGCAGGAGGTAGTCCGCGAGGGTTCCGCTGAGCGGCTGTCCGCTATCGTCGAAGCGGATCAGCTCGAACAAGGTCATGCCGATGCCGTGCACCACGCCGCCGCGCACTTGGCCTTCGACCATCATCGGATTGATCATGCGGCCGCAATCATGCACGACGGTGTAACGCAGGATTTTCACCGCGCCCGAGATCGGATTGACCTCGGCTTCAGCCACATGCGTGCCGTTGGTATAGGTCATGCCCATAGGCTGATAATCGACCGCGGCGGCGAGGCCAGGATTGAGATTCCCCGGCAGCGCAAAGCCCGGCAGGCCGCCGAGCGCGCGTGCGATCTCGCTAAAACTCTTTTTCAGCTTTGGCACGCCGACGACGCGGACTTCGCCGTCTTTGAGTTCGAGATCCTCCGGCGCGACTTCGAGCAGCGCCGAAGCCGCGGCCTTGGCTTTCTCGGCGACGCTTTGCGCCGCGAGAAGGGCCGCATTGCCGGCGGTCACGGCCTGGCGGCTGGCAAAGGCGCCGAGACCGAGCGCCGTCGCGGCCGTATCGCCGTCCACGACATGCACGCGATCGGGTGAAACGCCGAGCACGCTTCCCGCAAGCTGCGCCAGCATGGTCTTGGTGCCCTGGCCCTGCGCGGTTGCGCCCGACGTGACGACGATCTGTCCCGACGGACCGATGCGGATCGCGCTGCTCTCGAACGGCCCGCGGCCGGTGCCTTCGACATAATTGGCAAGCCCGATGCCGAGGAGGCGACCCTCGCGTTGCGCGGCAGCGCGACGGACTTCGAACGTTTCCCAATCCGCCGCCGCCAGCGCCCGACGCTGGCACTCCGGGTAATCGCCGCTGTCGTACGTCATGACGCTGCCGTCCCGCTGTTTGATCGGCGTCGCGTAAGGCATTTTGTCGGCGGGAATGAAATTGCGCCGCCGCACCTCGTCCGACGTGAGCTTCAGCGTCTTGGCGATGCGGTCGAGCACGCGCTCCATCACGAACGTGCCTTGCGGCCGGCCGGCGCCGCGCGTCGGCGCGACCGGCACCATATTGGTCAGGCACATCGACGCGGTGAGATGCAGTGCGGGCAGCACATAGGGCCCGATCATGTTGGTGATGCCGTTATAGGGCAGCGCCACGCCGTAAGGTACGTTGGCGCCATGATCGTGGTAGATGCGTCCGCGAATGGCGCCGAGCCTGCCCTCGGCATCAAACGCGACCTCGATGTTCCAGATCTGCCGCCGCTCTTGCACGGTGGCGGTAAAACTCTCCAGCCGGTCTTCGACCCATTTGATCGGGCGGCGCAGCAACAGCGTGGCTGCCGGGATCGCGATCTCCTCCGGATGAAACACGGCTTTGGGTCCGAAGCCGCCGCCGACATCCGGCGCGATGACGCGCAGCTGATGCTCCGTGAGTCCGAGCGTCTGCGCCATCACCGTCTTGGCGCGATGCGGCGTCTGCGTCCCGTCCCACACCGTGAGGAGATCTTCGTTGGCGTCATAGCGCGCGATAACGCCGCGCGGCTCGATGGAGAAGCCGCCGCCTTTGTCCATGCGAAACTCTTCGGCGAAGCGATGCGCCGCCGCGGCAAAGATGCGATCGACCTCGCCGTATTTGACGACGTGCTCGGCGGTCAGATTGTCCGGGCAGTCGAGCCGCGCCCGCGGTGCACCGGGTTTTAGTCCGTCGCGCGGATCGGTCACTGCCGGCAATTCGTCGTAGTCGATCTCGATCAGGCCCGCCGCGTCTTCAGCGATGCGGCGATTGTCGGCGACGACCAGCGCGAGTGGTTCGCCGACATAGCAGGCTTCGTCATTGATCAGGCAGACCGGCTCGGCGTCGAACTTCACCGCAGTGGCCGCAAGCGCGAGCGGGATGCGGTCGCAGGTCAAGAGCGGGCGCAGATCGGCATAGAGTAGGACCGTATGAACGCCCGGCACCGCTTTGGCCGCCGCCGTATCGATGCGCTTGACGCGCGCATGCGCGGAGCGGCTGCGCGCAAAGACGGCATGCAGCATGTCCGGCAGCACAATATCGTCGATGAAGCGCGCCTCGCCGCGCAACAGCCGCGCATCCTCGACGCGGGGCACCGAGCGGCCGATCAATTCGCCCCAGAATTGGCGGCCGGGATCTTGGCCTGAAGATGCAGCTCCCGAAGATTTGCCGGACATGTCGCGTTTCGAAGGTTTCTGGCGTTTCCGCGTTTTCTGCCCATCGCCTGGGCGGATACCTTGTAGAGAGTTGTCGCGGCCCTGACGAATCCCCGACCCGCGCCAAAATGCGGGGGTGGGCGCCGCCGCGAGCATTGCTGGAGCGAAACGGGTTGCTTGCGACTGGGAGCAAAACTGGGCTTTATTGCCCCCGCCGCATCGCCGGCGCGGCGCGGAAAGAAGCAGCGAGGTGCAGGCTTGGACGCGCAGACTGATCGGATCCGCCTCTCGGCGGATGTGGGCGGCACCTTCACCGACATTGCCGCGTTCAACGAAAAGACCGGCCAATTCAGCCTTGGCAAGACGCTTACCACGCCGGCGCGGTTGGTCGACGGCATCCAGACCGGCGTGACCAAGGCGGGAACGGCGTTCTCCGACGCGCGGCTGTTCCTGCACGGCACGACGATTGCGATTAACACGATCCTCGAGCGCACTGGCGCCAACTGCGCGCTGCTGACCACGCAGGGTTTTCGCGACATCTACGAGATCGGCCGCATCAACCGGCCGGAATCCTACAACCTGTTCTTCCAGAAGCATCAGCCCCTGATCGAGCGGGCGCTACGGTTCGAAATCCGCGAGCGGATCGACGCGCAGGGCCAGGTGCTGATCGCGCTCGATGAAGACCAGGTTCGCCGCGTTGTCGGCGATCTGATCAAGTCGGGCATTGATGCCATCGCCATTTTGTTCCTGCACTCCTATCGCAATCCGCAGCATGAACAGCGCGCCAAGGAGATCGTGCAGGAAATGGCGCCCGGCCTGTTCGTCTCGGCCTCGCATGAATTGTCGCAGGAATATCGCGAGTTCGAGCGTTCCTCGACAGTTGCCGCCAATGCCTATGTCGGCCCGCGCGTGCGCGATTATCTCTCGGTGATGAATACGCATCTGCGCGAAGCGGATTTCGGCGGCACGTTCCTGATCGTTCAATCGACCGGCGGCTTGTTTGATATCGATGAAGCGCGCGATTCCTGCATCCGCATGCTGGAATCGGGTCCGGCCGCGGGCGTCATCGGCACCAAGATCCTGTGCGACAGCATGGGGCTTGATAACGCCATCGCCTTCGACATGGGCGGTACCACCGCGAAAGCCGGCGTCATCCATAATGGCCATGTGCTGATGACCGGTGGCGCGCTGGTCGGCGGCTATGCCACCGGCCTTCCGGTGCAGATGCCGATGATCGACATTCAGGAAGTCGGCACCGGCGGCGGCAGCATCGCACGCGCCGGTCTCGCCGGCGCGCTGCGGGTCGGGCCCGAAAGCGCCGGCGCGGTGCCGGGGCCGGTCTGTTACGGACTCGGCGGCGAGGAGCCGACCATCACTGATGCCAATCTCGTGCTGGGGCGGCTCGCTGCCGACCGCTTTCTCGGCGGCGAGATGACGCTCGACGTCGAGCACGCCAAACGTGCGCTCAATGACAAGATTGCAAAACCCTTGGGGCTCACGCTTACCGAAGCCGCCGAAGGCATATTGCGCATCGCGACAACGAAAATGTCGCATGTGGTGCGCTGGGTGACCACCGAGCGCGGGCTCGATGCCGCCGACTTCGCGCTGTTCGCCTATGGCGGCGCTGGACCGCTGCATGCCGCGATGGTGGCGCGCGAATTGCGGATCGGCAAGGTCGTCATCCCGCGGGCACCGGGACATTTCTCGGCCTATGGCATGCTGATGGCGGACCTGCGCCGCGATTTCGTTCATACCTGGTTCACGCCGCTTGCCAAGACATCCTTCGCCGATATGGAAAGCCTCTATCAGGACATGGAGCGGCGTGGCCGCGCCGGCATCAGCCACGCTCATGTCGACCTGCAGGAGATCGTCGTGCTGCGCGGCGCCGACATGCGCTATGTCGGTCAGGAACATGCCGTCAGCGTCGAACTGCCGGCCGAACTGTTTGCGAAGCAGGACCGAGACGGCATCAAACGCTGCTTCGATGTCGTGCACGAGACGCGTTACGGCTATGCCTCGCCGAGCGAGCCGGCCGAGATCGTGAGCCTGCGTTGCGCCGTGGTCGGCCTGATGAAAAAGCCGCGCGAGCAGCAGATGGACGCCGGTGCGGCTGAGCCGCCGCCTCAGGTTTTCCGCGGCAATCGCCTGGTTTATTTCGCCGGCGCGGGCTTTGTCGAAACGCCGACCTATGACCGCGCGCAGCTTGTCGCTG
>Ga0335069_10003317_pt1 | contig 24410 bp, 20 predicted proteins | sample Lox_Sample_11_FD_206714 | JGI IMG/M metagenome (GOLD analysis project Ga0335069, IMG submission 206714) | Soil microbial communities from Loxahatchee National Wildlife Refuge, Florida, United States - Lox_Sample_1.1 | ecosystem: Environmental > Terrestrial > Soil > Wetlands | place: USA... | reverse complement strand
ACCCGTTAGTGTCGTGACCGTTCTGGGCGGCAGCGCGGCCCTCCACGTCGGGGCTTCAGGCGGTAGCGCCGCTTACCAGTGGCAGCGCAACGGTGCGCCCGTCGCGGGCGGCACCGGCCCCGACCTGGTCATCACGAACGCGGGTTGGTGCGGCAGCGGAAGCTACAGCGTGACCCTCAGCAATCTCGCCGCCTCCGTCACCAGCGCGACCGCTACCCTTGTGTTCACCTCGGCCTACGACGGCTTTGAGAGCTACACGACCGGCGAACTGGACTTTAACGGCAGCCCCAACAACAACCAGTGCCTGAATCCCTGGTGGGGCGACGCTCCTCCAAACGGCATGGTCGTCGGCAAGGCCAGCAGCATCAACCCGCACAGCCGCGGCGACGGCACCGGCCACATGGTGGGCGGCGATGGTGGCTACGTGCATTGCGTGGACGACATCAACATCGCCTACCGGCTCAACGCGGGCCAGCGCTACCAGGGCAACTTCAAAATGGATTGGTGGTACTTCGACCCGGTAGGCCCGACTGCCAGCCCCACGCTGGGCGACTACATGGTCATTGGCTACTATAACCTGCCGTCGGATCACGACTACGACAGCACGGCCGCCAACGGCACCAAGATCCTCTGGCTCGGCGCCTATCCCTTTGCCGGCTGCGATCCCAGCGTCTATCAGGCCAAGATCACCGGCGAGACCGATGGCGTGAGCGGCAGCGAGTTCTACAACACCACCGGGGCCCGCTCTATCGGCTGGCACCATTTCCGCATGGTGTTCGGCATCCCCAATGGGGCTGACACGCCCGTCTCCTTCTACATTGACGACATGATCAATCCCGTCATGACCCATGCGAAGTTCTTCGCCGAGGGCCTGGACTGCGTGGAGATCAACTCCCATCAAAACAGCGCCTCCGACGCCACGGGCTACTTCGACGACTGGGCGTTCCAGTCGGGCACCGATCCCTGGATAATCGAGCAGCCGGTCTCGTTGGCAGTTCCGACGGGGCAGCCCGCCGCCTTGCAGATTGTTGCCAACTGCACCGGCTACCAGTGGAAGAAGAACGGCGGGCCGATCAGCGGGGCCACCGACTCCGCCTATGCCATTGCTTCCGCCGGCAGCGGCGACGTCGCGACCTACACCTGCCTGGTCACCGGCTCAGCCGGCACGGTGGAATCTGCAGCGGCCACCCTCTCGCTAATGGATACGCTGGGCACGGGCACGGGCCTGATGGCGACCTACTTCATGGGCACCAATCTCGACTACGACAGCAGCGCCCAGACCTGTTACTTGCTGGACCCGCAGGTGCTGTTCGACGGCACCGGCGTCGTGCCTCCCTCCTGTCCCGACGTCGGCAACGTGGACTTCAGCGTCCGCTGGACCGGCACCATCCAACCCACCAACACCGGCGATTACACCTTTTACACCCGCACCGATGACGGCGCGCGGCTCTGGGTCGGCGACCAGCTCGTCATAAACCATTGGGCTCCCCAGCCGCCCACCGAATGGTGGAGCGCCCCGATCACCCTGCAGGCCGGTCAGAGCTACCCGATCAAGCTCGAGTATTTCCAGGCCGGCGGCGGCGATTACTGGAGCCTGAGTTGGGGTGCCGACAGCATGCCCAAGGCGCCTATCCCGACGGCTGTGCTCTACCCGAGCGGTGCCCCGGCCATAACCACGCAGCCGGCCAACCAATACGCCAATATCAGCGACCCGGTCAGCTTCAGCGTCACCGCGGCGGGCGCAGCGCCGCTAAGCTATCAGTGGTATTACAACGACACTAACGACGTGAATCATGCCCTGGACGGTCAGACTAACGCGACGCTCTCCTTGCCCAGCGTCCAGGAAGCAGATGGCCTGAACCTGTACTTTGTGTCCGTAAGCAACAGCTATGGCACGACGAACAGCGCCGTGGCCAACCTCTTTTTGTATAACGGGAGCAGTGTAGTCGTGGTGCCGCACACGCAGGTGATCACCAACGGCGGCACGGCAACGTTCACGTTCCGCGCCAGCGGGTGCCCGGTTTATGGCGCCCCGCCCTGGTTCACCGTGCTGGGCTGGTACCTCGACGACAACCCGATTCCCGGCGCTGCCGACGCGGTGCTGACGGTGACCGACGTGGGGGGCGCCAGCGCCGGCAAGTATTCAATCGAGGTCGAAGGCAACGGCTGGGACACCACCAGCGGTTACGCCTACCTGATCGTCACCAATCCACCACCGTCGCCGCTGCCCGCCGGCCCGGCGCGCTTCATATCCGTAAACCTGCTGCCCGATCAAAGCCTTCGGTTGACCGCCACGGGCACAGTCAATGCCGTGTATTGCATTGATGCGATGACCAACCTGGTTTCCGCCCAGTGGATGACGGCGACCAACTGGTGCGAACTGTGCCGGAGGACCAACACGACCGGCACGTTCCAGTTTACCGAGCCGGCCACCAACCGCTTCGGGCGCTTCTACCGCACGCGTTCCGGGTCATAGTCCAGTGGGCGTTTTGGGGAGGGTTCCGCGGCTGCCCTGGCCGGCATCTCCCGGCCAGGGCTGCCTGTGCTTGGGCAAGGCGATGCCCCGGGGCTGCCTAACCCGTTTGGGGTATGGCGCGCCGGGCCAGTTTCAGTTAGGCGATTGAGGTTATGGTCCGCTTGGCTTCGAGATTCAAATCGAGGGCTGCCGGCGTCGTCAAATTGGCGCTGACGGTGCTGGTCGCGAGCGCTCCCGGTCTGCCGGCCCAACAGACCGACCCCGCCGTGCCCGTCAGCGGACGCATCATGCACTGGACCCCCGAGCAGCTTCGGGCCATCATCGCCGAGCACCTGGCCGCGCCTCAGTTCTCGGCGACCGGTGCCGGCAGCCTCCCAAAAGACCTGCCCATTTCGACCAACCTCTATCCCCTGCTGAGCTGCGTTCCCAGCGACCGCGACCAGGGCAACTGCGGCGACTGCTGGGCCTGGGGCTGCACCGGCACGATGGAAATCGCCCTCAATGTGCAGAACGGCATTCGCGACCGCCTCTCCGTCCAGTTCCTCAATAGCTGCGATCCCTTCATGAACCCCTGCGGCGGCGGCGGCTTCAGCGACTTCTGTCGCTTCTACAACCACGAAGGCTTCGCCATCCCGTGGTCCAACTCCGGCGCCGCTTATTGCGGCGGGGGCGGCAACCCCACCTGCATCGCCTGCAGCAACATCTTCACCAACCCCCGCTACCCCCTCACCAACCTGTCCTATTATGCCATCTCGACCGGCAGCGACGAGGCGGCCTCAGTCGCCAATATCAAAGCCGCACTGAACCAGGGCAAGGGCCTCTACTTCTTCTTCTACCTGCCCACCACCGCCGCCTGGAACGACTTCGATAACTTCTACTTCCGCCAGGGGCAGAACGTGGTGTGGACCAACTTCTACTGCGGGGTCACCTCGGACAGCGGTTCGGGCGGGCACGTGGTGCTCTGCCTGGGCTACTATGACGACGGCACGGCCAATCGCTACTGGATCATGCTCAACTCCTGGGGCCCCACCAGCCAGCGGCAGACCAACACATTCTACGTGGGCATGAACATGGACTACACCTGCGCGGGAACCTGGAACTTCGGCTTCCAGGCCATCAACGTCTCCTTCCTCCTCGCGCCGATTATCCTCCAGCAGCCGGTGAGCCAGTCGGCTTGTCAGGGCTCGACGGCCAAACTTACGATCGTGACCGCCCCGGGCACCCCGCTGACCTATCAATGGAGCAAGAATGGAAGCCATCTTGGCAACGGCGGGAATGTCAGCGGGGCCGGCACATCGGCGCTTAGTCTCAGTAACCTCTCAACCAACGACGAGGGCACCTACTCCGTGGCACTCAACTATGGCAACGGCTCGGTCACCAGTGCCCCGGCCCTGCTGACGGTGCCGGTCCCGGCAGGCATCGGCGTGTCGCCCCAGAGCCAGTCCGTGTGCCAGGGTGGAAACGTGACGCTGACGGTCACGGCCACCGGCACCGCGCCGGCCTACCAGTGGCAGTTCAACGGCACCAACCTCCCCGCCAGACTCAGTACGTATTCTCTGATCAACGCGCACACGAACAAAACGGGCAGCTACACCGTGGTCGTCAGCAATGCCTGCAATGTCGTGACCAGCAGCGTCGCTTGCCTGACCGTCAGCGTCCCGCCGGCCATAGCCGTCCAGCCCCGGAGCCTGATCGTTACCCAGGGCGGCACGGCGGCCTTCACCGTGACCTCGGCGGCGTCCCCGGCGCCCGATTACCAGTGGCAACTCAACGGAATCAACGTCAGCAGCACCTTGAGCGCTTACTCGGTGCGGAACGTGCACACCAACAAGGCCGGCCCTTACACCGTCATCCTGAGCAACGCGTGCAACGCTCTCACCAGCTCGGTGGCGTGGCTGACCGTCCTGGCGCCGCTGCCCAGCCAGACCGCCACCCAGGGCGCCCCCGTCGCGCTCAACGTTCCCTATTATGGCAACGACCCTTCCCTGGTCTGGCAATGGCAGAAAAACGGCGCCAACCTGGCCGACAACGCTCACATCAGCGGTTCGGCCAGCCCCAGCCTCAGCCTGAGCAGCGTGGCGCCTGCCGATGCGGGCAGCTATTTCGCCCTGGCTTCCAACAGCGCCGGCTCCGCAGCCTCCCTCGCAACCGTGCTCTCCGTGATTCCGCCCCCGCCGCCATACTTCAGCGCGATCAGCCGCGGGGCGGACGGTTCACTCCAATTGAGCATGAGCGGGGAAGCCGGCGTCAGCTATGTGCTGGAGTCCAGCAGCAATTGGTTGGACTGGTCCGACTTGTGCACGCTTTGCGCCCCGGACGGCTGTCTCGGTTTCAACGACAGCTCGGCCACCAACGGGATGACCCTCTTCTACCGGCTCAGGGTTGCGCCCTGAGGTTTCCCAGCGTCTTCTCCCCCACGCGCTTGAGCGCGGCCTCCGTCCGCGAACGCACGTGCAGCTTCTCGTAGATATTCTTCAGGTGCACCCGGATGGTCTCTACGCTGATCTTGAGCGCGTCCGCGATCTCCTTGTTGCTGAATCCCTTGATCACATAGCCCAGGATTTCTTCCTCGCGCTGCGTGAGGTTCGACTGCTCCGCATCGGCCGGACCCCGGCTCTGGAACGACTGCACCACCTTGCGCGCGATGTGGCTGGACATCGGCGCGCCGCCCTGGCTCACGTCCACAATCGCCTCCAGGATCTGGTCGGGCGAAGACCGTTTCAGCAGGTAGCCGTTGGCCCCCGCCTGCAGTGCTCGGAATATCAAATCGCTGTCCTCATAGACCGTGAGCATGACGATCTGCAGCTCCGGCTTCTGCGCCTTCAGCAGGCGCACGCATTCGATGCCCGACATCGCCGGCAGGTTGATGTCCATAATGACCACGTTCGCGTCGCTCCCTGGGATCAGCTTCAGGGCCGCTTCCGCCGTAGCGCAATGGCCGGCGCAGCGCAGGCCGGGCGTGTTCTCGATCCACCGCGCCAGGCTCTTACGGAACCGGTCGTCGTCCTCGACAATGGCCACGCTCAGCGTGGTCGCACCTTTCATGCGCATAGTGTTTCAAATCGGGGCTGAGGGGTGAATACCCCAAAGGGGTTAGTTGGCCGGCACGGCTGCCGCGGCTTCGAGAGGCACCGACATGCGAATGCGCGTGCCGCCCCCGGGGCGGCTCTCCAATGTGAACGCCCCGCCGATCCGCTCCAGCCGCTTCCGCATGTTCGCCAGCCCGTTGCGCACCGACGCGTCCCCGGGGCTGAAGCCCCGCCCATTGTCCTCGATACGGATGTGCAGCGCCGAATCCTGCGCGCCGACGGCCAGCAAAACCTCCGCCGCCCGCGCATGCTTGTGCACGTTATTCAAGGCTTCCTTCACCGCGAGGAAGATGTCGTTGCGTATCTCAGTGGGAATGGAGCACTCGGGCAGGCTCGGCGGCAGGTCCAACCGGCAGCGCGTCTGCGTCCCGCGGAAGAACGCTTCCGCGAAGTGACAGATATAGCTGGCCAACTGGTCCAGCGTGTCGTTCTTCGGATTGACCACCCACACAATCTCGTCCAGCGCCTGGAACGAATCCTGGGCTGAGCCCGCAATCTCCCGCAGGTGCTCCTTGACCTCCGGCGGGCCGCCTTCCTTCTGCGCCACCTGGCTCAGGAAAGCGATATGCGTCAGGCCCGCGCCCAGGTCGTCGTGCAGGTCGCGTGCGATGCGGGCCCGTTCCTCGAGCGCGGCCTCGCGCTGCACCTTCTGCGAGATGATCCGGGTCTGCGCTCGAACCTGCCGGCGCAGCATCGCGATCCATCCCAGGCACGCGCCCGCGACCACGAGTGTCCCTGCCAGCACCCACAGCGTGTGCTCCGCTGTCCACCACGAAGGGCGCTCCAGCACCACGACGTCGGCCGGCGAGCGCAGCAGCAGGCTGAACGACTGCGGCAGCTTGTCCAACCGGTAGCGGTCCGCCGGCACCAGGCAGACGCCCGTCAACTGCACCCGGCTGTGATTGGGCACGGCTGCCAAAGGATCTCCCCGCGTCGCCGGCCTATGCAATTCCGCATGGAAGATGAGATTGCTCGCCTGCAGCTCCAACACCTGCTCGTGCTCCCGCACAACCCGGCTCAGCAACATGGCCTCCATCTGCACCAGCGTCGCGTCGTATCGGTCCCTGTACCCCTCGCCCGCCGGGATGGGGAGCGGCTGCGGCGGCGGGCCCGTCCCAATCTTACGGAACTCGGCGTCCTGCAGCACCGGCGAGACATATTCGCAGGGCAGCGGAAAGCCCAGCACCTCCACGCGGTCCCCCGGCTGCACCGGGTCGGTATCCGCCGTCTGGATATAGAGCCCCTGCGTGTCATCCCGGATGAAGAGCGATTGCCCCGGCTGCTGCAACGTGACCACCCCCTGCACCTTCACCCGGTGACCAAATTCCTTGGCCGGCGCGTATTTCAGGAGCGTATTGATCTTGCGCAGAGGAATGGCTTCGGGCAGCGGCGCCTCCCGGAGCACCTCGATGCCGCCCATATCGGCAAGCTGGATCGCCACCCGCATCAATTGTCCTCTTCGGTTGAAGTGCGTGGCGCAAAGGCCTGTCACTTTGACCTCCGCGTCTATCAACTGCTGCCCCCGCGCGGGATTGAAGTGCTGCACCGGAACGACCACCCGCCCGTTCCCGCCGGCCACTTCGAGGCTGGGCAGGTGCGTAAAGCCCTCGATGCCCGTCGAGCGCACGATGCCCTGGAACTGCACCCATTGAGAGTCCTTCTGCCCCACGGCCAACTGCTCGAACGTTACGGCCTGCGGCGCCGGTAGCGGCACCTTCTCCCGCACCAAATGGATGCGCTCCGGGAGAACATCCGGCGAAAACCCGCCGGCCGCGGTAACCCCTTCCACGTCAATTTCCTGCCCCACCGCCACCTTGAACCCCGGCTCCAGCTTGAGCTTTGCAATTTCTATAAACACTCCCTCCGTGTCATCCTGGACAAACAGCTCGGGAATCTCAGCGTCGTAGAACGTAACTACTCCGCGCACGTGAACGGGAAAGTGCCGCTCCGCCTCCTGGCTCGAAAGCTGGTGCACCTGCCGGGCGGTTGTCAGCGGGGCCAGGCTCGCCTGGGCAGCCGCCAGCATCGGCAGGCTCAGCGCCCCCCCGATCACCCACGCCCAACCCGACGTTTTCGCAGACCGTGGCTGGCAAATCGCCTTCATGGCCGGCTCGCGTTAGTTTAGGCGACCTTGGGTCCTGCCGGCAAGCACATGTGCCATCTCGCCTTCGGTAGGGACGCCTCGCCGAGGCGTCCGTTTTGGGGGCACGCGGACGCCTCGGCGAGGCGTCCCTACCCGGAGGAGGCCTGGTGGTTATGAATCCATCGCGCGGCGGCGGCAAGGTCGTCCACCACGACCGCGCGCTTGAGTTGGTCGGGGGAGGAGCGCTCCAGTTCGGCGCCATAGCCGGTGCGGACGAGCAGGCAGGTGTTCACCCCCGCGCTCCAGCCGCATTCCAGGTCAATGAGCTTGTCCCCGATCATGAAGCTGCGGGCCAGGTCCAGCCCGTATTGGTCGCGAGCGTCGAGCAGGAACTGCGGCGAGGGCTTGCGTCCGCGGCTCGGGGCACCCGGCGCCTCCGGGGCGATGTAAATCGCCTCGAAATGCGCCCCTTGCCGGGCGAGTTCCCCGAGCAGGTATTCGTTCACCTTCTCGACGTCCGCCAGCGTGAAGTAGCCGCGCCCGATCCCCGACTGGTTGGACACAATGAAGAGCTTATACCCCGCCCGGCACAGGCTTCCCAGGGCCGCGCCCGCGCCGGGGAAGATCTCCACCTGGTCCACCCGGTGCAGGTAGTTCTTCTCGGCAATGATGGTGCCATCGCGATCGAGAAACACGGCTCGGCTCATACTGCGATTGCGGATCATGGTCGGGGAAGCCTCCGGGCAAGGGAAGCCGGAAACGCAGGTCCGCCCGGCGCCGGACGCATCTTGTTCGTCTCACCGCAAGCGCCCCTCACCCCGGCCCGATGGGGAGAGGGCAGGGGTGAGGGGCGACTTGGTGGCAGCATCCGCACTCACCCCACGGCCTCTGCAGCCCGCTACCCCCATTTGCAAAAGCGCATTGCGCCGGTAAGTTGCGGCAGTGGCTAACGAGCACTCAATTGCCGCCCACTGGGCTGGCCCCTTCGACGAGGCGGGCCTCCAGCAATGGGCGGAGAATCTGCGCCGCAGGTTGCACGCGCCGCAGGTGTCGCTCGGGCTGGTATTCATGTCGCCGCGCTTCTTTTCCCGCGCCAGGCAGGTGCTGGAAGTCCTGCAAGTCCACGCCCGGATTCCGCTGTTGGCCGGTTGTTCCAGCCCAAGCCTCATCGTGGGCGAGCACGAGGTGGAACAGAACGCCGGCGTGACGCTTGGCCTGTATGCCTTGCCGGGGGCGGACTTGAAGGCCGTGCACTTCACGCAGGAGCAGGTCGAGGAGGCGAACGGGCCGGGCTACTGGCGCCTGGAAACCGGCATCGAGCCCTCACAGACCAACGGCTGGCTGGTGTTCATTGACCCCTTCCACCTGGACAGCGAGGCGTGGCTGAGGACGTGGAATGAAGCGTATGCGCCCTTGCCCGTGCTGGGCGGGCTGGCCAGCGGCGACTTCAGCGAGCAAACGACGCAAGTCTATCTGAACAACGAGGTGTTCGAGGAGGGCGGGGTGGCCCTTTCCTGCGGCGGGGACGTGAAGCTGGTGGGGGTCACCTCCCAGGGCTGCACGCCCATCGGCGAGACGTGGACCCTCACGCGCGTCGAGCAGAACGTCATTCACCAGATCGGCAACCGGCCCGCCTACAAGGTGCTCGAGGAGACCTTCAACCGGCTTTCGCCCGAGGAGCAGAAGAAGGCGCGGGGCAACCTCTTCATTGGCCTCGTGGTGAACGAATACCTGGAGGACTTCCACCGCGGCGACTTCCTTATCCGCAACCTGCTGGCAGCCGACCCGCGCTCGGGCAGTATCTCGGTAGGGGCGATGCCGCGCCTGGGTCAGACGATCCAGTTCCAGCGGCGCTCGGCGGCGGCGGCGACCGAGGACATGGAGGCCCTGCTCACGCGGGCGCACGAGCAACTGGCCAACACGCAGGTGTATGGCGGCTGCCTGTGCAGTTGCAACGGGCGGGGGCGCAACCTGTTCGGGCGCCCGAACCACGACGCGCAGATGGTCCAGCAGCGGCTCGGTCCGCTGGGGCTGGCAGGCTTCTTCTGCAACGGCGAGATCGGACCGGTGGGGGAGAAGAACTTCCTGCACGGCTACACGGCCTCGCTGGCGTTGTTTGTAAAGAAATAGCCGGCCCGGCGCGCATCAGGCCGGGTTGGCTCGGCAGTCGCCAGCCGCCAGCCTTTATGACTGCCCCATCCCCTCAGCCGCCCAGGATGCACACCGTTACCACGCCGTAGCCTCCCCGTGACCTCACCGTCGTACCTCTAATAGCCTATTAGAGGTACGACGGTGAGGTCACGGGGAGGCTACGGCGTGGTAACGGGGTGCATCGGGAGGGGATCCGGGGCGGTACCGATGGGCTGGAGAATGCAGTTCACTCATTTGCGGGAAGTTGGGACAAGGCTTGAATGGGCGGCGGGGAAGTCATAGAGTAAAGCTGTTCGGGACAATTCACTTCACACGACAACCAGCATCAACGCATGTGTAAAGCAAGCAAGCTTCTCCTCAGTGTCACCGCCCTACTCGTGGCGGGGTTGTGGGCCGGGTGCAAGACCAGCGCGCCGGCGCCTTCGGGTTTCCTAAGCGATTACAGCCGGTTGCGGCAGGTCAATGATTCGACGTGGCGCTACGTGGATACGGTGCAGTTGGCGAAGTACAAATCGTTCATGATCCCGCCCGTCAAGGTAATGGTGAGGGAATACTGGGGGACAACGTTCACACCTGACCAGCAGGAGCGGGTGGGAGCAGTGTTCCGGCAGAAGATCATGAACGCGCTGACGCCTCCCTACGAAGTGGTGGCCTCGCCCGGACCCGGCACGGCGGAGGTCCGGGTCGCCCTGACGCAGGCTTACCGCGTGGGCAACGCGCTGGCGATGGGCGTGGAGGCGGAGATCGTGGACCCAGCGTCGCACCAGCAGTTGGCGGCGATACGGGGCGTGAGGATCGGGCCGCCGGAAGCGGGCTTCCGGATGGGCGCGATGAACACGACGGGGGTGGGCGGCGACTACATGGCTTCCTGGTGGAACCTGCCCAGCGCGATGCAATTGATGGAGGAATGGGCCAGCCAGATGCGCAAACTCGTTGACGAAGGCCATGGCAACTAACGCGGGAGCTATGCGCAAGGCCATTCCATCGGTGCTTTGCGTTTGCCTGGCGCTGGCGGCGGCAACGCCGGGTTGCGTGACCGAGCGGGCGGTGCGGCAGAAGGAGACGCTGCTCGTTGAGGCGGGTTTCCGGCCGATAACGGCCGTCAGCTCGGACCAGCGCTGGCTGATTCGGACGATTCCCGCGGACCAAGTCTCTGCCATTGCGCGCCGGGGGAAGGTGTATTTCGTGTATCCCGACCAGACGCGCGGGATTCTGTATGTCGGGCATGACGCGGAGTTCCTGACTTACATGCAAAAAGCGCAGGCGCAGAGCTTCGAGTCCAAGGCGTGGGATACCGCCTGGGGGGACTGGGATGCGCGGTAGGCCGTTTAGCCAGTCGCCAATAGCCAACTTTGCGCTGGCCGGCACCCTGTGCCTGCTGGGCGGGTGCTCGTCCTCGCCCGTGCTCAACTCGCAATACATCTCGCCGCGGGTCGAGGGGCGGGTGCTGGATGCGGCGACCAGTCAGCCCATTAGCAATGTGAGGATTCGCCGCGTCGAGCCGGGATACCGGGAGGTCGTCGGCACTTCGGAGGCGGGCGACCACTCGCTGGAACGCACCCTGCCGTTGAGGACGGACACGGGCGGCTACTTCCACCTGGACAGCGAGCGCGACCTGACGCTGTTTCGCCAGGCCGGGTGGTACTCGGTCACGCTGGCATTCGCGCATAAGGGCTACGAGCAATTGGTAACCAATTACACGCTGGCCAACGCTGTCGTGGCGACGAACGGCGAGCCGGTGGTTAAGGCCGGTAATATCTTGCTGCAACCGGCCAAGAGCAGGACTATAGTAAAGTAACGCTATGGGCGGGATTGTGAAACCCTTGGTTGCGCTGGCGGGAGCCGCGCTATTGGTCATTGTTCTGGAAGGCTGCGCCACGACGCCGGCCGAACAGACGGAACGGCTGCTTATCCGGAACGGGTTCAAGGCCGTGCCGGCCACCACGCCGGCCCAGCGGGAGCGGCTGGCTTCGCTGCCGCCGGCCAAGGTGTCCTTGATCAAGCGCCAGGGACATCACTACTACGTCTACCCTGATGCCACGCGTAACATGCTCTACGTCGGCAGCAAGGCGGCCTACCAGGCTTACCAGATGGCGGTGCAGGACCAGTCCCTGGCCCAGGACGCCCGGCTGGCGCGCGATGTGCGGGACCAATCAGTGATTAACGAGGATCAGCTTGAGATGTCCGGCGCCGTCCCAAGCGTGGAGGAGGTCTGGGAAGGCTGGCCGCAGTAAGGGCCGGCGCGCCGGGGAGAGGAGAGGAGTTATGATCGAACAATTAAGCCGGAGCGGAGGGCGGGTCCTCGGCTTCAGGATGAGCGGCAAGCTGCATGACGAGGATTACCAGCAATTCCTGCCGCTCGTGGAAACCGCGATGCAGGCAAACGGGAAGGTGCGGCTGCTGGCGTTATTCCAGGACTTCCATGGCTGGGACCTGCACGCGGTGTGGGATGATACGAAATTCGCCGCCCGGCACCGCAGTGACGTCGAGCGCATTGCGCTGGTCGGTGAGAAGGCATGGGAGAAATGGATGGCGCTAGTGTGCAAGCCGTTCACGAAGGCCGAGATCAGGTATTTTGATGCGGCGGACGTCGAGTCGGCTTGGAAATGGCTGGAAGGAACGGACTGAAGGGGATATTGTAGAGGACAGCAGCGGAGTACGCGCCGGGGACGGGTGGGGAGCATTTCTGCGCCCGCGAGCGGGCCGGTCGGCGAGCAGGTACGGCGAATGAAGACCAGACTTTATTATACAGTGGTGGTAGGCACCGCGATTGCCATGAGCAATATGCGCGTGCCTGCGCGCACGGACAATCAACCGGCCATCACGGCGGTGACCGACAACGGCACGCCCAAGCCGGTGCGGCAGGCGCTCTCGCTGTTACCGGCGCAGCCGGACGTAGCCGCGGCGGACCTGCGCCCGGCGGCGCAATGGATCAACCAGCAGGCCGACAAGAAGTAAGCTGGGCTATGGGTGCGGGGAGGATTTGTCTTCAAGGAATCCTGGTGATGCTGCTGGGCGTACTGGCCTGCGGGTGCGCTACCACAAAGCAGACCGAGGACATGCTCTCGGCGGCCGGTTTCAAGCCGATGCCGGCGACCACCCCGAGCAGCAGGCGCACCTGCAAACGCTGCCGAGGCACAAAGTCACGATGGTCCTGCGGCAGGGAAAGACCTACTACGCTTACCCGGACGTGAAACGGCAGGTGCTCTACGTCGGCACGCAGGCGCAGTACGATGCCTACCAGAAGCTCCGCATCCAGCAGCAGATGGCGCAACAGGAGGCGCAGGCGGCCAGCATGGACTCCGAGGCGGCGTGGGCGCCGTGGGGGCCTTGGGGCGGCGTGGATTTCGCGGAACCGGTGCCCGCGTTTCGGCGGTGAGTAGCCCACAGGGCGTAGCGGCGTCTTGGCAGAGGGCCGCTAGCTTTTTGCACCTTAAACAGCGGCGCTCTTCCGAGACGCCGCTACAAGCGTTCGCGGAGAGTCTTAGACCCCCTTACCTTAGCCGGTAAAATTGCTGCGAGTTCGTCGCTGGCACCGTGAACGGCGGGATCGCGTTCGGAACGTCGCCGAAGGGGCCGGCGGCGTCGGTAGCGCCCTGGAGGATGCCAGTGTCCCAATTCAACTGGAGGTCCCCCCCGCCGAGATCGGTTATCGAGAGCGTGCCGGGGGCTGAATGTGTGCGGATGACAGCAACGGTGTTGCTCGAATAGCTCGTATTGCCGGAGGTATCGGCCACGGCGAGAACGACAGGATGTGTGCCGAGCGCCAGCACGGTGTTGCTGAGGGGAGTCTGCGTGATGATCAGGATCGGGCTGCACGCGTCGAATGCCCGGATGTAGCTGAGACCGGTGACATCGGGCATCAGCGCCTGGTTATTCGTGTCCGCATTGAGGGTGAGGTTGGTAAAGCTCCACGTGATGACGGGCGGTGTGGTGTCCGTAACACTCAGGCTGGCGGTGGCGGTGGAGGAACCCACGCTGTTGGTGACCAGAACGGTGTAAGTGCCCGCCTGGGCGCTGGTGACATCGGGCAGGTTGAGGGTGGCGGTGGTTGCGCCGGCAATGGGGTTGCTCCCCGCATCGAGCCACTGGTACGTGAAGGGTGGTGTGCCGCCGGGGATGGCGGTGAGCAGGACGGTGCTGGCGCACTCGGCATTAGTGGCGGCGGGAGAAATCGCGGCGCTCGGCAACGCGGCCACGGCGATGGTGCCATCGGTGAACAACTGGCTGGTGTCCCAGGCCAGCCCGGGGTCGAGGGAAGGCAAGCTCAGGGTGGGAAAGCTGCCGGCGTAGGCGGCGGCGTTGAACAGACGATAGGTCTGTCCGGCGGCGAGCGTGCCGCCCAGGGTTCCGACGTATAACATTCCGCCGCACGTTAAGGTGCCGGCCACGTTGAGCTGGTCGTTGGTTTGCAGCGCGGCGTTGATCTCCATCACGGTTTGGATGTAGGCGCCCAGGGTGAGATTGCCGCCGAAGGAGAGGGTGCCGATGGAGTTGGCCACGGCCGTGCCGGGCGAGAGTTCACCGCCCTGGACGGCAGCATCGCCACCGACGTAGCCGGTGCCGGAGAGCGTGCCGCCATTGAAGACCAGCGGGCCGGCCAGCGTGCCGAGGACGAAGAGGTTGCCGCCCCAGTTGGTGGTGACGCCCGTGAAGGTGTTGGTGCCCGAAAGCGTCAGGGTGCCGTTGTTCGTTTTGACGAGGCTGAGCGGCGAGGCGCTGCCGTTTTGTATTGGGCCGGAGACCACGAAATTGCCGGCGCCTTGCAACGTGAGCGTGCGCGCGCCCGTGGCGGTGCTGCCGGCGGATACGGGCCCCGACAGCGCGAGGGTGCCCGCGGAGTCGCATTGAACGAGGTAATTCAAGCCGCCGCCGGCGAGGCTCAGGCCGCCCGGCAGGGCGTTTGCGCCCGAGAGGGCCTCGATGGCAGCCACGTTGGTGCCGCGCCCGGCCAGGCTAATGGTTTGCGGGATGGTGACGCTGTTTGAAAGCTGCAACGTGGAAACGCCTGTGCCGCTATTGCGGATGGCGATGGGCGAAGCGACGTAGGCGACGGCCTGGGAACGGGCGATCAGCAGCTTGCCGTCGTTGGTGCTGCCGCCGGTGTCCACGTTGAGCGCGCCGGAGAAGCTGTTCGTGCCGTTGAGGGCCAGGGTGCCGTAACCTGCCTTGGTCAGGGTGACCGTGCCGGACAGCGGGCCATTGAGGTTCAGGACGTTACCGGGGCTGTTGCGGCCCATGATCCATTTCTGGCCGGCGGACAGGCTGATGGGGGCGCTAAGCGTGACATTGTGGTCCGCCGCCACCATGTCCACGCCGCCCGCCCCGAGCGTCAGCGTGTTGGTGCCATTAATCGAGGCGGTGCCGGTCGTGCCGAGGAAAACCAGGCCGTCCACGGCGTAATTGCTGCCGAGCACATTGCTCAGGGCAGTGGACAGGTAGGAGAAGGTAAGGTCGCTCGAAGCCAGGGGCACGAAGTTGGAAACCCAATTGGCGGCGTTGGTCCAGTAGGGCGAGTTGGCGCCTGTCCAGAACAGCACGTTGGTAGGCGCGTAATAGCGGAAATAATCAACGACGAGTTGATTGGTGCCCGTGGGGTAGCCGCCGGAAGGGATATAGCCGGCCCAGGGGGGATTGCCCACGTCGGTGCCGTCGTCCACCTGGCTGCTCAGGATCATATAGACGCCGCTGCCGAACGGCGGGGTGGTCGAGGCTCCGTTCCACGCCTCGCTGCCATCTATGCTGAACGAGTAGTTGTTGAGGCTCCACAGCAGACCGTAAGTGTGAAAACCGGTACCGAGACCCGTGCCGACATTGGGGCTGCCGCTGGATGTCTCCTGCGAGCCGTAGCCGTTCCAGTGGATGTTATCGGACACGATGTTGGCAATGTTCGTGCCGTAAATGCCTACGTAGCGGTGCTCGCAGACGTCTATTTCCGCGCCTGAGACGAACGCGTCGTCCAGGTAGGTTCCCATAGTTGGGGAGCGCAGCCAAAAGGCCGACCACATGCCGCTGTAGTCGCCCCACTTGATGCTGGCTTCGTAATAGCCGTACCGGGGACGAAAGTGGAAGTCGGAGGCGACCATGGCCGTGAAGTTGGTGCCGCCAGAGGTGAGGGTCGTAATAACGAGGTGCCCGTTGTTGACGGAGACGGCGCTGGCGGTGTTATAGGCCTTGCCCCACGTCTTGTTATTCTCCCAGTAATCCCATTTGTTGGTGTCGAGGGCCGTGCCGTTGAACTCGTCGCCCCAGACCTCGTAATACCCGGAAGGAGGCGTGGCGGCGGCTGGGATCAGGCAGAGCCCGCAAAGGATGGCAAGGACAACAATGAGCACCGTAAATTCGACTGTACACTATGTGGTATCCCGGCGAGCGGGCGCGGTCAAGGATTCAGGTACTTGACCACCGCCTCGGTCCGGAATGCGGGAGAACAGGGCGGCGAATGTATGAGGGAGGAGGAATTGAATGACAATCTCCGGCGGAAGGGCTATCGTAGCCGGGCAGATTCATGGCGATGAAACGCAAACCACTGGCCACGACGGAACTCGAAGCCGAATTACTGCGGCTCAACACCCTGGTTCGAGAGCGGCGGCAGCAGTTAGCTCGTTTGAAGAATTGTCCGAATCCCGAATGCCCTTGCCGGGCCGTTTGGCGGGATGTGGTCGAGAAGAACCTCGCTGGCCAGGTGGGCCGCGTACGGCGCAACGTCCGCGGTAAGAAGCGCGCCCCAGCCAGGGCCCCGCGCGGGCCCAAGGCGCGCTAGCACCGGCAGCTTGCCGCAACCATCCGGCGCGCGCGCCGGTATCGGGCTGGCGGAGCGCGGCTTTTCCCGGTGGTTTCCCGTTGGCTAAACAGGTAGGGGCGTCGGGACGCACGTTCTTTTTGCGTGACACTTGCGGGCCAAACGCAGGCGGGTTAGTTTACTTGGGGCTTCCCGGGAACCGGGCAGGGCCTTTTGGAGGTAGCAAGCCGAATGAAGATGTTTGTCCCGCCGCCGGACGGCGATCCGTCCCCGGCTCGCCGCGTGGGTTTGTCCTGGCGAGCCACGGGCCGGCCAAGGGCCATGGCTGCGTCTGAGGACGGGCCCTCTCCACGACCATGAGCGAGACCGCGGCAGCCAAACCGATGGCACGGGTCGAGCCTTCCGAGCAGGCGAACCTGCTGAAGGTTGGCGGAACCTGGAGGCTGACTGACGATCTCCCGCATCTGGACCAGGTGATGCCGCGGGAAACCAATCATCGCCCGTGTCGTGTGATTCCTGAGGACCTGGTAGAGTGGGACAGTTCCCTGCCGATATTTCTGCTGCGCGTTCGCGCGTGGTGTCGCGAGCACCAGGTGGAATTGGCGCTGGATGAACTGCCGGCAGCTTTGAAACGCCTTTTCCGCCTCGTAGCTGAGAGCGAAGAGCATGGGAGCGCAGTCAGAGAAAAGCCCCCGGAGGACCATCCGTTTCGCCGTGTTGCGCGGCAGGGCCTCTCCCGGCTGAAGTCCACCGCGGGCTTTATCGGCGAAGGCGCCATCAGTGCCGCCCGCCTGCCCACGCATGTCCGGCACTTTTCCTGGAAGGACTTCTTCCTGGAGATGGTTAACGCCGGGCCGAAGGCGTTGCCCATCATCGGCATGCTGAGCTTCCTGATCGGCGTCACGTTCGCGTTTGAGATCTCCAAGGAACTGCATCGCTTCGGCGCGCAGCTCTGGGTGATTAACGGCGTCTCGCTGGCCATTTTGCGCCAGACCGGCCCCTTGATTGCCGCCGTGGTGCTGGCAGGGCGGACAGGCGCTGCCTTCGCCGCCCATATCGGCAATATGAAGGCCGGGGGTGAAATTGACGCGCTGGAGATGCTTGGCATCTCGCCCGTTTCCTTCCTGGTGTTGCCGCGCGTGGCAGCGCTGGTGCTTATGGTTCCGCTGATCGCGCTCTATTCGGACCTGCTCGGCATTCTGGGCGCGATGCTCGTCACCGTTCCCACGCTGAACATCTCCGTGTTGGAGTTCTGGGTCCAGTTGCAGAACGCGGTCTCCCTGGCTGACGTCAACCTCGGGATCCTCAAGTGCGTGGTCTTTGGCGCGCTGATTGCGCTGGCGGGGACCCTGCGCGGCATGCAAAGCGAACGCAGCGCCCTGGGCGTAGGCCGCGCCGTCACCTCGGCCGTGGTCACTGGGATCGCCGCCACAGTCGTGGCCGACGCGGTATTCGCTCCGATCGTGAACCACTTCAATCTTTAAGGCAATGGCAGCCCCCCAGGAAGCACCGGTAGTTCAGGTGGAGCATGTCGAGTGCCGCTACGGCCAACGGGTCATCCTGCGCGACATCAGCTTCTCCGTCAGGCCGCAGGAAATCTTTTTCCTGACCGGGCGCAGCGGCTGCGGCAAAACGACTCTGCTGCTGCACCTTCTCGGCCTGATGACGCCCGCCCGGGGCAGGATTTCCTATTTCGGCCGCGAGTTCAGCGGCCTGCCGCCCGACGAGCGCCGCGGCTTCAATCGCCGCTTCGGCGTCCTCTTCCAAAGCAACGCCCTGTGGACGGATATGTCCCTGGCCGAAAACGTTTCCTTGCCGCTGGTGGTGCATACCCGGCTGCCACGCGAAGTGCGCGATGAAATCGTTGCCCTGAAGCTCACGCAGGTCGGCCTGGCAGGCTCGGACGCCCGTTTCCCCCGCGAACTCAGCGGCGGCATGCAGAAGCGCGCCGCCCTGGCCCGCGCGCTGGCGCTCGATCCGGCTATCCTTTTCTTTGACGAGCCGACCGCCGGCCTCGACCCCATTACTTCGAACCAGATTGACGACCTCATCCTCCAGGTGCGCGACACTGTTGGGGCCACCGTGCTCGTGGTGTCGCATTCCCTGTCCAGCATCTTCCACATTGCCGACCGCATGATCCTGCTGGACCCCGAGGCCAAGAGCATCGTAGCCGAGGGCTCACCCGAGGAGCTGCTCCACGAGAGCCGCGATGACCGCGTGAAGGCATTCCTGGCGCCGGACGGGCCCGGCCAGGGCGCCCACTCGCGGGAGGCGGCTGCTGAAAGCCGTCGCGCCGCATGAAAATCCGCCTCAATCCTGTGATCCTGGGCGCGTTTATCATCGGCGCGATCGCGATCATTGTTATCGCCTTCCTGGCGCTCAGTTCGACGAACATCTTCCAGGCGACCGGGCGGTTCGTCATCTACCTGCCTAATTCCGCCCAGGGCGTGAACGCCGGCACCAGCGTCAGCCTGCAAGGCGTCCGGCTCGGACAAGTGGGACAGGTTGACGTCCTGTACGATCAGCGAACCCGCAACTCCATGGTGCGGCTGGTATGCGAGATTACGGAGAACCGGCTGAACGACGCGCGGGGCCGGCATATCAACCTGACCAGGCCGGACACCATCCGCCGCCTGGTAGGCCAGGGCATGTTCGCGCAGATCCAAACCGCCGGCGTGGTCGGGGCCAAATACATCGAGCTCGGGTTCCAGCCCAAGTCTCACCCGAGCACGCCGCCGGACATGCCTCCGTCCCCATACCCTGTGGTGCCGACCATTCCCGCGACCATGTCCGAGCTGACGGAGAACATCTCCGGCATTCTGGCCAACATTCACAAGATGGATTTCCCGGGCATCTCGAAGCAGCTCGAGGGGGTGCTCGCGTCCGCCCGTGACCAGTTAGGCGAGATGCAAACGAACCGGCTTACGAGCAACATCTCCTCCGCTGCCCAGTCCATTGATCGTTTTGCAAGCTCGGCGGAGCTGCGCGATGCCGTGGGGCGCATTCGGACGGCGGCAGCGGGCCTGCAAACGCTGGTGACTAACCTCAACACGCAAGTGCAGCCCCTCGCCACGAACCTGGATGCCACCCTCGCTGCCGCAGGCCAGACGGTGCGGGGCGCTCGCAATCTCCTTTCGGGCCGAAATGAGCTGGGCCAGGAACTGCAAGACGTGCTGAACCAGCTCGACCGGACCGCCCGCGCCATCGAGGAGCTGGCTCAATTCCTCGACCGGCACCCGAATGCGCTGATCACCGGGCGCGCCAACCCCAATGCGCCTCCTTAAGCCAATGAATCAAACACGTGTCGCTTCCCGATCTCGCGTTTCGCCGCACCTGGGCGCCGCAGTGCTGCTGGCGTTGGCCGGCTTGCTCGCCGGCTGCTTCTCCCTCAAGCCGGCGAAGACGGAGACGCGCTATTTTCTGCTTTCCGCTGTGCGCCCAGCGGCGGAGACCGGCCAGACGAATGCATCCCTGGCAGGCTGCGTCGTCCGCCTGCGCCCCGTGCAGATCGCCGACTACCTCAACACGCGGAGCATCGCGGTGCGCGGGGGCACCAACCAGGTGCACTTTGCGCTTTTCGATTGCTGGGCCGAGCCGTTGGATTCCGGCATCCGGCGCGTATTGGCCGAGGACCTGCGCGCTGAGCCGGGCATCCGGGACGTCGTGACTGAGGAGACCCCGCCCGATACCCAGCGGGTCTATACGGTTTACGTGCACGTGCTGGCTTGCGAAGGCGTGAACACAAACCGCTCGGGTTCAACGGCGTTCGAAGCCGTGTGGGAAGTCACGGGGTCCGGGTCACAGGGCAGCGCCTCCGAGCGGGGCGTGTTCAGGAGCCAGCCAACAGCATGGAAACCGGGCGATTACGGGGAACTGGCCTCGCAGACGAGCCGCGCGCTGGGTGAACTCAGCGGCGTGCTGACCGAGGCCATCGCCCGATTGAGCCATAAAGGCGCAGGCTGAAGCCGGAGACACGCAGGGGGAAACCACAGATGGACACAGATAGACACAGATATGAGCTGCAACCATCGCGTTATCGGGAGCGGGTCGGCTTCACGGGAAAGTCAGCCGGGCTCGACGGCAGGCAGGCGGGCATTCAGTGCAGTGCATCTGTGTCTATCTGTGTCCATCTGTGGTTTTCTTCTGCCTAGGTCCGGCCTTTAGGCTTCCTGCGGTTCCTTCCTGCTCAGCCGCCTGAAATCGAACTGCCGCGCGAGGCTGCGCAGGTGGGCACCTTCGGCCCGCTTCATCCTCGCGCGCGCGCGGCGCTGCCGGTCGTCGTAGCCCAACAGGTGCAGGAGGCCGTGGACAATGTAGCGCACGAGTTCGCTTTGCCAGGAGGTGCCATAGCGGCGCGCCTGCGCCACTGCCTCATCGGCGCAGATGAAGATCTCGCCGTGCAGCAAGGCAGGACAGGTGTTTGGGCGGTCTGTGCGTTCTGCCGCAACCTGGGCAGGGAGGGGCCGGCGGGACGCACGCCCTGCCTTTTCGGAGTAGTCGAATGTGATCACGTCAGTCGAGCCCTGGTGCCGGAGGAAGGTTTCGTTCAGGCGCGTCATTTCCGGCGCCGCTACAACGTGAATGGCGAGCTCCAGGCTGCCGTCGGGCCAGGTCTCGCGCACCAGGGCCTGGGCGATGCGCCGCAGCAGAGGGAGGTCGAGGCGGCGGAGCCGTTGGCGGTTATGCAGAGAGAGGTTTCTCGTGACTGTTAGGGCGGGACTTGAGCCCTTGTTCCCCCTCACCCGGCCTGCGGCCCCCCTCTCCCCCTCGGAGGGGGAGAGGGAAGGGGTGAGGGGGTTTTCCGAGGTGCCAGGCTTGATCGGCGTGGCGCGCGCGCGCACCCTATTTCGCCTCTTCGGGCGCATGGTCGCGCGTCTTGCCGCGGTGTTCCTCGTAAGCGCTGATGATGCGCTGCACGAGCGGATGCCGCACGACGTCGCGCTTGGTGAACTCGATGATGGCGATGCCTTCCACGTGGCGGAGCGCGCGGTGGGCTTCGAGCAAGCCGGAGTGCTTGTGCATCGGCAGGTCTATTTGCGTTTCATCGCCCGTAATGACGGCCTTCGAGTTGATGCCCAGCCGCGTCAGGAACATGAACATCTGCTCGGTAGTCGAGTTCTGCGCTTCGTCCAGGATGATGAACGCGTGGTTCAGGGTGCGCCCGCGCATGTAGGCCAGGGGAGCGATCTCGATCACCCCGCGCTCGGTGTGCTTCTGGAGATCCTCGGCGGGCAACATGTCGTGCAAGGCATCGTGGAGCGGGCGCAGGTAAGGCATTATTTTCTCGTACAGGTCGCCCGGGAGGAAACCCAGCGCTTCGCCGGCCTCGACGGCCGGGCGGGTCAGGATGATGCGCGAGACCTTGCCTTCGCGCAGGGCGGCCAGCGCCATCGCCACGGCCAGGTAGGTCTTGCCGGTGCCGGCGGGGCCGACGCCGATGGTCACGTCGTGCCGGCGGATAGCGTCCAGGTAGCGCTTCTGCCCGACGGTCTTGGCAGTGACGTTGGGCTTCTTCTCCGAGGTCTGGATGCGGTCGGTGAGGATATCCTTGAGCATGGGCACGCCCTCGAGCTTCACGATGTTGAGCGCGTGGGAGAACTCACGGTTGCGGACGGGTGTGCCGGCCTGCAGCGAGCCTTCGAGCAGCAGGAACAGGTGCTTGGCGCGTTCCATGGCGTCAGCCTCGCCCTCGAGCTTGATCCAGCCCTCGCGCGAAGTGGCTTTGACGCCGAGTTGGTCCTGCACGGCCTGCAGGTTGCGCGGGTCATTGTTAAAGAGCTGCTGGGCGATGCGGGCGTTCTCGAAATGCAGGGTCTCAGTGGCCATGGGTGGGGGCGGGAAACGTGAAACGTGAACTTTGAACCGTGGAGCGTGGAGCGTGGAGCGTGAAACGTGACGTGCGGCGCGACATGAGCCGGATGAGCCTAAACCCGGGTAGCCCGTGTGATATGCGGCATGATCTACGATTGGGCCAGCGCGGCTCGGAGCTTGGCGGCCAGTTCGCGCAGGGCCTCGGGCACGACCACCGTGTTGGCCAGGACGGGCATGAAGTTTGTGTCGCCGAGCCAGCGCGGCACGATGTGGATGTGCAGGTGCCCGACGATGCCCGCGCCCGCCACTTTGCCCAGGTTGATCCCGATGTTGAACCCGTCCGGCTTCATCACCCTGGTCAGCGCCTCCTGGCAGCGCCGGGTCAGCCGCATCAGGTCCACCAGTTCCTCGTCCAGCAGCCCGCCGAGGTCCGGCGTTTGCTTGTAGGGCACCACCATCAGGTGGCCGCCCGTGTAGGGAAACGTGTTGAGCAGGGCATAGCACGTGCGGTCGCGAGCAATGACGTAGTGGGCCTCGTCGTCGTTGGACTGCGCGATCTGCGAGAACAGGCTGTCTGCGGCGGCCGATTTGGGCGAAAGGATGTACTCGATTCGCCACGGCGCGTGCAACGATTCCATAGCAAAAGCGTAGTGAAGGGCGGGGCGGATGTCAAAGCCGCCCGGGCTCCAGGTTCCAGAACGGCCGGGGCAGCGCATAGGAGCGCAGGCTTGAGCCGTCAGCATTCAATTCAAACCACAGATGGACACAGATAAACACAGATAGGAGCAGCCGAAAGCGCGGTTCTTGGGAGGGTTGGTAAGTTCACTGGGTGGTGGGCCAGGCGCGGCGGCACCAAGCCAGAGTTTACTGCGGTGTATCTGTGTCTATCTGTGTCCATCTGTGGTTTTCTTCTGGATAGATGCGGCTTTGGCCTGCAGAGGGTCCGGTTGCCAAGGCTCCCTCCTTCTTGAGCGTTCTGCCGGCTGACGCCTGCGCTCCTCCGGCTTTTAACACCTTTTTAACGCCCAGCCTCGGCCTTTTGATTAACGCCCTTCTGGCGGCGATGTCATCGTAGGGCGTGAACAAAGTCAACCGGACGGAAGCTGAAAGAATATGATGGATTTGATCTATGTGGCCATTGTCGTGGCCTTTTTCGTGGTCGGCGGGCTCTATGCCGGGCTCTGCGAGAAGATGTGAGGGCCGGGGCTATGGAGAACCTCATTGTCGGCATTATTTCGTTGCTGCTCTTTGCCTATCTGCTCGTGGCCATGATCCGGCCCGAGAAGTTCTAGGAGCTTTCCATGATGCGTTCAACTGAATGGTTGCAGCTTGCGGTGTATGTGGGGGCGCTGGCCCTCATCACCAAACCGATGGGCCTTTACCTCCTCCGGGTGCTCGACGCCAACGGCCGGACCTGGCTCGACCCGGTGCTCAGGCCTTTGGAGCGGCTGACTTACCGCCTGATGGGTGTGCACCCCGACCGCGAGCAGAATTGGAAGGCTTACGCACTCTCCATGCTCCTGTTCAGCCTCGTGAGCTGCCTCTTCACGTATGCGATTCTGCGACTCCAGCAGTATCTGCCGCTGAACCCGCAGAAGTTCGGGCCCATGAGCGCCGATCTCGCTTTCAACACGGCCGTGAGCTTCACGACCAACACCAATTGGCAGAGCTACGGCGGCGAAAACACGCTCTCTTACTTCTCGCAGATGGTCGGGCTGGTGCTGCACAACTTCGCCTCGGCGGCTGTGGGCATTGCCATCGCGGCGGCCCTGGTGCGCGGGATTGCCCGGCATTCGGCCCAGACGATCGGCAACTTCTGGGTGGACCTGGTCCGCACCACCTACTACCTGCTGATCCCAATCTGCCTGGTGTTCGCCGTGTTCCTGGTGTCGCAGGGCATCATCCAGAATTACAAGCCTTACACCACCGCGAAGCTCCTCGAACCGATGAAGATTCAGGTCGAGAAGAAGAACGACAAGGGCGAGACGATCAAAGGGCCGGACGGCAAGCCGGTGATGGAGGAGCAGATCATCAAGGAGCAGACGATCCCGCAGGGTC
>Ga0335069_10003316_pt1 | contig 24415 bp, 18 predicted proteins | sample Lox_Sample_11_FD_206714 | JGI IMG/M metagenome (GOLD analysis project Ga0335069, IMG submission 206714) | Soil microbial communities from Loxahatchee National Wildlife Refuge, Florida, United States - Lox_Sample_1.1 | ecosystem: Environmental > Terrestrial > Soil > Wetlands | place: USA... | reverse complement strand
GGCTTCGCCTCTACGGGACCGATTCAATGTCGATCCAGCCGTAATGCTTTCCCAATCCGCCGGACGTCTTATCTAAGTCCTTCTCGGATAGCTCATCTGGCTTGCCTGCGGTGGGCTGTATGGTTTGCTGGTCTTTCTCCGTCGCTTGGTTCTTCTCTTCTGACATGGGTGACTCCTCCTCCTTCAAATTTCTGAGCGCGAACCGCTCAGATGACGGTCTAGGTTTCCGACCGGACACTATTTGCGTGAAGCTCCGAGCGCCTCCGTGCGCCGCGGTAGTTCGAAATCTCCGATTTCCACGATCCCCTTCGAGATCAAATCGCCAATCGTCTCCACGAACTGGCCGAGCGGCACCTCGAATGGAATCCATCGCTCCCGTTGGCCCGCTTCAAAGAGTTCCCGTGCGACCGTCTTACCGTCACACCGTTCCACGAACTTCGCCACCCACGCCGGGCACTCATGTTCCACCCGGAACGGATAACCGGTCCGGAGCGTGAACTTCGAGGGCGTCAACGCTCCATCGCGCTTCGTATGGACAACATGGAGCTCCAGGCTGGCAGCGGCCAGCGGCTGCGAAGCCAGCACCTGCCCCATGCCCGCAGGGCTTGCCCGGTGCATTTCCGAGCCGAGCAGCCATTCGATTTCGGCCGCCCCCGTGCGCTCGCCTTTCTGACGCCGCACGGTGAAGGGTTCCCGCTCGTCTGCTTTCCGCTGCATCACCAGCAGTCCATTTACCAGGCTTTTGACCTTTAGCTTCTCTAAGTGGGCACGCCACTGGCCCATCAACTCCCAGGTGCCTTTCTTGTGCCTTGTGGTGCGATAAGCAAACTGTGCCGGACCCTGAATCGAATCCGCAATAAACAGGATGTCGAACGCCGATTGCTCCGCGCCCAGCCACCGCCGGACGCGTTGCTCGAAGGGTTCGCCTTCCCGTTCCACGCCCATGGTGTCGCAATAGAAACGTCCTCGGGGCTCCAGGTAACGCGGCAACCCTTCGACAATGGCGCGCGTGATCGACTCACCGTCTGCGCCGCCATCGGCGTAGATCGCACCGGACTCGAGCGATGGTACGTAGGGGGGATGAGTCACAATGCGGTCGAAGGTCATGCCCGCTACCGGTTCGTACAGGTTGCCTTGCAACACCGTGGCATTGCTCAACCCGTTCAGGCGGCGGTTGAATTCGCCGAAATCTGTCGCTCTTTGCGTGATGTCGACTGCCCACGATTGCCGTGCATAGCGTTTGGACGCCAAGAGCGCGGCAATGCCAGTGCCCGAGCCCAGATCGAGCAGCCTGTCACATGGGCTTTGCGGAAGCGGATCAAGAAACTCGTGGGTGAGGGGGTGTATCGCGGGGAAGACAAAGTCCTGGACGTTGGGGACGGGAGAACCATCCGGATTCCGCCACCGATCGGACGCTATCCAGAGGCCTGCGACCGGATACAAAGCCACCGGCGAGTAACATTCGCTGGGACGGGCCGGGTCGGCGCACAGAATTCCCAGAGCCTCGAACGATTCCTGAACTGCAGGGGGAACAAAGCGGCTGAGGAATTCTCCTCCGATAGAGAGCCCTGCCAGGAAGACTCGCAGTAAAACTCCGACGGCGTCGTGGGCCTCCGCCGGCGATGTAGTCCCAGGCTTAGAGCCGCTGCGCAAGTATTCATGCAGGCCGCCCACACCCAGTCGCTTCGAAACCGTTTGCTCGCTATAGTCTGCCTGGTCGAGGAACTCTCTGACGGAGGAGAATTGTTGCGAACTCCCCAGACGAATCTGCACTGCGGGTAGCGCGCTCTGTTCGAGTGAAGACATCTCCAGCAGCATATACCTGAAAGCTGGAGACGCGTGCTTTGCAAGAATATTACCGAGCCGCAATAGAATGCGGGCAACGCAGGCCGATTCGCCCCATCGACTATTGACTTTTCAAATATTCCACGATTTCAAACTGGCGCTTGGCGAGGGCAGTCTGCCCGGATTTGCGGTACGCCAGGGCGAGCTGGTAGTAGGCGCTGGAATCGGCCGGACGGAGCGCGATAGCTCGCTGTAGACTGGCGATGGCTTCCGGCACTTTGTTCGTGCTGAGGCAGACCTTGCCACGCAGATACCAGACGTCGTAATCGTCCGGCGAGGTTTTTTCGGCGAGCGCGAGTTGCTCCAGCACGCGCGCGGAATCCACCGGCTCCGTGTTCATCAGGGATTGCGCGATGGCCAGATGCACCATCGGGTAATCCGGCTTGCGCGCGGCAAGCTTCGTCAGCACGTCTGTCGCGAGCCTGGGCTGCCCCATCTTACCGTACGCGTCGGCCAGTGACGGGTAGGCGTCTATTTGATCCGGCGCGTTCTTGATCACTTCCGTCAGGATCTGGCTGGCCTGAGCGTACTTTTCTAACGCAACCAGGTTGGCTCCCAACGCCATTCGGATTTTCTGCGAATCTGCGATCTGTTTGGTTCCCCGATCCAGGACATCTGCCGCCGACCGCGGATCCTGCTGCTTTCCGTAAACGCGCGCGAGGTACAGATACGGATCTTCGCGCGTGGGCGCCAGTTCGGTCGCGTGCTTGAGTTGCATGGCCGCCTCAGGCAGTTGGTTCAGATTCTCGTAGGCCAAACCGGCGACCGTCGCCCCCGACGCTCTCACGTCGCTGGGCAACGCAGCTTGCTGTTCGATGATTTGTCCCAAACGGGCGGCATCGGCAAACGCGCCGGTATTGTTTTCGACGACCGCGAGGGTCAGCATAGACTCGATGTCCAAGACACCGCTTTGCTCGAATCGCAGCGCTTCCGCCAGCGCCAGATCGTTCCGGTTTTGATGCAGGAGGTCTTTCACAAACTCGGCGTGCAATCTCCCGGCGCGTGGAAAGCGCTCCGCGGCCAGCCGAAGAAACTCTTTCACCTGATCCGGGTTCGGCGACTGCAGGCTGATTTTCACCAGCATGGCCAGTGGCAGTGGATAATCGGGGCGGAGGCGATCGGCCTGCTTTAGGAAATCGATGGCGCCCGCGGTATCTCCGGCAGCCAGCGCGCCGATGGCTGTGCCGAAAAGCGTGTAGTACATGCGGAGGTCATCGGGAGCGAGGCAGGCGCCCTGACGAAAGTCCTCGGCCGATTGTGCGTACTCGCCGTGACGGAATTCGGTTTGCGCCTTTCGGTCCAACTCGTGGAAGCGCTCGCGCGTGTCATTGGAGTCGGGGTCCGCAGTCGGGCAATCGGAGGCGAAAGCATACGACATCGCCACGAATGCCACGGAGATCAGCCTCATCGGTGCTTCTCACGCCATATTAACAACGCGGCGCGACGCGCGTTCAGTTGGGGCGCTTTTGCGACCCAGGCGACGGGCGGATCGCGATGGCGGTGGTTTCCACAGGCAGTGAGTCGCGAACAATCACCTGAATCAGGATTTCCCAATTCGCGGGGAACGGCTTGCCAGGAGTTGCAGCGCGCATGCGATTGTAAACCGACTTCATTTTCTCGGGATTCGCGAAGAATTCGCCGACCCCCGCCGTCCCTGCGCTCGAGCATCCGGCCATCAGAAGCATGTTGAAGCCGTACGTCGAGGCTGCCATGCGCACGATGCCATAGTCCGTCACTACTCCGGCATTCGCGTGCGTCACGTAATTTTTCTGCTCGCCCTGTAGCGGCTTCACGTTTTCGATGCCGTTATCGCCGAAATTGAAATTCGATTTGACGACGTTCTCGGAGGTCCAATCGTTAATCTGCGGCCCGCCGAGTAAAATCAGGTCGCCTTTCTGCACATGGTCCCAACTGAGAAAGCGGCCCTGTGTCAGTCGGACTGGACGTTGCAGGGATTGCATCAGGCGGCCCACGTAATATGCGGTTACCGCCTCGCCCATTCCCGTGTAGTCTTCCCGCGTGGCGCGCAGGAAGTGAAACGGCCGGTTGCGGTCCATGTTATTCAGTGCGTCGTCGAAGCTCGATTTGAGTTCCTTCGGCGCCGGGATCGTGTGCCCGGGCAGCGTGGGGTTCGGCTGGTCGGAAGCCGAGCCGTAATAAAGCACCACTTTCGGATTGCTCACCACCAGAAGTGTTTCGCGATTCGGCGTTGCACCGAGCTTGCCTAGAATTTCGCCGTAGAAAGAGTAATCGTCCGCGGGAGCGCCGGCGCGAACCGAGGGCTGCGCGTCGACGCGTTGACGCAATCGCCAGTTCTCCAGCCCGAGCCATAAAACCGCGGCGGCCAGGATCACCATCGCCAGGATCAGTTCGGGCATCCAGCGGCGCGTCGTGCTGAGTTTAGCGGGCGCTTGAGGGACGGCTGCCGGAGTCTCTAAGGTCGCGGTCTCGCGCAACTTGAAAACCGGAACGTATCCGCCTTTTGGAACTTCAATCAGCAGCGGCTCACTGCGGCCTTCGCCAGCGAAATAACTTTCCAGACGTTTGCGCAGTTCCCTGGCTTCCACGCGAACGATGTTGTCCTCGTTGAGGTTGTAGTCGACGGGACGGCCGAACACGCGCGTTCCGATGGGCTGTTCGCGAACGTTTTCCAGCCGGCCGAGTAGCGCGTTTTCACATATGTAAAGAAGAAATGCGCGGAGCTTGGGGCAGTTACGGAAATTGGAAGCGTCGGCGACCCGCTGCGCCAACTCCCAACGCGGATCCGTGAGGGAATAAGCGGTAAGCGGGGTGGATGCTACTTCTTTCATTTTAGGGCTATGCCCTGTAAGCTAACCGTAAACTCGACCCGATTTCGCGAGTATATCACGCCAGGCCGAATCGGGCTTCCATCAAACGTGATCTCAGGCGCGTGCCTCCTGTAACATCGGCCGCCAAACGTGAATTTACAGTGAGTTCCCCTTGAACCATTTGTGAAGGTGCGGCAAGATCCTTCAAATTGCTGCCGCATAGTGTGTAAATACTATGCGTGAAAATGCTCATGGGTTTGAGAGGAAAAAGCGAAATGAGAGTCTTGCTTAAAGCGGCAGTACTGATCCTGGTGACGCTCGGAGTCCTGCTGGCGCAGGGCGAGCGAGGCGCCATCACGGGATTTATTACGGACCCGACGGGAGCTGCGATTCCCAACGTAGAGGTGGTGGTCAAGGACTTGAAGGCGGGCGTCGAGTTCAAGGGAACGACGACGGCAGCGGGTCTCTACCGTATTCCGTATTTGCCGCCAGCCAGCTATCGGGTGACGGCCACAGCCGCGGGTTTCAAGACGGCTGTCATTGAGCCAGTGGACGTGCAAGTGTCTGCCGTGGTCACAGCCAACCTATCTCTGCAGGTAGGCGATGTTTCGCAAAGCATGACAGTCAGCGCGGAAGCCACACAACTGGAGACGTCAACGTCGCAGGTCGGGTATTCCGTGACACCGGAGGAATTCCGCGCCTGGCCGATCGACAGCGGAGATTGCGGCCAACGCCAGATTCAGTCTTTCATCTTCAATAGCTTGCCCGGTGCGATCGGATGTTCCTTCAGCGGATCGATCAACGGCGGTCCGAATTTTTCCCACGAGGTTTTGATCGATGGGATTTCGATCGGCCGCGCAGATATCGCGGGCGACACCGCGGAGTATACGCCAAGCGTGGACGCCATCGCGGATTTCACGCTGCAAACCGGAGCGCTCAGTGCTCAATATGGCGGCGGATTGACCGCCGTTGCGAATTTCAATATCAAATCCGGAACGAATCAGTTCCATGGCACCGGTTACGATTACATCCTCAACACGGCGCTCGATGCCAATTCGTTTGACAACAATGCGTTTGGCATTTCGAAAAACGCCAGCCCCTTCCGGCAGAACAACTTCGGCGGTGACTTTGCGGGGCCGGTGTTTGTCCCGAAACTCTACAACGGCAAGAACAAAACCTTTTTCTTTTTCAACTACGAAGGCACGCGCGAGACGAGTGAGAGCGTTGGGAGTCTGAAGACCCTTCCGACGGAAGCCTTCCAACAAGGCAACTTTTCGAGTCTCCTCAATCCGGCGTTCACTGGCAATCCGAATTCCGGAACGGTCATTGGCAACAATGCCGCAGGGGACCCAGTCGCGTTCGGGACCATCTACGACCCACGCAGCACCACGGCAGTGGGCAGCGGCTTTGTCAGGACGCCATTCCCGGGCAACATCATTCCGGCGTCGCAGATCAGCAAGGTATCAGCCGCAATTTTGCAGCAGGCGCCGATTCCCACTCCAGCTCTTGGAACATTCTTCCGGAATGAGCCTGGCATTGACAGCCAGCCGATATTCACGCTGGACACCTACGGCGGGAAGCTGGACCACGTGATCAATGATAAGCACCGCGCCGCTTTTTTCTGGAACTCCAACGAGCGCAACCGGTACAACGGTGCGGGCAATGCGTATGTGCCCATTCCAGGAAGCGCTTCCGGGCCGTACGCGGCGCAACGCATCCACGGAACCATGGTGCGCGCGACGGAAGACTGGACTATCGCGGCACATTGGCTGAACCATTTTGGCTTTGGTTTTAACCGGCTGTTGAATTCCAACAGTTCGATTTCGCTGGACCAGGATTGGCCGAGCAAACTGGGGCTGACGGGCGTGGCGGAGACGACCTTTCCCGAGGCGAAATTCTCCGGAACGACCGTGCAAGGCGGTTCGATCGTTCCGCTGGGCCGCAGCAACGCCGGTCGCGAGCCCAACGGCAGCTACATCGTGCAGAACGACACCACGTGGATTCACGGCACCCACAATTTCCGCTTCGGAGCGGAGATCCGCAAATATTTCTACAACCAAGATCCGATCGGAAACACCACGGGCACCTTCACATTCGGGCCGGCCGCGACAGGGGACCCGAGCAATCTGCAGTCGACCGGTTTCTCGTTCGCCAGTTTCCTGTTAGGTGCGCCCACCGCGGCCTCGCAGAACATCTCGCCGGTATTGCCGCAGTCGCGCTGGTGGAATCCGGCGTTCTATGTGACCGATGACTGGAAGGTAAGCCGGAGGCTCACGCTCAATCTCGGCCTCCGCTGGGACATCGTCGGCGGCGTGTACGAAATCGACCACCGTTCGTCGGGCTTTGATCCCACTCTGCCCAATCCGGGCGCGGGAAACTATCCGGGGGCGCTGGTCTTTCTGAGCCAACTGCACCGCAACTCTTTCCAGAACCCGAATTGGAAAGAGTTCGGTCCGCGTGCCGGCTTCGCATACCAGATCAACAGTTGGATGGTGCTGCGAGGCGGCTACGGACTCAGCTACTCACCGCCCATTTCCAACGGTTTCGGCCTGGCTAACATTGACGGCTACAACGGCGTGAATAATTTTCCGACCAGTACTCTCAACCCGGTCTTCTATTGGGACAACGGCTATCCGGCATATACCCACACGCTGCCCGACATCGACCCGACGCTGGACAACGGCAGTTCTATAACTTATGTCGCCGGCAATTCGAACCGGCAGCCCTACGCACAGAACTACACGTTAGGTTTTCAATTCCTGCTGCCCAAGAGCACAACCCTGATGGCGAATTATGTGGGGAACAAGGGTACGCGATTGGACGCGCAACCATTTGCCAACATGAACCAGCTCAACCCAAAGTATCTGGCTATGGGAGATCTGTTGCTGAATAATTGCGCTTCATCAGGGCCACAGTGTGCGCCCGGCGTGCCATTCCCGTATGCGGGTTTTTCCGGCACGGTGGCGCAAGCGTTGCTACCCTATCCGCAATATGCCGGCGGCAGCGTAGTTTCGGAATTCCCATATTGGGGGACATCGCATTACGATTCGGCGCAGTTGCTGGTGACGCACCGGACCAGCAAGGGACTCAGTTTCCTGGTCAGTTATGCGTTCCAAAAGACGCTGACCGATACCGACCACGCGCTCGCCTACTACGGCTATTCGCAAGATGTTTACAACCGGAAACTGGAGAAGTCGGTTGCCAGTTTCGACCGCCCACAGGTCCTGAAGCTGACCTGGATTTATGAGCTTCCATTCGGGAAGGGCAAGCGATACCTGAATCAAAGCAGCATTGTGGAGGAGGTGCTCGGCGGCTGGACGGTCACGGGAATTCAGACCTACCAATCGGGCGACCCGCTGCTGATCGAATCCGGACTGAGCGGCGCGGGTTACTGGTTTAATGGAGACGTTCGGGGCGACGTACTGACGGGAGTTCCGCTGCGCGTTCCTTCTACGGGCCCGTTCGATTTCGCGGGAGGAACAGGGATCGCGTATCTGAATCCCGCGGCATTTGCCGAGCCGCCGACAACGCCCAACGGAGTTGTGTTGCGACCCGGCACGGCGCCACATTACATGGGCAACCTTCGCGGGCCCAGAAACCCGAGCGAGAATTTCGGCCTGTTGAAGAATTTCTCGGTTCGCGAAGGGATGTACTTTCAGATCCGCGCCGACTTCTTGAACGCGTTTAACCGCGCGGGACTGGGAGATCCGGATACGAACTTGAGCGATTCGACGTTCGGCAGAATCCTCAACCCAGGCCAAGGGCCGAGACGTATCCAGATAGCCGGACGCATCACGTTCTAGGCGTAGAATCAGGGCAGGCGCCTGCTTTGCCAAGGGGCGCCTGTTCCCCACACCGCGACTGATATCCTGAGCGTACAAGATGTATTTCGGCCTTAGGTTATCGGTGTGTGTGCTGGCGCTGGGTGCGCTGGCATCGTGCAAACGAGCAGAGCAGGCCGCCTCGCCAACACCTCTGCGGCCTTTGAACGTGGTGGTGGTGACCATCGACACACTGCGGCCGGATCATCTGCATTGTTACGGCTACGCGAAAATTGAAACGCCGAATATCGACGCGGTGGCGCATAGCGGGACGCTTTTTGAAAACGCGGTGACGCAAACGCCGCTCACGCCGCCGTCGCATGCGAGCATCTTTACGGGCTTGAATCCGCCTACGCACCACGTACGGAATACGGGCGGGTTCGTTTTGCAGTCACCCGCTACCACGCTCGCGACGATTCTCCAGCAGCAGGGATGGGACACGGCGGCGTTTATCAGCTCCGCGGTGTTGAAGAAATTCTTTGGCCTGAACCAGGGTTTTGCGGTTTACGACGACCAGATGCCCAAGCCAAAGGGCGGCGAGTTCATTGAAGACGCCGAACGGCGGGCAGGGGATACGGTGGACCGCGCGATCCAGTGGCTGGGCACGCAATCGGGAAAGCCCTACCTGCTTTGGGTGCATGTTTACGACCCGCATGCGCCCTATCAGCCGCCATCGCCGTACAGGGAGCAGTATAAAGACCGGCTTTATGACGGCGAGATCGCTTACACGGACCACGAGCTCGGGCGGCTGTTTGATGCGGTACGAAAGAAATCACCTGCTGACCAGACGCTGATTGCGGTCCTTTCGGATCACGGCGAGAGCTTGGGCGAGCATGGCGAATTTACGCATGGTGTGTTTCTGTATGACTCGACGCTGCGGATCGCCTTCCTGCTGGCGGGGCCCGGGGTGCCGGCGGGCATGCGCGTGAAGCAGCAGGCGCGGACGATCGATCTGCTGCCGACGATTCTCGATTTGATGGGGAGTCGCGCGCCCGCGACGGTTCAGGGAGCGAGCCTCGCGCCGTATTTCCAGGGCAAAGATGCCGGGACGGCTGTTTCCTACGCCGAGACGCTTTACCCGAAGATCAACATGGGGTGGGCGGAGTTGCGCGGCATTCGCACGAATCACTGGAAATACATTCGCGCGCCCAAGCCGGAGCTGTACGATCTTTCCACGGACGCTGGGGAAACGCGGAACGTGGTTGCGGATCACGCTGTGGAAGTGCAGCGGTTCGAGACGCAGTTGCGCGCGGTGATTGGGCCGGGCGGCACGGAGAAGGTGGAGAGCGCCATGGTCGACCGGAAGACGCTCGATCAGTTGCAGTCTCTCGGCTACACCTCCGGATTCACAGCGAGATCGTACGATTTGACGGGGCAGGGAGCGGATCCGAAAGACCGTGTGGGGATTTTGAAGCTGATGCAGGAAGCGGACCATCCGGCGGCGGCGACGCGCCCAGGGCAATCCATCGCGCTGCTGCGGAAGGCGCTTGAGGAGGATGCGGGGAATCCGATTCTCTACTACGTGCTGGGCGCGGACCTGGAGAAAGCGGGGCGCTATGGCGAGGCGATGAGCCTGTACCGGAGCGCGGTGCAGCATGGCGTGGAGAGCGCGCGGCTGCACTCACGCATTGGCGATCTGCTGGTGCGTTCCGGCAAGAAAGACGAAGCGATTCCGGAGTACGAGAAGGCCGCGCAACTGAATCCCGGGGATGCGGAGAGCCAGGCGAACCTGGCGACGGCGTATCTCGAAAAGGGGCGCCTGGCGGACGCCGAACGCGTGTACAAGTGGGTGATCACAACCGATGCCGGGTATGCGATGGCGTACAACGGGCTGGGCGTGATCGCGATTCAGCGGCAGGATGCGGCCACGGCGCGCGGTTACTTCGAAAAAGCCGTAGCGCTGGACGCGGACCTGGTGGAAGCGCAGTTGAACCTGGGGATCATATATAAGGACGCGGGCGACGCTGCCCGGGCGCGTGCCTGTTTTCAGGCCTTCCTCGCCAAGGCGTCTCCGGCGCAGTATCGGGACGTGATTCCGAAGGTGCGCGAAGAGCTCGCCGCCATGCCGTAGGCGAAGGCTACGAAGCTTTGGCGTGCATGGCGCGGGGCGCCGCGTCGAGCTTGAAAAGCTGGGCGCAGAGATAACGGCCCGTGGGGACGTCGCCTCGGCGAATGGCGTTCTTCAATTCCGGAAATTCATCCAGCCGGCGGACGATTCGATCGCGGTCCGTCAAAACTGAGCTCTCCACTCTGCTGTCAACCGGTGTTGCCATGATCATCCTCTCCTCGATGCCATCATTGCGTTTCCCGTTCGATCTGCCGAAAGGCCCGCGGTGACCTTCCTCTTCCTCGCCCATCCGGGCCGAAGCGGCGCGCAACGTTCGAAGCACGTTGTCAGCAGAATCGGTTAGGAACCACATACGCCAGTGAATATGCACCCCGTAGGCCAATCGTTAATCGAGATCGGCCTGCCGCTGGAAGTGATTGATAATCCTGGCCGTTAGCGCTTGTTTGAATTTTCGAGGAACGGCTCCCAGGGGCTCGAGAAACTATCCAATCAGATAGGGCGGGTAAACAAACGGATAGCCGGCGCCTGCGATTGCGAGGCGAAACCATTCGGCGGCTGGCGGCACTATCCACGAGGAGCATGCAATGACGGAACGAAGTTTCCTCGAGTATCGGTTGGATGTGATCCGGACGATGCCCGAGAGTGCCATGAAGACGGCGCTGATTCAATCGATCCACACCAAGATTTCAGGCTTGCGCGATTCGCGCCGGTTGGTGCGCTGATTGTAAAGAGTCGGTGTATACTAGCATCCGATCCGTATTGGAAATTACGATTCCGAGTGGATGGGGCTGCATTATGCATCGTTCGAAGGTAATCAGAAATGCGTTGTTATTTTTCGCGGCCGCGGGGATTGCCTTATCCCTGGCCGGACTTTGCGCGGCGCAGCAGCAGTGCGCCCAGGTGCCGATTCTGACGTTTGAGGGACTGAGAGACGGCGAGCCGATTCTCAACTTCTATAATGGCGGTTACGGAGCGAACGGCAGCGGCAAAGGGCCGAATTACGGAATTACGTTTGAGGGTCAATCCCTTGCAATCATTTCCGACTTAAGCAGCATAGTGACCCCAGCCGGCCCGGAGATGGGCACGGGCGATTTCAGCAATGCCCCGAGCGGTGTGACGGTTGCTTACTTCCTTAGCGGCGCAGGCGTGGTGATGAACGTTCCTGCCGGATTCACGACCGGCTTCTCAGTTTATTACGCGGCGGCTAACACGGGTGGAAGCATCACTGTGTACGACGGAGTGGGCGCGACAGGTAATGTGTTGGCCACGCTTCAACTGCCAGTGAACGGTGCAAGTTGCGGCCCGGCAACCTATAGCTGCTGGACGCCCGTTGGCGTATCGTTCACGGGAGTTGCCAAGTCCGTCGATTTCGGCGGTTCAGCGAACTACATTGCCTTCGATAACATCACGGTGGGTAGCGTGACGCCAGGGCTTATCGCGTCCATGGCGCAGATTGCGTCGGCGGGCGGCTGGGACACGTCCGTTTCGCTGCTGAATATGGGTGCCACGCCGGCGTGCTCCATGCTTCAGTTTTATGCGGACCCGAACGGCAAGGCGCTTAGCCTTCCGTTCACGTTCCCGCAAGGCGTGATCGCACCCGAGACGACGTCCAACGTGGTGCAGACCATTGCGCCCAACTCGCAACTCGTTATGGATACCACCGGACCCGCAGACAACCCAGTGAACGTCGGATGGGCGAATCTGCAAGTGGCGGGCGATGTGGGCGGATACGGCATATTCACCAATGGTCCTAACAACTGGGAAGCGGTGGTGCCGCTGGAAGAGAGGAATGCGAATTTCTATACCTTGCCATTCGACAACACGACATCGGCCAACGGACTGCCGTTATCTACCGGCGTGGCGATCGCTAATCTTTCAATACAGCCCGCTACGGTCAACGTGACGCTATACAACGATGCCGGCGCTCAGATCGATAACGAGAATATTCAGATGGATGGCTTAGGGCACACCTCGTTCCTGCTGGGCGGGACGTATCCAAAGACCGCCGGAATTCGGGGCAGTGCCGTATTCAAATCAGAATCGGGCGGTCAGATCAGCCTGCTGGGGCTTCGCAATAACGGACCGGCGTTGACCACTGTTCCTGTACTGGCGGAAGTCGTAGCGGGCACGGGTTCGATGCCGCACATCACTTACAACGGCGGCTGGGAGACGACGATCACGCTGGTGAATACCGGCACCTCGCAAACCACGCCGACGCTGAGTTTTTACGGCAATGATGGGACGCCGCTGGCGGTTCCGCTGACCTATCCCCAAACGAACACGGTTTCGAACAGCGTATCGATCAGCCCGCAGCTTGCGCCCGGGCAGGTGCTGATCATGCAGACGCAGGGGCAGGACCAGCAGCCCTCGATTGCAGGATCGGCAGTTTTGAGCTCACTGAAGGGCGAGGTGGGCGGATCGGCAATCTTCCGCTATTCACCCTCGGGGCAGGAGGGCGTGGTCCCGCTTGAGACACGCAATGCCACAGCGTTCGTGCTGGGGTTCGACGACACCAACAACCGCGTGACAGGAATAGCGCTTGCTAATGACACGAGTGCCGCGGCGAACATTGGGCTCATCATTCGCGACGATACCGGCAACACGCTGGCCACCGATTCGATCGCGCTGCCGAAGAACGGGCATACGCAGATCGTGTTGGCGACTAACTATCCGGCCGTGGAGGGAAAACGCGGCAGTGTGGAGCTGGACGGCCCGGCGGGATTCAGCGCGTTGGGTCTGTTCGTCACCCCCACGGGCAACGTGACCACGCTGCCGACGCTCAAGAAATAATGCCGGCGGAGCGGCCGCTGGCGGCGATCACGGGAGCGTCGAGTGGGATCGGCGCCACGTTCGCTCGGAAGCTTGCGCCGGATCACGATCTGCTGCTGGTCGCGCGGCGGCTCGATCGCTTGCAGGCGCTGGCCCGTGAGCTGTCGGACCGTCACGGCACGCGCGCAGAGTGCATCGAGGCGGATCTCACCCAGGAATCGGACGCTGCGGCGGTCGCAGCGAAGCTGGCGGTCTCTGAGCGGCTGATTCTTCTGATAAACAACGCCGGGTTCGGTACCCCCGGACGTTTCTGGGAAGCGGACCTGGCGACCCAGGAAGCCATGCACAAGCTGCACGTGATGGCGACCCTCAAACTGACGCATGCCGCGCTCGGAAACATGGTGGCGCGCGATTCCGGTGCAGTAATCAACGTCGCGTCGGTGGCGTCGTTTATCCGGAGCGCGCGCAGTGCGAGCTATTGTGCGACGAAGAGCTGGATGTCCGTGTTTACGGAGGCGCTTTACCTGGAATTGCGGAGCGTGAGATCAAGCGTGGCGGTCCAGGCGCTGTGCCCGGGGTTTACATACTCGGAATTTCACGACGTCGCCGGGATGGACCGGCGTGGACTGGCACCGGCTTCGTTCTGGCTGAGCGCCGAGGAAGTTGTCGAGGCGTCGCTCGACGGTCTGCGTCGCGGCAAGTTATTTGTGATTCCGGGATGGCGCTACCGACTGTTGACCTCAGTGCTGGGAAAGCTTCCAGATCGGTGGCGTCTCGCGGTGGAAATGGCTGCGTCACAGGCGCGGAGCAGGGCAGTGGTGGCGCCGCCGAAGGAAGGGCGGCAGATTCCATCCTCCAGCGAGTGATCAGCGCACCGCGAGGGTTACGCCATCCTGACTGGTCTCGCCGCCGACCGTGATGTAAACGGGCACTTGTTTGCCGGGTTGGACAGTGGGCGAGATCCTGGCTTTGATTTCGAACACGCCGGGCGTGGTTCCGCTGGCGTGGGCATATTCGATCGCGGCGGGGAAGCCGCCGATGTTCACCGATACCGGCGCGAGTGGCCGGGGCAGGATATCCGCCAGGACGCGGCCATCGACGCCGGGCGGATCCGTGTGCCCATCGCCTGTGCCGCGCAAAATTACGGATGAGCCCAGGGCGGCGGGCGCGGAGGCAGAGTTTCGCGTGACGCCGTCGTCATTGAGAATGACGCCTTGACCTTGTCCGCTGGAATCCGCGGTGAAAAGGCCGGGCGCCGTCGGTGTGGCGGAGACTGGAAACGGCTCGGAACGCACGCCCTCGTATTCCACCTCAACCTGCGCTTTCCCCGCGGTCAAACCGAAATACGGCGCCGCCACTGAGCATTCCGCGGCGGAAACGGAAACGATCGGCGCGGGCATTCCATTGAAGAAAACGCGGACCCCTTCGAATGTGGTGCCCAGCATGCCGTTGGCGTCGAGCGTCTGGGGGGTCATGGTTACAGGTCCCATATGCGCGCCGCGAATGGCGACAAGCTGCCCCGGCGCGACGGTCTTGCCGAAAGACGCGGCATTCAAGACCGCCGTGATGGTCGGCTGCGCGCCGGAAGTCGATGCCGGCGGAATCGCAAGCAGCGTGATGGAATTGGCGGGAAATACCGTGGTGAGGCCGGCGCCAGCGGGAACATCGGGCTCGGCCACGATGGCGCTGAGTTTCGCGCCGCTATAGCGCCACACTTTCGCCTTGGGGCCCGCGGAAAAATTCTCCAGGCTCAGCGTGCTGGACAGGTTGCTGCCGGTTTTGTTGATGACCATTACGGTGAGGTTCTGATCCGAGCGCAGGGCGGCGTAGACCGCAAGCTTGCTTTGATCGACGCTCGAAGCCTTGACGCTCGTCGTGCCGAACGCGCAACCGTTGCCATCGTAATTGCGATAAATCTTGAATGCGAAGGCACCGGGATCTGTGGGTTTGGGCGGACCCCAGAGTGTAGCGGCGTCCAATTGCTCACGGCCAAAGATGCCCAGCAGGTCGGCCTGCGCAAGCGCGCCGTTGAGGGTATCGAGGGCGGTCCAATTGTATTCTGTGATGGCGATTTTAGTGCCCGGATAGTTTTGGCTGACGATGCTGCGCAGACGCGGGATCAGTTGTGGAGCGATGGGCGCGCCATTGTTGTTGACGTCGCAGATCCAATAATCGCCGCTGACGATATACGTGGGATCCCAGAACTCGCGCGTGGACTCAAGGCGCAAAGCGTTGATGGCGGACGTTTGCGTGGTGGCGTTTTGCACGGTCGAGGGCACGTAGTAGGCATGCAGATCGAGATAATCGAGGAGGCGCTGGCCGTGCTTGGCGGCGTAATTCCGGAATTGCTGGAGATACCAGGCGAGAAAGGGAACGCCACCGTGCGCATTGCGGTCGATCGGGTTTGACCAATAGTTGCCGTTGTTGCTCCAGCCGGCGACGATATCCTTCTTCGAGAACCAAAGAGAGGCCCAATTGTCAGCTACCGGCCCCGAGACGAGCGCGGTGGGGTCGGCCTGCTTGATGGCTTGCGCGTGCTCGAGATCGAGATTGTAAACCTCGTCGTAGGTGTACGGATTGGGGTGAATGTCGCGGTGCGTGCTATCCCACCAGATGGGCTCGTTATCGAGAGCCCAGATCGCCACGCCTCCCTGGCTGGCCTTGCCGTAACGGGAAATGAGGTATTGGATCCATTCCGCCTGAAAGCTCGGCTCAAACTTCGCGTAAACGTCGTTGGGGTTGTTCTTGATGTAGACGGGATCGGTGGGGAACTTGCCGTCGTTTACTGATGCGTCGCCGCAGGCGGGATCGTAAGCCACACCGTCGCCGCAAGTGATCGGATGATACTGCGCGTAGGGATCGATCTTGCACTGGTTTGGATATTTGGCCACGTTGAAGCTGCAATTTTCGACGCGAGCCTTGGGGAGCCAGCCGAGAATCGGGACAGTACCGAGAATCTTGCCGCCGGTGGAGCGCGCCTGGTCGGCAAAATTGTTGAATGACGATCCGGCAGGCAGCTTGGAGGCATCCTCACTGGTGTCGGGTAGAACTTCGTAGAACCAGTCGTCATCGAGGTCGTCGACATCGAACTTCCAGTGATACGTGCTGGTGGAGTTGCCGCCCCAACGGCGCAAAGTCGGCCGGATGCCCGGTGCGGCCGCGGTGTAGGCGGGACCGTTCGGATCACCGCTCGCACCCAAATCCCAGTAGAAATTGATTCCGTAGATGTCGGGCGAAATGGTGTGGCGGTTGGCGCTCGCATCGACGGAGAGTGCCGGACCGGTTTGCTGCGCGGCGGCGGCGAGTCCGATAACAGGGCCCAGGGCTGCGGCCACAAAGGCACGGAGCGCCATCTCATAGATGGTAGCCGATCAGAAAGCCGTTGAAAATCGTGGCCCGGAGCCAGGACCGTGACTTTTCGGCGCCCCGTCAGTTTATACAATCAGAGGACGAATGGCGGCCCGAAGACCGGCGGAGACGGCAGCCCGGAACAGTACGGACGAGCGTCTTCTGGTGGAGGCCGCGAAAACGGACCCGGCCAAGTTCGGCGATCTATACGATGCCTATTTTGAGCAGGTTTACGGGTTTATCGCGCGGCGTGTAGCCGACCGGACGACGGCCGAGGATCTGACGGCGGATGTCTTTCATAAGGCGCTCGCGAACCTGCGGAGTTACGAATGGCGAGGCGCGCCGTTTGCCGCCTGGCTGATCCGGATTGCAGCGAACGCGGTTGCCGATCAATCGAAACGCGGTGCGCGAGAGGTTTTGGGGGCTGATTTCCCCGAGCCCAGCGGCGAGCCGAATATGGACGGCATTGAAGAGCGCGCCCGCTTATTTCGGCTGGTGAACGAGCTTCCGAAGGATCAGCGGCGCGTGATTCTCGATCGCTTTGTTGACGAGATGAGCATCCGCGAAATTGCGGAGCGGCTGGGACGAACTGAGGGCGCGGTGAAACAACTGCAACTGCGTGCACTCGAGAATCTTCGGAAGCAGATGGGAGGCGCGCATGCCTAAGATCGATCGCGCCCATCAACTCGACCAGGCAGTCGCGGCGGTGCTCACCGGCAAGTCAGAGGCGGCGAGCCCGAGGTTCGAGCCGCTGGTGGAAATCGCCCGGGAATTGCGCGGCCTGCCCCGCGAAGGTTTTAAGGCGAGGCTCAAGTCTGAATTGGAAAGGAAGGCATCCGTGGCAAGTCAAGCGACACAGCTCGCACCGCAGACGGTAACGGTCCGAATGCGCGTGAAGAACGCGCCAGCGGCGATCGAATTCTATGAGAAGGCGTTTGGGGCAGTGGAAACCAGCCGCTTTGAGGCGCACGGCACAGTCGTCGTCGCGGATCTTAGAATCGGCAATTCGACCATCATCGTGTCGGAGTCCGGCCCTGACTTGCCGGGTCCGGAAATATATGGTGGTTCGCCGGTAAGTGTTCACCTTCGCGTTGAGGATGTGGATGCTCTTGTGGAGAAGGCGGTGGCGGCGGGCGCAAGGTTGACTGAGGCGGTTGCCGATCAGTTTTATGGAGACCGGCGCGGAACGGTTACCGACCCATTCGGGTACACCTGGGCGATCGTGACGCGCAAGGAAGAATTGTCCGTCGAAGAAATATACCGGCGCTTCGAAGCCTACGAAAGAGAGCAGATGCCGAAGGAAACGGGGGTAAGCCCGATTCCCAAGCGTTACCACACGATTACGCCGTACATCGTGGTGCAGGATGCACCAGCATTGCTCGACTTCGCAAGGCAAGTGTTCGCGGCGGAGGAGACATTCCGCACGGTCGGCGGCGCGGGTGGAATTCACGCCGAGGTGCGCATCGGTGATTCCATGCTGATGATCGGCGGCGGCAGTCCGGAACTCGCCTGGCGCGGCGAGGTGCAGCCGACGGCGCTGCACATTTACGTTGTGGATACAGATGCCGCTTATGACCGGGCGCTACAGGCGGGCGCGGTCTCGCTCAGCGCGCCGCAGGATCAAGCCTATGGAGAACGCGGTGCCAGCGTGAAGGATCCGTTCGGCAATCATTGGTACATCGCTACGTGGAAAGGCAAGAGTTACGTTCAAGACGGTCTACGCACGGTCACGCCGTATCTGCATCCTTTGCGGGCCGAGCCTTTCATCCATTTTCTGAAACGCGCGTTGGGCGCGGAGGAGATTGCAAAGTATGCATCGCCGGATGGCGTGATCCTGCACGCGCAGGTTCGCATTGGAGATTCGGTGCTCGAAATGGGCGAGGCGCACGACCCGTACCGACCGATGCCGGCGATGTTCTATCTCTACCTGCCTGACGTGGACGCGATGTATTCCCGCGCTTTGAGTGCTGGAGCTACTTCGATCTACGCGCCGAAGGATCAGCCATACGGAGACCGCACCGGGGCCGTGAAAGACGCGTTCGGCAACGAATGGCATCTGGCGACGCACATCAAAGATGTGAGTTAGCCGGAGGCCTCCGTCTGGCGAGTGCACGCTCGTATAATGGCCGGAGGAGATTCTCATCATGGCACTCGAAAGCAGCCGGCGCGGCTTTCTGCTGAGCGCGGGAGCATTGGGTCTCGCGCCGCTTCGCGGGGCAAGCACGAATCAGGCAGGGGACGACATACGGCTGGCGGTCGCCACCTATTCGTTGCGCGGTTTCCAGCGCGACCTGGCGATTAAGATGATCAAGGAACTCAATGTTCATTACGCCAGCGTGAAGGAATTCCACCTGCCTTACCACGATACGCCTGAGCAACTCGCCGCCGGCAGGAAGAAGTTCGACGAGGCCGGCATCGATGTAAGTTCGGGCGGCGTGGTCTATCTGATGAAGGACGAGGACGCCGACGTCCGCTACTATTTCGATTACGCGAAAGCCTGTGGCATGCCCATGATGACGATCATGCCGACCGCGCAAACCATGCCGCGTATTGAACGTTTCGTGAAGGAATACGACATCAAGGTCGCCATCCACAACCACGGTCCCGAGGACAAGAATTTCCCAACGCCCGGGAGTGCGCTGAAGGTCGTCAAGAATCTCGATCCCAGGTGCGGCATTTGCATCGATGCTGGGCACGCAACGCGTGCCGGCGCGGACGTGGTGGAATCGATTCATGAAGCGGGACCGCGCCTGTTCGATATGCATATCAAAGACCTGCGTTCCGCCACCAAAGGCAGCGATTGCCCCGTGGGAGAAGGCGTGCTGCCCATCACGGGCATTTTCAAAGAGCTCAAGAAAATGAACTATACGGGCACCGTGTCACTCGAGTACGAGATCGAGGAAGAAAGCCCGTTTACCGGAATGAAAGCTTCTTTTGCGTATATGCGCGGCGTGTTGGCGGGGCTGCGAGGATAACCGGTGGCACAGATCGCTCTCGGGACGACTCGCGAAGAAAAATTGGAAGTGACGCCGGAGGTGGCCATCAACTTTATGGGGCTGCCGAATGCGCGTGTGCTCTCGACCCCGAACATGATCCTTGGTCTCGAGCGCACCTCGCGGAATATGCTGCTGCCGCTGCTCGATCCCGGCTACGATTCCGTCGGGACACACGTGGACGTTTATCACCTTGCGGCCACGCCGCTGGGCATGACGGTCACGTTCCGCAGCGAGATTGTCTCTGTCGACGACCGGCGAGTCAACTTCAAGGTGGAAGCCTTCGACCAGAAAGAAAAAATCGCGGAGGGTACCCATCAGCGCTTCATTGTGCACGCGGAACGATTCGCCGCGAGAGTTCAGGAGAAGGTGCGCTAATAGCGCACTAGAAAACGAAGCTCACACCGGCCATCGGAACCGAATCGAAAAGCCATCCGTGGATTTTCGCGCCGGGCGCAGTTGCAAACAGTTCCTCGGGAAAAGGCGAAATGTACTCGCGGAAATCGAAGCGGATGGCAGTGTGTTCGGTCAGTTTGGCTTTCACGCCGCCACCCACGCTGATGAGCGGTTTCACTTCGTTCACTTGGGTCAGATACGCAAAGCCGCTCAACGGTTGCACGGCCTCGCCTTCGCCGGTCCCGCGGAAATAGCGGATGCCCGCACCTGCCGCCAGAAAGGGGCGCACGCGCGACTCCTTCGTGGAGGGGTGAAACAAGATGTCGTAATGCACCAGGTGCGAATCGCCGCTCGCAGTCGCCTTCTGGCCGTTACCCTTGAGCACTAGGCTGTCTTCGCGGTAGACGTAGCGGAATTCTCCGCTGAAGTGTTTATAAAGATCCTGGCCGATGAACGCGCCTGCTACGAAGCGGTTGTCGAAGCCGGCGCTTGTGCTGCCGCCGGCGTTGTCGATCGTGGCGTAGCGCATGATGCCGATGCCAATGGCGCCGCCCACTTCCCAACCGCGGTCTTGAGCTACGCATGCGCATGACAGCGCCAGCGTGACTGCCGCACAGAATAAAGGGATCGATCGCATATTTTTCTTTTCCACCTCAATTCGTCATGCATCAATTGGCCGATGCCCTACATGGTTGCGCGATGGAAGATCGGCGGTGGTGGGATGGGCGGCTGTGGCTGCTGCTTTCTCGCGTCCAGCACCTCGCGCACCTTCAACAGGAGCGCCGCGGGTGAGAATGGCTTCTGTACGAGCGTGGTGCTCTCGTCGAGAATGCCGTGGTAGGCGATCACGTCGTCGGCATAGCCGGACATGTAGATCACACGCATTTGCGGGCTGGCGGTGGTCATGCGCTGCGCCAGCTGCCGCCCGTTGACCAGCGGCATCACGACATCGGTAAGCAGCAGATCGATCGAGGCGGCTTGCTTCTCAAACTTGCGGATGGCATCGGTGCCGTCGCTGGCCTCAAGCACGTGGTAGCCGGCGTGGCTGAGAGACTCCTGGAGCATGTGCCGCACCGGGACCTCGTCTTCGACGAGCAGAATGGTCTCGGTGCCGTGGCCATTGCGGTTGCTCGGCGCTTCGGGTTTTTCGGCGACCGCCGGCTCACGGAGTTGCGGCAGGTAGATGCGGAACGTTGCGCCGCTGCCACGCTCGCTCCACACTACGATGCCGCCTCCGTTTTGCCGCACGCTGCCGTACACGCTGGATAATCCCAGCCCCGTGCCCTTGCCGCGTTCCTTGGTGGTGAAAAACGGTTCGAATAAATGGTTCTTGGTGTCCGCGTCCATGCCTTCGCCGGTGTCGGAAACCGCCATCTCGACGTAACGTCCCGGCGGAAGTTCGCTGCTCTCGCAACGTAAGCCCGCATCGAGCGCAATGTTCTTGGTTGCAATGGTGAGCGCACCACCGTGCGGCATGGCATCGCGAGCGTTGGCCACCAGGTTGATGAGCACCTGTTCGATCTGGTTTGCGTCCGCTTTGATGGGAGCGAGATCGGAGCTGAGCAGCGTATAGAGTGCGATGTCTTCGCCGATCACGCGCCGCAACATTTTTTCCAGATCGGTGATGACGTGATTTAGATCCACCGGTTTCGGTTGAATCATCTGGCGGCGGCTGAACGCCAGTAATTGCGTGGTGAGGGCCGCGGCTTGATTGCCGGCTTTGACAATTTGCTCCGCGTGCGAATGTAGCCGCTCTCCCGGACGTAGCGCATCCAGCATCATATGGCCGTAGCCGTTGATGACCGTAAGCAGGTTATTGAAATCGTGCGCCACGCCACCCGCCAGCCGGCCCACCGCTTCCATTTTCTGCGAGTGCCGGAGTTGCTCTTCCAGTTTCTTCCGCTCGCTGATATCGGCAATGGCCATAATGATCGCGGAGACGGATCCGCTGGCATCCCGCAGCGGGGCAGTCCATATAGCGAGGTCGATCGCGTTGCCGTCTTTGCGGCGGCGCCGGCTCTCCACACCGCTGATCAATTCGCCGCCTGCCGTGCGGTGCACTTCATCCCAAAACTCCTCAGTCTGCTGGGCATCGAAGAAAGGCGGCACCTCGTCCATCACTTCGGTCGCGTTCCATCCGAACATGCGCTCCGCAGCGGGGTTCCAGCTCTTCACTTTGCCGGACGTATCCAACGAGATGATGGCGAACGGTGAGGCCTGGATGACCGCCTGCTGGCGTTCGTTGGCCTGGCGCAGGTTCTCTTGCTGTACCGTCATCTGGAACTTGGCTCGCTCCACAGCCCTGGTTTTACGTCGCGCGACCACAGCCAGTGCGCCACTGGTATACATGAGGAAGCCGATCAGCAGGCTCAGGGCGAAGAGAATCTGGCGCGATTGAGTCCAGGTATCCGGCGTCGGCCAGACACGCACGACCCAGGGCATCCCATAGAAATCCATGCGTCCTTCGGAAAGGTAAGGCGTGGGAGACAGCCCGGCAGCCACGGCACGTGCATAGATCTGCTCGTCATGATGCGAGATGGAAGCGGCGTAGCCTTTTGGAACCTCGCTGTTGATGATCGAGTTCAGCCAGTGCTCGGTAGCCAGCGGTGCGATCACGCAGCCGTCGAATTTCCCGTGGCGAAACAGCGGTATCAGCACGAACAGCGATTTTGCGGTATCGCCCGCCGGCACAACCGTAGTCTTACCCGCATTTCGCGCGGCATCGATCGCCGGCCGCAGCACGGCGAGCGGCAACGGTGCGTTTGGAATACTCCAGCGCACCGCGTAAGACGCGTCCACGAGATGGATGGATTCCAACTCAGGGTACCTTTGGTGCAGCTGCGTCGCTTCTGACTCCCACTCGGGCTGCCAAGGATCCGGGTCGGCACCCCATCGGGCCGCCAGTGCGTCTAATGGAGCTACTTGCGTACTAATGCTCGAGGTAATCTTACTTTGAATATTGCGAGTCACTAGTGCGGCGGTTTGCACCACCTGTACCGTTTCCCGGGACAGCATAATCCGGCACAGTAATAAGGTTGTGCACCATCCGCAAACAGCGATGATAAGTGGCAACAAGTTCCACTGGGTATGCTGTAAGCGCACTCCCACGCGGTCGGAACGATGTTGATTAGGATTGGAGTTATGGTACTTCTCGTCCACGCACGATATTATACGGACCTGTCAATCATAAGTTAATACTGTAAGTGGTTTAGCATCAGTTACTAACTAATGGTCTGCTAACTTTCGATAACTATCTCAACTTATATAATGCTCCGCCGGTCTCCGCGGTCAAACATGTCGGGATGATGGTGTGCCTCGACTGATTTCCGGAACCAGAGACAATCTCGTCGAGTCCCTATAGTCCCGTACCAGATTCGCGTTCTGGGATCGCAGGCGCCGAAATCGCGCAAACCTTGGCAAACACAGCCCAAATAATCTTGTTGCCTCGCGTTGCGCGTGCGCTATAATCGTTGGCCGGTACCCCTAAAAGTTCGAAAAACCTCCCCACGTAAATTGATTGGAGGCCCGTAGTGGCTCAAGTGCACTCCGTAGATGTACTGGCTGACTTTGCTCATGAGATGCGACAACCTCTGAGCGCTCTCGAGGCGCTGACGTCTTATCTCGAGCTCATTGCGCCCGAGGACAAACGCTTCCGGGAACAGTTACGGAGAATGCACGCGGAAATTGCGCACGCGGATCAGATTCTTGTCGATGGTCTGCGAACTGTCCGGGCCTATATGCCGGCGGCAGGCGGAACCGTGCTGGCTCGCGGCTCGGTCGCGCCCGAAGCGGTGGAAGAGTTGAGCCTTCCCCTAACGAGCGCCGCCATGGCCTCGGTCACCCATTGAGGCGGTTGCACGCGAAATCGCGGCTTCGACTCCCACAACCTACCCGCCACCCCGCTCCAAGCGGGCCGTGCCTCGCCGCGGTCGATCACGATGAGTGCGTCGGCGCGGTCGACATAATGTAAGCTCGTCGCTTTGAAATCTTCTGCCGCGAAATCCAGCACAACCAGGTACAGGTCAGGCTTGATGAATTGCAGTAGGCTGTTGGATTCCGCAATTGCGTTCTCGCAATCCGCCAGGATGCTCCGCACCGCCGGTAGTGCATGACCCAAATCGCCGGCTGCCGTGCGTACCCAATAAGAACGACGTGCTCCTGCCGCGAGGAACCGGCCGGTGTCTGTCCCACTATCTTGGTTTGTCTCCTCCGTGATCGCGAAAGGGTGCTCGGGGTCGGTCACTGCGCATTCGCATGGCGCGCCATCGTTCGAACAAACGTCATGCCCGTATTGCGTGATTTTCAAGGCCGTCCAACGGGCCTGTGGGAGCGCAGAAATCAGGCCCGCCACCACCGAGGTCTTGCCGATGTTCCGGGTGTGCCCGC
>Ga0335069_10003315_pt1 | contig 24425 bp, 23 predicted proteins | sample Lox_Sample_11_FD_206714 | JGI IMG/M metagenome (GOLD analysis project Ga0335069, IMG submission 206714) | Soil microbial communities from Loxahatchee National Wildlife Refuge, Florida, United States - Lox_Sample_1.1 | ecosystem: Environmental > Terrestrial > Soil > Wetlands | place: USA... | reverse complement strand
CCTTTCCCGCGCCGGCGTGGAGGGCCATCCGCGGGCCGCGGAGCAGGGGGGGCTGTCCGGCGCCCCGCTCGCTCGCCGCGCCGCAGAGGTCGTCCGCCGCTGTCGCGCGCGCGCCGGGGACAGGCTCGTCCTCGTCGGCAGCGGGGGCATCATGGGCGCGGAGGACGCCTACGCCCGGATCCGCGCCGGCGCCTCGCTGGTGCAGGCCTACACCGGGCTCGTCTACGGCGGACCGGGCTTCGTCCGGGAGCTCCACGCCGGGCTCTGTCGCTTGCTTGAGCGCGACGGCTTCCGCTCCCTCGCCGAGGCGGTCGGCGTGGACGCCTGAGCAGGGCCGCCGAGCCGCTCGGAGCGCTAGACGCAACGGCGGTTGCGGCGTCTTGTGTCTACACCCAACAGGGTAAGTCATGACGCGTTGCGCCGAATCGACCCGGCTCGGGGATGGACCCCTTTGACGCGATGCATTATTGTTCGGCCATCCCACGTGGGGCGCGGGAACACATTCGCATCCAGGAGGTTGACATGGCCGACACGCAGCGTACGAACGGAACCACGACGCTGAAGTTCCGGGAACTGTTCAAGGAACCCATCGAGGCGGCACACGTGAGGCTGGGCCAAATCGAGGAGGAGGCGCACCGAGTCTGGAAGGACCTCCTGCTCAAGGGACGTGCGAGCAGGAAGGACATGGAGCAGATCTTCCTCCGGTTCGCGAAGCAGGGGCGGGCGCTCCCCGAGGTGAGGCACCTCCTGGAGCGGCTGCGTGAGCAGGGGGCCGAACGGGCGGCGGAGTGGCGGGGGAAAGCCGAGTCGTTTCGAGCTGAAGCGCTGGAGCGGATGCTGGAACTGCAGGGGAAGGCCGTGGCCTTCCTCGGAGTGGCGACGCGCGAGCAGGTGGAGGAGCTCTCTCGGGAGCTGGGGCGCCTCGAGCGCCGCATCGAGCACGGGCAGAAGGCCCGCCGCCCCGCGAGAAAAGGGCCGAAGCCGTCGGAGCAGGTCTGAGCCAGGAGGCCACCGCCATGCCGGATATCCAGACGCTTTTCAGGGAGGCCTGGTCCACAGCCCTCGCCGGCGTGAACGCCGCCGAGCAGGAGGCCGAGAAGGTCCTGAACCGGATCGCCGACGCTGCAGGCTTCTCCCCCGAGGACGTGCGCCGACAGGCGCGGGAGTTCGGGGAGCGGCTGGCCAGCCAGCGGCGCGAGGTGGAGCGGGCCTTGGACGAGGCGGTGCGCCGCGCCGCCGGGCGCTTCCACATCCCGAGCAGCGCCGAGCTTGACGCGCTGCGGCAGCGAGTCGACGCGGTCGCGGCGCGGGTGGACGCCATGGCCAAGGACCGGCCGGCGCCGGCGCCGGGCGAGCGGGAGGGCGGCTAGCCGATGGGGATGCTCAGCGCCAAGGCCGCGCTGGGGGTAGGGGCGTCCGCCGCCGTGTGGGCGGCCGTCGCCTTCGCCCCCACCGACCTCGCCGCGGAGCCGGTCGCCCGGCCGCCGCTCGACGCGGAGCGGCCGGCCAAGCCGGGGCTGGAGACCCGGCTCCTCGACCGCATCGACACCACCCTGGCCGACCGGCTGCCGCAGCTGGCGATGGACGAGCGGGCGCAGCTCGCCGCGACCATCATCCGCGAGGCGGACGCCGCCAGGCTCAATCCGCTGCTGGTGGTGGCGGTCATCGAGGTCGAGTCCGGCTTCGACCTGGGCGCGCTGTCCGGGGCGGGCGCCCAGGGGCTCATGCAGCTCAGGGAGCCGACCATGCGGCGCGAGCTGAGCCGCCACGGCCTGAAGGGCGACGCCCGCGATCCGGTCATGAACGTGCGGGCGGGCGTCCGCTACCTGCATCGCCTGGTCCGGACCTTCGGGCGCGAGGACCTGGCGCTCATGGCCTACAACGCCGGGCCCAACCGCATCCTCGGCTATCTGCGGGCCGGCGAGATCCCCGAGCGCTTCCGGGCCTACCCGCGCCGGGTGTCGACCGAGCTCCACCGGCTGCAGCGAGGGCTCGAGCTCGTGCCGGCGCTGGTCGTGAGCCACGCGCCGCTCGAAACGCCGGTGGTGGCGGCACGGGCGGCCGACTAGAGTCCTCGCGCAGGCGAGCAGCTCGCCGCACGGCATGCGCGTCACCGAGATCTTCTTCAGCATCCAGGGCGAGGGGAGCCGCGCGGGCCTGCCCTGCGTCTTCGTCCGCTTCACCGGCTGTGACCTGCGCTGCGTCTACTGCGACACCGCCTACGCCTTCCACGGGGGGAGCGAGATGAGCGAGGCGGCCATCCTGGAGGAGGTGGACCGGCACCCCGGCGCGCCGGTGTTGCTCACCGGCGGTGAACCGCTGCTCCAGCGCGAACTGCCCGCGCTGGCCCGGGAGCTCCTCCGTCGTGGCCGGGAGGTGCTGGTGGAGACCCACGGCCAGCGCCCCCTCGGCCAGCTGCCCGACGCCGTGGTCCGCATCGTCGACGTCAAGACGCCCGACTCCGGCGAGGAGGCGGTGGACCTAAGCTACCTGGACCGGCTGCTCCCCCACGACGAGGTGAAGTTCGTGGTCTCCTCCCCGGCCGACTTCGCCTGGTCGCGAGAGGTGGTGAGGCGCCACGCGCTGGAGGGGAGGGTGCAGGTGCTCTTCTCGCCGGTGTGGGGCAAGGTCGAGCCGCGCGAATTGGCCGGCTGGCTCCTGGAGAGCGGGCTTCGCGCCCGGCTCTCGCTGCAGATCCACAAGGTCATCTGGGGACCGGAGGCGCGGGGCGTGTGATCGCCAGCCAGCGCTCGGGCCTCCTCTCCTTGACGCCCCCTCCGGGCAGCGCTACAGCGGAGGCGTGTTCAGGCCCGAGCCCAGCGTCACCCACCTGCCGGTCACGCGCGATCAGGTGGTCGCCCTGGTGGAGAGCATCAACCAGCCGCAGGTCTCCATCCCCGGCAAGCCGCCCCAGGCCGTCTTCGGCAGGCTGTGCGGGGTACGCAATCCCAACGGCAGCCTGTCCATCTACGTGGGCCTGTTCTTGCCGAGCAGCGGCGAGAACGTGGTCTACGTCCACGAGCGGGCCCAGCTCACGGTGGAGGAGTACCGGGCGGTCGAGGTCGAGGGGCTCCACTTCCTGGAGTCGATGGGGTTCATGCTCGACAACCTGAACTTCCGGAACCTCTCGCCCGAGGTCCAGGCCCAGACCTTCCAGCGCATCCCCCTCTTCCACCCGCCCCGCCCGGCGGCGCCGGCCGGGTCCCCGGGGGCCGGCGGGGCCTCCGCGGCCTCGGTAGCCGATGCCGGCCGGCTGGGGCGCTTCCTGGCTTCGTTCTAGGCACACATGACCCGCGCCCCGCTCCTGACGCTCGCCGCCGCCGCGATCCTCGCCTGCGCCGGCCCCTCCGCCAAGCAACGGCGGGGCGCCGAGATCCACCACGACCTGGGGGTGGAGGCGCTCCGGGGCGGTCACGCCCAGGAGGCCCTGCGGGAGTTCGACGAGGCCCTGAAGCTCGATCCCGCCTTCCCCGAGGCGCACCGGGGGCGCGGGCTGGTGCTGGACTTGGCCTTCGGGAAGCAGGAGGAGGCCGAGAAGGAGTACCGGCGCGCTCTCGCCCTCCGCCCCGACTACTCCGAGGCCCACAACGACCTGGGGCAGCTGCTGGCCAAGACCGGCCGGCGCGAGCAGGCACTCGCCGAGTTCGACGCCGCCCTGGCCAACCTCATGTACCGGGAGCCCTGGGTGGCGCGCTGCAACCGGGGGCTTGCCGTCTGGGGCATGGGGCGCAAGGACGAGGGGATCGCCGAGCTCCGAAGCTGCGTGAGCCAGTCCCCGCGCTACTGCGAGGGGCGGCGCGACCTCGGCCAGGTCCTCCTCGCCGACGGGCGCACCCGGGAGGCGATAGACCAGTTCTCCGCCTACGTCGACGCCTGCCCGCACCGGCCCGACGCACACCTCCAGCTGGCGCTGGCGCGCATGAAGTCCGGCGAGGTCGTTGGCGCCCGGGTCGAGCTGGAGAGGTGCCGCGAGCTGGGGCTGGGCCTGCCAGAGGGCGAGGAGTGCGCCCGGACCCTCTCGACGCTGAAGTGACGCCGGTGGGCCGGCCCCCCGGCGACCGCCCCTGGCCCCCGCAGAGCCCGCTCGCAGGCAGCCCTGCCGGCCTCGGCTCCGCCGGTGGGCGCCGGGCCAGACCGCTTGCCCGAGGCCGATGGCGGCCGGCCCTGGCGGCGGTGGGGCGCTTACCTCTCCGAGCGCCAGTGGGGCACGGTTCGCGACGACCACAGCGCCGACGGTGCCGCCTGGAGCTACCTCCCCGACGATCGGGCCCGCAGCCGCGCCCACCGCTGGGGCGAGGGCGGGCTTCCGGGCCTGTGCGACGACCAGGGGTTGCTCTTGCCTGGCGCCGGCCCGGGAAACGGGGCGGCCCCTTCCTCAAGGAGCGGCTGTTCGGCCTCACCGACCCCGAGGATGCGGAGGACGAGCTCCACTGCGACGTGCTCCGGCGCCCGACGGGCAGGCGGTCCTGCTCCAGGTCCGCTCCCTGGTCAGCCTCATCCCGCTGTTCGCGGTGGAGGTGCTTCACCCCAGGGCGCTGGCCCGGGCTCCCGAGTTTACCGACCGGCTGAGCTGGTTCCTCCGGTACCGCCCGACCTCTCCACGCTGGTCGCGCGCGGGCATGTGCCCGGCGCCGGCGACACCCGCCTGCTGGCGCTGCTGAGGGGCCAACGGCTCCAATGGGCGCGGGCCCGTCCGGGTGCCCACGAACTTCCTGGTGGTCGAGGCCAGCGCCGCATCCACCGGACCCGCGGCGACGACCTCCGCGCGGAGCGTCCGATCGTCTCGGGCCGGCTGCGCACGAGGTCGCCGACGAGATCGCCTTCCGCGTGGTGCGGCTCTTCCTGCCCGGCCCCGAAGGGAGGCGGCCGCTCCGGGTCGGCGCGCCGGCCCTTCCACGAGTGCTTCGACGGGGACGCCGGCCGTGGCCTGGCCACCTCGCACCGGGCGGGTGGACCGCGCTGGTGGCGGAGCTGCTCCGGCCACCGACGCCGCCGGTTCGAGGCTAGAATGCGCGCCGCCGCGGGACGCGAGCGATGGAATGGACTCCCACCGAACGGGCGGAACGCGTGGCCGCCTTCTCGACCTGGCTGGCCCGGGAGCGCGAGCTCCGGGGCCTCTCCCGCGACGAGGTGGAGCGCGCCACCCGGCTAGCCCCGGCGGTGATCCAGGCCTTGGAGGCCGGCGACCCGTCCCGGCTACCGGCGCGCGCCTACATGGTCGGCTACCTGCGGGCCTACGGCGCCGCTGTGGGGCTCGATCCGGACGAGGTGGTGCTGCGTTTCGAGGAGGCGGTGGGCGCGGAGGAGCGATCGTCCCCGTCCCGGTGGCGCGCCCGTCCCCGGACGCTGGCCTGGGCCGCCACGGCGCTCGTCGCCATCGGCAGCGTCATGTGGCTGTGGCTCCGGGGCCGCTAGCGTGCCTGCCCGGGGCCGCGGCTACAATGTACACGGCGCCGGTGTTCCACGGCGCGAGGAGCGCTGCCAGCATGCCGGGCCCGGGCCGCCTCGATGCGTATGTCGCCTCCCTCGCCGGGGGGCTCGACGCGCATTCCGAGTGCTTGGCGAAGGGGATCCTGGTCCGCACGCTCCTGTGGGACGAACTGGGGCCCTCGAGCGCCGAGCTGCTGCCGGGCCCGCTCCGCTGCTTGGCGGAGGACGTGCCCATGGCCTCGGAGTGGGTCCCCGAGGTCCACCACCTGGCGCTGCTCCACGCGCTGGCCGAGCGGGGCAATGGGTCGGAGGCGGCCTTCGTCGGTCGAGTCCGCGACCGCTACCGCCGCATGTACGGCAGCCCCACCTACCGCACGCTCATGGCTGGACACAACCCGGCCTCCCTCATCCGGGCCGCCGAGGCGCGCTGGGCCACCTTCCATCGCGGTACGCGGTTGGAGATCGAGGGGATCGCCGACGACGGCGTCCGGGTGGCGCTCCACTATCCGCGCAGGCTCTTCGACGACTTCCACCTGGCGGTGGTCCGGCAGTCGTTCCTGGCATCCCTGGACCTGTTCCACGCCCGCTCGCCACGCGCCGAGGTCCTCGAGGCCGGCCCGGAGCGTGGGCGCTTCCGGCTGGCGTGGGATTAGACTACCCCCCGTGGAGCATCTGAAGCTCACCGCCATCGTGCTGCGCACGGTGGACTACGGGGAGAGCGACCGGGTGGTGACCCTGCTCACCCGGGAGCAGGGCAAGCTCTCGGCCTTCGCCCGCGGGGCGCGGGCCTCGCGGCGGCGGTTCGGTGGGGCGCTCGAGCCGTTCACGCTCGTCACCGCCGAGGCGCGGATGCGGGCGGCCTCGGATTTGCTGGGCCTGGACAGCGTGGCGGTGGTCCGCGGGCACGGCGGCATCCTCGAGGACCTGGCGCGGATCGCCTGCGCCGGATACGCGGCCGAGCTCTGCCGCGAGCTGGTGCGCGACCGCGAGCCGCACGGCGACCTCTTCGATCTGCTCGCCAGCTACCTCGACCTCCTCGACCGGGAACCGGCCAGGCCCGCGGCGCTGCGCGCCCTGGAGCTGGGGGCGCTCCGGGCCGCGGGGCTCTCGCCGCGGCTCGACGAGTGCGTCCGCTGCGGCGAGCCGCTCGACCCGGGGCAGGGCGCCTTCCGCTTCGACCCCGGGCAGGGCGGCGTCCTCTGCCGGGCCTGCGCCCCGGCCGCATCCCCGGGAGCGCCGAGCCTCTCGGCCGCCACCCAGGCGGCGCTCCTTCGCCTGCAGGCTGGCGGCCTGGCCGCCGCCGCCGGTGAGAGGCTCACCCCGCCGGCGGGCCGGGAGGCGCGCGACGCGCTCGCCGCCTTCGTCGCCCACCAGCTCGGCCTCACCCTGCCGGCGAGGCGGTTCCTGGACGAGGTCGGCCCCCTGCTCGAGGGCTAGCGCCCACGCGAATCTCCGTTTGACACCGCGGCCTTGGCCCCATACGGTGCCGGTTCCGCCGGGCCCCCGCAGGGCCGCGCCAGGAGAGCCGAGTGTTCTTTCAGGACCTCATCTTGAAGCTCCAGTCGTACTGGGCCAGCCGGGGCTGCATCCTCGCTCAGGGCTACGACCAGGAGGTCGGGGCCGGGACCATGAACCCCGCCACCTTCCTGCGCGTCCTCGGGCCCGAGCCCTGGAAGGTGGCCTACGTCGAGCCCTCGCGCCGCCCTGCCGACGGCCGCTACGGCGACAACCCCAACCGCCTCTACCAGCACCACCAGTTCCAGGTGATCCTCAAGCCCAACCCGCCCGACGTGCAGGAGATCTACCTCGGCTCGCTCCGGGCCATGGGGATCGATCCGCGCGCCCACGACATCCGCTTCGTGGAGGACGACTGGGAGAGCCCGACCCTGGGCGCCTGGGGGCTGGGCTGGGAGGTGTGGTGCGACGGGATGGAGATCACCCAGTACACCTACTTCCAGCAGGCGGGCGGCTTCGAGGTGCGGCCGGTGGCGGCCGAGCTGACCTACGGCCTCGAGCGCATCGCCATGTACCTGCAGGACGTGGAGAACGTGTTCGACGTGGAGTGGGTGAAGGGCATCCGCTACCGCGAGGTCTTCCACCGCAACGAGGTGGAGATGAGCACCTACTCCTTCCAGAAGTCCGATCCGCGGATGCTCTTCGGGCTGTTCGATACCTACGAGGCCGAGTGCAAGCGGCTCATCGCCGAGAAGCTGCCCTTGCCGGCCTACGACTACTGCCTGAAGTGCTCCCACACCTTCAACAACCTGGACGCGCGCGGTGCCATCAGCGTCACCGAGCGGGCGGCGTACATCGGGCGGGTCCGGGCGCTGGCCCACGCCTGTGCCGAGGGCTACCTCGACTCGCGAGAGGCGCTCGGCTTCCCGCTCCTGCCCGAGGCGGAGCGGCAGGCAGCGGTCCAGGCGGCGCGCGCCGCCAAGGAGGCGCGATGAGCCCGGCCCGCAGGTCCCAGCGGCCGGCCGCGGCCCGACCGGCGACGAAGGCCAAGGCCGCACCCGACCTGCTTCTGGAGATCGGCGCCGAGGAGATCCCCGCCGGCTTCGTACCGGCGGCGCTCCGGCAGCTGGCGGAGGACCTGGGGAGGGCCCTGGGCGAGGCGCGGCTGGCGCACGGCGAGGTGAAGGCGGTGGGAACGCCGAGGCGGCTGGCGGTGTGGGCCCGCGGGGTGGCGCAGCGCCAGCCCGACGCCACCAGCCAGGCGCTCGGGCCACCGGTGGCCCAGGCCTTCGACGCCGAGGGGAGGCCCACCCCGGCCGCGCTCGGGTTCGCGCGCAGCCAGGGGGTGGAGGTGGCGGCGCTGGAGCGGGCCGCGACGCCCAAGGGCGAGAGGCTGGCGGTGACCCGGGTGGAGGTGGGGAGGGCCGCCCGCGAGGTGCTGCCGGCGCTGCTGGAGCGGCTGGTGGCCGGCCTCCGATTCCGGAAGGCCATGCGCTCCCGCTTCGACGAGGTCACCTTCGCCCGGCCGGTCCGCTGGATCGTGGCGCTCTACGGCGGCAAGCCCCTGAAGGTCGCCTACGGCGAGGTCCGCTCCGGCGCGACGACCCGGGGCCACCGCTTCCTCTCCCCGGCGCCCATCGCCTTGACCGGCACACCCGAGGACTACCTGGCCAAGCTGCGCCGCGCCCATGTGCTGGCCGATCCGGTCGAGCGCCGTGGCGCCCTGGAGGCCCAGCTCGCCAAGGCGGCCAAGGCCGCCGGCGGCGCCATCCGCCCCGACCCCGCGCTCGTCGACGAGGTGCTGTACCTGGTCGAGGAGCCCACCGCCATCGCCGGGGAGTTCGAGGTGTCGAACCTGGAGCTGCCGCCGGAGGTGGTGGTCTCCGAGCTCCGCAACCACCAGCGCTACTTCGCGGTGGTGGACGGCGAGGGAAGGCTCAAGAACCGCTTCGTGGCGGTCTCGGCCACGGCGGTCAGGGATCCCAGGGTGGCGCGCCACGGCTACGAACGCGTGCTCCGCGCCCGCCTGGCCGACGCCCGGTTCTTCTTCGAGGAGGACCGCAAGCGGAAGCTCGCCGACCGTATCCCGGACCTGGCCCGGCGCACCTACCTGGCCAAGCTGGGGAGCGAGCTCGACCGCGCCGGCCGCATCGGCGCGGTGGCCGAGGCGCTGGCCCGGGCGCTGGGCAAGGAGGCGCTCGTCCCCGATCTGGCCGAGGTGGCACGGCTCGCCAAGGTGGACCTCAACACCGGCATGGTGGGCGAGTTCCCCGAGCTGCAAGGCATCATGGGCGCCCACTACGCCCGGATCGAGGGCCTGCGCAGCGAGCTGGCCGACGCCATCGAGGACCACTACAAGCCCATCGGCGCCTCCGACGCCATGCCTCGCGGCGACCTGGGCGCCCTGGTGGGCCTGGCCGACCGGCTCCACCAGCTGGTCGGGATCATCGGGGTGGGGGAGAAGGCCACCGGCGCCGCCGACCCGTATGGCCTGCGCCGCGCCGCCATCGCCATCCTCCGCATCCTCCAGGACTGCGGCTACCAGCTGTCGCTCTCGGCGGCGGTCGAGCGGACGCTGGACGCGCTCTCCGGGGTGAGGCTCTCGGCCGACCGCAAGGCGGTGGCCGGACAGGTGCTGGACTTCCTCCGCGGCCGGGTCCGGGCGCTCTGGGCCGAGGATCACCCCGCCGACTTGGTCGAGGCGGTGCTGGCCGCCGGGTTCGACGACGTGGTCGACGCCCGACGCCGCCTGGAGGCGCTGGCCGAGGTGAAGGTCCGGCCCGACTTCGCGCCGCTGGCGGTGGCGTTCAAGCGGGTGGCCAACATCCAGGAGAAGGCCGGCGGGGCGGCGGGCGCGGCGGTGGATCCGGCCCTGCTCGCCGACGGGGCGGAGCGCCACCTCCTCGCCGAGGTGCAGCGGGTGGAGGAGGAGGCTCGGGCCCTGCGCGCGGCCCGCGACTATCCGGCGGTGCTCCGGACCGTGGCCACCCTGGAGCCGGCCGTGGCCCGGTTCTTCGACGAGGTGCTGGTCATGGCCGAGGACCCCGCGCTCCGCTCCAACCGGCTGGGCCTCCTCCGCCGCGTGGGCGCCCTCTTCCAGGACCTGGCTGACTTCCGGCGCATCCAGGCGGAGCTCCCCGGCGGCGCCGCGGCCTGACGCCTCGCCCATGACCTTGACCGCGCGCGGCACCCATGGCTACGGTTCGCCCCTCTCCGTGCGCTCGCTCCTGACCCGCGCCTCGCCACTGGCCCTCTCGCTCCTCCTCGCCTGCGCCAAGGCGGGGTTGCAGCCGGCGCCCAAGCTGGACTGGCTCCACTATCCGGCCTGGATGGCGGCCTACGCCGACCAGGACCAACTCCTGGTGGTGAACATCGACCAGGACCTCGCCTTCAGCGACGGTTGGGTGACCGGCTTCGATCGGGGGTCGGATACCCCCGGCACCGGGGTGGTGCTGGGCGGCGCCGACGTGCCGAACGTGGCGGGGAAGATCATGGTCCTGGACCCTGCGACTGCGGGCGCCTGCAGCGGCGCCTTCGGCCAGTTCCAGCCCCCCCTCGCGCTGGTGGCCGGCCGCACCGAAAGCGCCCTGTACCAGATCCCGCTCCCGCTCCCCACCACCCCGGGCCAGAAGGTCGCCTCCAACCGGATCGGCCTCGACCCCTTCTCGGCGGCGGAGCCCTACGGGCTCGCCTACACCTGCGGCGCGGACCTCGTGCCGCGCGCCTGGGTGGGCTTCCAGGCCGGCGCCGGCGACGTTGGCTACGTGTCGCAGGTGGACCTCCGGGCGAACCCGATCACCGGCGCGGACGTGGTGGAGGTGAACGTCGGCATCGGCACCCCGCGCAGCTTCGCCTACGACGCCGCCCACGACCGGCTGTACTTCACCGGCAAGGAGTACCTGCTCCGCGGCGCGCTGCGCTGGATCGACGTCGGCCAGGGGTGCAAGACCTTCGACGGTGGCGTCCAGGACGAGAGCCAGGGCGGATGCCACGTGGACGTCGGCTGGGACCTGGGCGCGGTGCTCCGCGGGGCCGAGCCCAACGAGATCCAGCTCTCCAGCGACGTGAGCCCCTGCACCGCAGGCGGGTACACGGGAGACTGCCGCCGCGCCTACATCTCGGTGCGGATCTACGACGCCGACCTGGCGCACCTCTCCGGCACGCGGCCCTCGTCGGACATCGGGGGGATGCTGTGGGTGGTGGAGCTGCCCGAGGGCGGGCTGGGTCGGCCCGATCCGCAGGTCGTCCAGATGCTGGACGTCGGGGTGACCGCCGGCGACGTGCACGTCATCCCCCGCGCCGGCCAGCGCGATCTGGTGGCGGTGACCGTGCTCGACGACGGGCTCCTCTGGCTCTACGACGACGAGTCGGGGACGATGGTGAAGGTGATCGGCTCGAATGCCGTGGGCTTGCCGCCCCTCGGCCACAAGCCCACGGCCATCGTGAGCAAGGACCTGGGGAACGGGGTGGTGCGGCTCTTCGTCAGCTCGTTCGAGGACCACTTCGTGACCGCGGTGGACGTGCCGGTCGCCGACCCATCGGCGGCGCAGGTCGCCACGGGGACGGACGGCAACGGCAACGTCGTCCCGCTCCGCTGGAAGGGGAACACCCCGTGACCCGCCGCGCCCTGGCCCTGGCCGCCCTGGCGCTGGCGGCCTGCAACAAGGGCTCGGCCGGCCCGGCCTTCCGCCTGGCCGAGCCCAGCTCGCTGGCCGTCTTCTGGGGCATCTCGCACAAGAACCCCGGGCTCCTCCACCCCTACGTGGCCGTGGCCAACACCGGCCAGGACGAGCTGGTCGTCTTCGACCCGGTGGACGACAGCACCGTGGCCGCGCCCATCGACATCCGCCCCCTCTCCATCCCCACCCCGGACCCGCGGCCGGCCCTGGTGGCGTCGGCCCGGTTCGGGCTGACGAGCAGCCCTCCGGCCACCGATCAGCCGGACCTCCTGGTCGCGGTCTCCGCCGGGGCCACCTCGCTCCAGCTCATCCGGACCTGGGCGGACACCAGCGCCGCCGCCAACCCCGACCCGGGCCTGGCGGTCGACGCGAACGACAGCCCGCTGTCGGTGGACCTCGGGGCCGAGGTGATCGACCTCAGGGCCATGCCCGAGGTCGATGGGACGGGGGCCATCGTCCCCGATCGCGCCTGGGCCGTGGCCTCGCTGATCGGGGGCACGCTGGCGGTGGTCGAATACCAGCTCACCGAGACCTCCGACTCCAGCGGGCCCATCGCGCCGGTGTCCGGCGCGGCGACCCTGCAGGACCTGGGCTTCGAGGCGCTGTCGCTGGCGGTGGACCCGTCCCCGTCGGGGAACGCCGCCATGGCCGTGACCCTCGACCAGCGCTCGGGCGGCTACCCGCAGAACCCCTACTACCTCTACGCCGCCTCCCTCGACCCCATCTCCGGCAGCACCTACGGCGTGGCCCAGCTGGACATGCGGGGGACGCCCGGGGCCTGGCCCGTGCGGGCCATCGACGCTCACGCGCCCACCAGGCTGGTGGCCGCCTACACCCTGCGGGAGCGCCAGACCAGCTACCGGGGTGGCTACATCCAAGAGAACGCCCCCACGGTGGACGACACCGACCTGGCGGCCGACGGGGGCGACTTCAACGACACCGCCGCCTCCCGCGTCTACGCCTACCTGGACCCGCAGTCCTGTGGACCGAAGACGGCCGTCGCCTGCGGCGTGGCCGTGCTCGACCCCGCCGCCGGGGACGTCCTCGAGGACCCCTGGAACCCGGGTGCGAGCCCCAAGCAGTACCTGCCGCCCATGGCCGTCGCCGCCCAGCCGCTGGCGCTCGTGCCCGGGACCCCACCCGCGCAGGCGCCCTCGACCACCGACAGCACCTCGGACTTCGAGCACTACCCGTACATGGCGATCATCGCCGGCGGCAGCCGGATCACCACCGGGGTCCTGGTCATGCCCTCGGCGGACGGCCGCATCTACTACGCCGACCTGGCCCGTTGGGAGCTGCCCGGCAACCAGTACGAGGTGGCCACCTTCGGCGTCGAGACGCAGGTCACGGCCTTCCGGGCGAGCGGCAGCGACTCGCCGCAGATCGCGCTCTACAAGCCCGCGGTGGAGCCCATCTACTCCAACTACTTCGCCACCAACACCTCGGCGGCGCTGGAGCCGTCGAGCCTGGCGGCCGCCTTCGTCCGGGTCACGCCCGGCTTCACCCCCGACGACCTGTGGAGCGTGACCTACCAGGGCTACCTCCCCGACTTCGTCGACGACCGGGTCGCCGAGGTGGAGGACGCGGGGAACGGGCAGCTCCGGGTGGCGCTCCAGTCGGGCAGCGGCAGCACGGCCACCCAGGTGGTGAACGTCTTCGACCCGGCCTACGGGGTCCGCGTGGGCGACATCGTCGAGCTGCGGACCACGCCCATCCTCTTCGGGAACCCACCCGACTACGCCTGCCCCGACGTCTCCCAGACCGACCCCAGCACCGGCACCTACTTCAAGGCCATCGAGGGAAAGATCGTCTCGGTGGACAAGCCGGACGCGAGCCACCCGGGCGGATCGCTGGTCCTGACCACGGCCGACTGCGTCCCCCTGAAGCTCGGCATCACCCCGACCTGCGAGGTCCTCACCTACGGCCCCTGGACCAGCAAGCCGGGCTGCTGGGCGGAGCTCCGCGGCGCCTCCCTGCCCGTGCGGATCCGCGCCGGGGGCGGGGGGGCCCCGGACGACACCGCCCGCGACGGCAAGGACCTCGTGGTGGTCGCCACCGACGCCGGCTACATGGGCCGGGCCACGACCGTGAGCGGCAACACCCAAGGCGACCCGAACTACCCGTCCTTCTCGGCCGACTCCGCCAGCGAGGCCGCCCTGGTCGCCCTCTGCCCGCTCATGCCGTTCGACCCTCTAACGGTGCCGGACAGCTGCGACGAGAGCTGCCGGCGGACCTGCGAGCAGGCCGCCATCGCCCGGCGCGTCCGCCGGCGGCACCTCGTCTCCGCCTACTGTGCCCAGGACGACACCACCTGCACCAGCAACTTCTCCTTCGCCGACTTCCGGTTCCCGTCGTTCGTCTACCCCACGGCCAGCGATCCCCTGGCGGAGCCGTACCCGCCCCCCATCGGCCCGGCCATCGCCTTCTCGGTGGGGGTGTACACGGTGGCCGCCACGGCGCCCGACCTGCTGGTCCGCGACACCCAGATCCTCATCACCACCCACGCCGGCTACGTGCCCTCCTCGCGCTACGGCGCGGGCACGAACTACGGAGCGGGGGCCCGGCCGTTCGGGGCGGTGACCTTCGACCGGAGCGCCGACTCGAACTGGAGCAAGCAGGGGGACGGTGTCCGCTTCTACGTGCCCTATGTAGGCAACACGGTGCTGGACGTCTCTCCCTCGCACTTCAACAGCGACACGCACGTGCTGCGGTAGGGTGGCGGGGCCTTCCGCCGGCCGCCGCCCCGGTGCTAGCCTTCACCCGCACAGCCGGTGGAGGTGACCCATGAGGTCCACGCGCGCGGTGGGGTTGGCGGATCACCTGTGGGAGCTCTACGGCCGCATGGCCGAGGAGATGGGCTCGGATCGCGAGGCGCTGGTCAACGAGGCCATGCACGTCTTTGCCCGGCTGAACGGCTACCTGGTGCCGGTCCAGGCAGGCGCGTCCCGGCGATCGTCCCCGGCGCCGCAGGCCGAGGAGGAGGTGGCCACCCCACCCCCGGCCGCCCGAGGCGAGCCCCCGAGCCCGCCCCCCGGCGCCTCAGCCCAGCCCGTGTCGCATGACGCCCCTCCGCCCATCCCCTCGGGCGTGGTCGCGCCCGGCGGCCGCGACCTGTTCCTCCTCCGCGACGACGGGAGCGAGGTGCGGGTGGGGGAGGCGCGGTTCCTCATCGGCCGCGGGCGCCACTGCCACCTGGTCCTCGACGGCCCCAAGGTGTCGCGGGAGCACGCCGCCATCTTCCGGGAGGGCGACGGCTGGTTCATCGAGGACCTTCAGTCCGCCAACGGCACCTGGCACCGGCAGGCGCGCATCGACCGGCGCCGCATCGCCGACGGCGACGAGTTCTTCGTCTGCGCCGAGCGCGTTCGCTGCCAGCTCCGCTGAGCGAAGCGCGTCGACGGGCCCGACTTTCCCGGTGCCGGGGGGCGCCTCCGCGGCTATCGTGCGGGGTGGATGCCCACCCTGACGCTGATCGACGGCTCCGGCTTCGTCTTCCGCGCCTACCACGCGCTCCCGCCGCTCACCACCACCAAGGGGCTGCCTACCCACGCCGTCTACGGCTTCACCACCATGCTCCTCAAGGCCCTGCGGGAGCGGGCCCCCACCCACGTGGCGCTGGTCATGGACGCGGCCCGCCGGACCTTCCGCCACGACCTCGACCCCGGCTACAAGGCCAGCCGCCCCGAGGCCCCGGACGACCTCCGGGTGCAGTTCCCGCTGGTCCGCGACGTGGCCCGGGCCCTGCGCGTGCCGGTGGTGGAGGAGGCCGGGGTCGAGGCCGACGACATCATCGGCACGCTGGCCCGCCAGGCCGCCGCCAGGGGCTGGGACGTGGTGGTGGTGACGGGCGACAAGGACTTCGCCCAGCTGGTGGGCGAGCGGGTCACCCTCTACGACCCCATGGCCGAGGCCAGCGGCCGGGGCGGGTGGACCGGCCCGGCCGAGGTGGAGAAGAAGATGGGGGTCCGCCCGGAGCAGGTGGTCGAGTACATGGCCATCCTCGGCGACAAGATCGACGACGTGCCCGGGATCCCCGGGGTGGGCGAGGTCACCGCCGCCGCCCTGGTCAGGCACTTCGGCACGGCGGAGGAGATGCTGCGGCGCGTCCAGGAGATCCCCGGGGCCGTCGCCCGCGGCGGCGAGAAGCTCCGGGAGAAGATCGCCGCGTCGGCGGACCGTATCCGCCTGAACCGCTCGCTGGTAGCGCTCCGCTGCGACCTCGAGCTGCCCTACGACCCGGATTCGTTCCAGCGCCAGCCGCCCGACGACGCCCGGACCCGCGCGCTCTTCGGCGAGCTGGAGTTCTCCCGGCTCCTCAAGGACCTGCCCGCGCCGCCGCCCACCGCCCGCGCCGAGGCGGTCGAGGTGATCCAGGGCGCCGCCGCCGTCGAGGCCGCGGTCCGCTTCCTCCTCGGCGCCGGGCCGGTGGGGGTACGTCCGCTCCTGGCTGGGGAGGCGCCCCGCACCGATCCGCTGGTGGGGCTGGCCCTGGCGGGCGGGGGGAGGGCCTTCTACCTGCCGCTTGGACATCGCTACCTGGGCGCGCCGCGGCCGATCCCGGTCGCGGAGCTGCGCCAGGCGCTTCGCCCGCTCATCGAGGGCGAGGTGGAGAAGGTCGCTCACGACCTCAAGGCGGCGGTGCACGCCCTGGCCGGCATGGGCCTCCGCTGGCGCGGGCCGGGGATGGACACCGAGCTCGCCAGCCGGCTCCTCCTCCCCACCCGGCGCGAGCACGCCCTGGCCGACGTGGTGCGGGAGCGGATCGCCACCGAGCTTCCGCGCGACCCTTCCGGCGGCGACGCCGCGCGCCGCGCCGACCGCGTACCGCTGGAGGGGGTCGCGGTGGAGCAGGTGGCGGCCTGGGCGGGCGCGGGGGCGGCGGCGCTGCCCGACCTGGCGAGGAACCTGCGCCAGGCGCTGGAGGAGGTGAGGGTCCTCGCGCTCTACGACCAGGTGGAGCGACCGCTGGTGCCGGTGCTGGTGGAGATGGAGCGGGTCGGCATCGCCGTGGACCGGGCCGCCATGGCCGGGATGAGCGCGGAGTTCGGCCGCTCCATGGACGAGCTCCTGGTGCGCATCCACGCCGAGGCGGGCCACCCCTTCAACGTCGCCTCCACCCGCGAGCTCGGCCAGGTGCTGTTCGAGGAGCTGAAGCTGCCGGTGGTGAAGCGGCTCAAGACCGGCCCCTCCACCGACCAGGACGTGCTGGAGAAGCTGGCCGAGAGCCACGCCCTGCCGCGGCTGGTGCTGGAGCACCGGTCGCTCTCCAAGCTCAAGGGGACCTACGTCGACGCGCTGCCCGCGCTGGTGGCCGAGGACGGCCGGATCCACACCACCTTCCACCAGGCCGGCGCGGCCACCGGCCGGCTCAGCTCCACCGACCCCAACCTGCAGAACATCCCGGTCCGCACCGAGCTCTCCCGCCGCATCCGCGCCGCCTTCGTGGCGCCGGAGGGTCGGCGGCTGATCTCGGCCGACTACTCGCAGATCGAGCTCCGCATCCTGGCCCACTACTCCGACGACCCGGCCCTGCTCGAGGCCTTCCGCAGGGGCGAGGACGTGCACACCCGGACCGCCGCCGAGACCTTCGGGGTGGCCCCGGAGCTGGTGACGCCGGACATGCGCCGGGTGGCCAAGGTTCTCAACTTCGGCATCGCCTACGGACTGTCGGCCTTCGGCCTGGCGCAGCGGCTCGATCTGCCCGGAGCCGAGGCCCAGGGGATCATCGACCGCTACTTCGCGCGCTACGCCGGGGTCCGCGGCTACGTCGAGACGGCCATCGCCGAGGCCCGCAAGAACGGCGAGTCGCGCACGCTCTACGGCCGCGTCCGGGCCATGCCCGAGATCGCCTCCCGCAACCCGGCCCTGCGCATGGCGGCCGAGCGGACCGCCATCAACACGCCCATCCAGGGGACCGCTGCCGACGTGGTGAAGATGGCCATGGTCCGGGTCCACGCGGCGGTGGCGCGGGAGGGGCGCGACGCTTCGCTGATCCTCTCGGTTCACGACGAGCTGGTGCTGGAGGCGGCCGAGCGCGAGGTCCCGGCGGTGGAGGAGCTGGTCCGGCGGGAGATGGCGGCGGCGGCGGCGCTCAAGGTGCCGCTGGAGGTGGAGGTGGGGCAGGGCCGGAGCTGGGCCGAAGCCCACTAGCAGGGCGGCGTCAGCGTGGGCGGAGCCGGATGGCCAGGCGCTGGGCGACGGCGGCGGCGGCGAGCAGGAGACAGCCCAGGTTGCGCAGCAGCGCCAGGCTGGCCGCGGCCACGCCCGAGGGGGAGCCGGCCAGCCCGGTCAGGGCGGTGCCGCCGTCGAGCAGCAGCCAGGCGAGGCAGCTGGCGGAGATGAGGCCGAAGGGCCAGGCCAGCGTGCCGCCGGCCAGCGCCCGGGCGGTGAGGAACACCGGCACCACCAGGAGGAAGACCGCCACGTCGCAGGCGTCGCCCAGGGCGTAGGAGAGCGCGACCACGTCGCCCCGCGCCGCCCGGGCCCCCATCTCCAGCAGGTCCGGCCCCACCGCCAGCAGAGAGGCCACGGCCAGGGGGACGACCACCGTCGCCAGCCTGCGCCCCGAGCTCGGCAGCGGAAGGCCGGTTCGGCGCCAGGTCGAGGCGAACAGCACCATGCCCCACACGCCGAAGGCGTTGCTCAGCACCGTCGCCGCGGCCAGGAGCCAGCCGGCGAGCGGGCCGGCGGGTAGGCCGAGGAGGTCGTGGGAGAGGAAGAGGCGCCCGCAGGCCAGGGCCAGGTAGTCGAGGCCGAAGAGGGCCCAGGCGCGGCGCAGGTGATCGCCGCGCCGGTAGGCCCACGCCGCCGCCCAGGCTCCGGCCGCGGCCACCAGGTAGACGGCCAGGGAGGTGGCGACGCGGACGGCGGTCGCGTCGGCGCCGGCGGCCCACTCGATCGCGGCGAGGAGGACGGAGGCCACCAGGGCCGCGCCCAGGGCGCGGGAGGGCGTCCAGGCGGGGGGAGCGGAGGGGCGGGGAGGGGAGGCGGTCACCGGAAGTCCTCCGAGACGCGTTGCAGGAGCTCCTCCGCCCCGTCGCCGCCCAGGAGCGTGCGCAGCATCGGGCGCAGCGCCTCGACGAGGCGCGGGACGTCGTTGCGGGTGAGCTCATGCGGGAGGCAGCCGCAGGCGCGCCCGGCGAAGGTCCGGACCGCGACCTGGGCGGTGTTCGGCCCCAGGTACGCCGCAAGCCGCTCTGCGATGATCTGGTGCGGCAGCTCGGCGTTCATCGCTCTCCGCGTTGCGCGCCCCTTCCGGGCGCGGCCCGCGGGTCGGCGGGGCGAGCGTGCTGAGGGGGACGGACCCTCAGAATAGTCGAGGCCAAAGGTGCCGTCACGGAACGGGCATCCGAGCACGGCGCGCTCGGGACGGGCCGCGGCTTGAGGTCGCGCCTGGTCGATGGGGCCCGTCCTCCGGATCGCAAGCACCTGTATTTGCTGCCTCCCGCTCGAGGCCGAGAACGGATCCGCCCGCCGCCGGCCCGCGATACGGCAACATGCCGCGCGAATTGAGGTCGTTCAGGTGGTAATTCACGCTCGCCAATCGAGATGAGATTCTCGATTTCGGCTCGAGAAATGATGATTCAAGGCGCACAGTCGAGGGGCCGCGGAGCTGGGACAGCCAGCCTCCGGCGCCTGCCGCTCTACTACCGCCTGCTGCAGCAGCTCGTGGCCGGCGGCGTCCGGTACGTCTCCTCCGGCATCATCGGGCGCGACCTCGGCCTCGACCCGACCCAGGTGCGAAAGGACCTCGAGGCCCTCGGGCTCTCGGGCCGGCCCAGGGTCGGCTTTGCGGTGAGCGACCTCCTCCGCGGCATCGAGTCGTTCCTGGGCTGGGACCGGCCCAAGGAGGCGGTCCTGGCCGGAGCGGGCAACCTGGGCAGCGCCCTGCTGCGCTACCGGCGGTTCGGCGAGTACGGCGTCCAGATCGTGGCTGCCTTCGACACCGATCCCGAGAAGATCGGTCGCCCCATCGACGGCAAGGAGGTCTACCTCCTCGACTCGCTGCCCGGGCGCGTCCGCCGCATGGGAGTGCATCTGGGCGTCATCACCACCCCGCCGCGCGCGGCCCAGCGGGTCGCCGACCTGATGGTGGAGGGCGGAGTCCGCGCCATCTGGAACTTCGCGCCGGTGCACCTGCGCGTGTCGCCCAGCGTGGTGGTGCAGAACGAGGATCTGGGCCACGCCCTGGCCTCGCTGTCGCTCCGGCTGGCCCAGGAGGGCCCGGAGGACGGCCTGGGCGGCCCGGCCCGCCTGGTGCCGGACCTCGAGCCCGAAGACCCCGACGCCGCCCTGCAGGGCGGCGCCCAACCCGACGAAGGGTGAAACATGGCGAAGACCATCGAGATCACCGAGCTGATCCTCCGCGACGCCCACCAGAGCCTGATGGCCACGCGGATGGCCATGGAGGACATGGTGCCGGCCTGTGCCGACCTGGACCAGGCCGGATTCTGGTCGGTGGAGTGCTGGGGAGGCGCCACCTTCGACTCCTGCATCCGCTTCCTCAACGAGGACCCCTGGGAGCGGCTCCGGACCTTCCGCAAGCTCATGCCCAACACCCGGCTGCAGATGCTGCTGCGCGGCCAGAACCTGCTCGGCTACCGCCACTACGAGGACTCGGTGGTGGACCGGTTCGTGGAGAAGGCGGCCGAGAACGGGATGGACGTGTTTCGGGTCTTCGACGCCCTGAACGACATCCGCAACCTGCGCCGGGCCATCGCCGCGGTGCGCAGGACCGGCAAGCACGCGCAGGGGACCATCTGCTACACGGTCAGCCCCCTCCACGCCATCAACGACTTCGTGGAGCTGGCCGAGAAGCTGGTGGAGCTGGGCTGCGACTCCATCTGCCTCAAGGACATGGCCGCCCTGATCAAGCCGCAGCCGGCCTACGACATCGTCAAGGGCATCAAGGAGCGGTGCGGCGAGGAGGTGCGGGTCCACGTCCACGCCCACGCCACCACCGGCGTGACCATGGTGAGCCTGATGAAGGCCATCGAGGCCGGCGCCGACTGCGTCGACACCGCCATCAGCTCGCTCAGCCTGGGCCCCGGCCACAACCCCACCGAGAGCCTGGTGGAGATGCTCGACGGCACAGGCTTCGACACCCGGGTCGACCGCAAGCGGCTCCTCAAGCTCAAGAAGTACTTCGGTGCCGTCCGCCCCCGGTACAAGGAGTTCCTCTCCAACATCACCGGCGTGGAGACGGAGATCTTCGAGAGCCAGATCCCCGGCGGGATGCTCTCCAACATGGAGAGCCAGCTCAAGCAGCAGGGCGCGGCCGGCCGCATCGACGAGGTGATGGCCGAGGTGCCCCGGGTGCGCAAGGACGCGGGCTTCCCGCCCCTGGTCACGCCCTCCAGCCAGATCGTGGGCACCCAGGCCGTCTTCAACGTGCTCATGGGGCGCTACAAGGTGCTGACCGGCGAGTTCGCCGACCTGATGCTCGGCTACTACGGCGAGACCATCGGCCCGCGCGAGCGCGCGGTCATCGAGCAGGCGGCCAGGCAGACCGGCAAGGTGCCCATCAAGGGGCGCCCGGCCGACCTGCTCAAGCCCGAGTGGCAGGAGCTCCGCACCGCGGCCATCGCCCTCCAGGGCTGCAACGGCTCGGACGAGGACGTGCTCACCTTCGCCATGTTCCCCCAGGTCGCGCCCAAGTTCTTCGGCACGCGCGACCAGGGGCCGCGCAACCTGGGCAAGGACCCGAACGCGGTGCCGTCCCCAGCCCCGGCCGCCGCCCCCGCGGCCGACCCCGGCAAGGGGCCAGTGCGCGCACCCATCACCTACGACGTGAAGATGAACGGTCGCACCCACCGCGTAACCGTCACCCCGGCCTAGCCGGACCGGAGCGAGGACGGAGAGCCCATGGCAACCCACACCATGCAAGAGAAGATCGCCGAACTCCGCAAGCGCCGCGACAGCGCCCGCCTGGGCGGTGGTGCCGACAAGCTGGAGAAGCACCGCCAGGGCGGCAAGCTCACCGCCCGGGAGCGCATCGACGCCCTGGTCGACCCGGGCTCCTTCGAGGAGACCGGGATGTTCGCCCAGCACCGCTCGACGCTGTTCGGGATGGCCGACAAGGACCTGGCCGCCGACGGCGTGGTCACCGGCGCGGCCTCGGTCGGCGGGCGGCTGGTCCACCTGGCCAGCCAGGACTTCACCGTGGCGGGCGGCTCGGCCGGTGAGATCCACTCCACCAAGGTGGCCGAGATCATGCTGCAGTCGCTGAAGACTGGCTCGCCCTTCGTCTTCATCAACGACTCGGGCGGCGCGCGGGTGCAGGAGGGCATCGACTCCCTCTCCGGCTACGGCAAGGTCTTCTACACCAACGTGATGCTCTCCGGGGCCGTGCCGCAGGTCTCCCTCATCTGCGGCCCCTGCGCCGGCGGCGCCGCCTACAGCCCGGCCCTCACCGACTTCATCATCCAGACCCGCCAGGCGCAGATGTTCATCACCGGCCCGCAGGTCATCAAGAGCGTGACCGGCGAGGCCGTCACCGCCGAGGACCTGGGTGGCCCCGACGCCCACATGGCCGCCTCGGGCGTCATCCACTTCGTGGCCGAGGACGACCGACACGCCGCGGCGCTGTGCCAGAAGCTTCTCAGCTTCCTGCCCGCCAACAACCTGGAGGACCCACCCCAGCTCGAGGGCGACCGTCACATCGACCCCAACCCGGCCCTGGACGAGGCCGTGCCCGTCGACGGCAAGAAGGGCTACGACGTCCGCCAGGTCATCACCGGGGTGGTCGACTACGGCGACTTCCTCGAGGTACAGGCCGGCTACGCCAAGAACATCGTGGTCGGCTTCGCCCGCGTCACCGGGCGCTCGGTGGGCGTCATCGCCAACCAGCCGGCGGTGCAGGCCGGGGTGCTGGACATCAACGCCTCCAACAAGGCCTCGCGCTTCATCCGCTTCTGCAACGCCTTCAACATCCCGCTGGTCACCTTCGTGGACGTCCCCGGCTTCCTTCCCGGGGTGCAGCAGGAGCACGGCGGCATCATCCGCCACGGGGCCAAGATGCTGTTCGCCTACTCGGCGGCCACCGTTCCCAAGATCACCGTCATCCTGCGCAAGAGCTACGGCGGCGCCTACCTGGCCATGTGCGGCAAGGACCTGGGGGCGGATCGGGTGTTCGCCTGGCCCACCGCCGAGGTGGCGGTGATGGGGGCGGAGGGGGCGGCGGAGATCGTCTTCCGCAAGGAGATCCAGGAGGCCGAGGACAAGAAGGCCCGGCGCAAGGAGCTCATCGAGCGGTACCGGGAGACCTTCTCCAACCCCTACGTCGCCGCCGGCCGCAGGCTGGTCGACGACGTCATCGAGCCGTCGGCCACCCGCCGCCACGTGGCCCACGCGCTCGAGTACCTGCACACCAAGCGCGAGCTGCGGCCGGGCAAGAAGCACGGCCTCATCCCGCTCTAGACCGGTGCCCCGATGAGCAAGGCGAGCAAGGAAGAGCTGGGCGCGGCGCTGGCGAGAATCGAGCAGCAGCTCGAGGCGCTGGCCCTGCGGATCGAGCGCCTCGAGGCGAGGGGAGGCCCGCCCCAGGGCAAGGACCCCGCGTCCGCGGAGGCCACGGCGAGGGCCCCTGCCCCGGCCAGGGCCGAGGCCCCCGCCAAGCCCCAGGCGCCGGTGCCGGCCGGCCCGGCCCCGGAGAGCATCAGCGAGGAGGAGATCCTGGCCGTGTCCGCCGCGCTCGCCGCCTACCTGGGCGTGCGGGTCCGCATCCGGCAGATCCGGCTGCTCAGCTCGGCGGCGTGGGCGCAGCAGGGCCGCGTGTCCATCCAGGCGTCGCACCATCTGCATTCCTAGGGAGAGGCCGTGAAGCTGAACGTCAAGATCGGCGGCAAGGCGTACGAGGTCGAGGTGGAGGCGGTGGAGCCGGAGAGCGCCGCGCCGCAGCCCCTGCGCCCCATCTCGGTGGAGCCCGCGCAGGTGCGCGTGCCCGGGGCCGCGGCCCCGCCGGCCCCGGCCGCGGCCGCAGGACCGCCGGTGGACGAGGCCAAGGTGTGCCGGAGCCCGGTGTCGGGGATCGCCGTCCGCATCGCCGCACAGGTGGGGCAGACGCTCCAGCTGGGCGACGTGCTCATCGTCCTCGAGGCCATGAAGATGGAGACCAACATCACCGCCCCGGCCGCCGGCAAGGTGGCCGCCATCAAGGTGGGGCAGGGTGACAGCGTGCAGTCGGGCCAGATCGTGGTGGAGTTCGAATGACCAGCGCACAGGCAGAGCAGGTCCCCGGGTTCCTCTTCTTCGATCACGTCGCCATCTCGGTGCGGATGGGCGAGCTGGAGGCCCAGGTGGCCGCCTACAAGGCCATGGGCTTCCGGGAGCTGCACCGCGAGGACGTTCTCGGCACCGACCAGGTGCGAGAGGTGCTCCTCCAGGTGGGCGACGGGCCCAACCTGGTGCAGCTCCTCGAGCCGCTCAACGCCGAGTCGCCGGTGGCCAAGCAGCTGGAGAAGAACGGCGGCCGCGGGGGACTGGCCCACGTCGCCCTGCGGGTAGCCGACGCCCGGAAGGCCTTCGACGCCCTGAAGGCCAAGGGGTTCAAGATCATCGACAAGGCCCCCCGCAAGGGCTCGCGCGGCACCACCGTGTTCTTCGTCCACCCCAAGACCACCGAGGCCGTCGCCTTCGGCTACCTGCTGGAGGTGGTCGAGGAGAGCTCCCATGTCTGACCACCCCTCCTGCGCCGAGCCGCTCGAGCTGGCCCGGGAGTTTCCGCCCACCCCCACCGCGGAGTGGGAGGCGGCCATCGCCAAGGACCTCAAGGGCGCCGACTACCAGAAGAGGCTGGTGTGGCGCACCGAGGAGGGGCTGGCGGTGCGGCCCTACTACCGCAAGGAAGACGTGGCAGCGCTG
>Ga0335069_10003314_pt1 | contig 24429 bp, 24 predicted proteins | sample Lox_Sample_11_FD_206714 | JGI IMG/M metagenome (GOLD analysis project Ga0335069, IMG submission 206714) | Soil microbial communities from Loxahatchee National Wildlife Refuge, Florida, United States - Lox_Sample_1.1 | ecosystem: Environmental > Terrestrial > Soil > Wetlands | place: USA... | reverse complement strand
AAGCCCGAGAACGTGATGCTCGTCACGCGCTCGGACGACCCGGACTACGTCAAGGTGCTCGACTTCGGCATCGCGCGCCTCAACTGGGGCGACGCGTCGATGGCCACGGCAGCGGGGCTCATCTTCGGCACGGCGCGCTACATCTCGCCCGAGGGCGCGCAGGGGGAGAAGGTCGGTCCGCAGGGGGACGTCTACTCGATCGCGACGATCGTCTATCAGATGCTCGCGGGCCGGACGCCCTTCGAGTCGGACCAGGCGGTTGCGCTGCTCGTGCAGCAGATCCACGACGCGCCGACGGACCTGCGCAGCGTCGAGCGCGCGTCCTACGTGCCGGAGCCCATCGCGACCGTCGTGATGCGCAACCTGTCCAAGAACCCCGACGACCGCGCCGAGCACGCGCGTGCCTTCGGCCGCGCGCTGCTCGAGGCAGCCGTCGAGAGCGGGCTGTCGGCGCAGGACCTGCTCGCGCGCCCGGCGATGCTCAGCGCCGGTGCCGGCTCCGGCCGGACGGCGTCGGCGACGGTCGTCCAGATGCCGTCGATGCAGCGCACGAGGCAGATGCAGCTCGAGCCCGACGTGGCGGCAAAGATCGACGCCGCCGGCAGCGGGAGAGAAGCGCCGTCGAAGACGGCGTACGTGACGCCGGCCCCGGGGAGCACCGAGGGGCGCGTGCAGGTGAGGACCGAGATCGCGGAGCCCGAGCCCACCCCCGCGCCACAGCAGCGCACGCAGCCGCCGCCCACCCAGCCACCGCGCACGCAGCCGCCTCACACGCAGCCACCTCATACGCAGCCACCCGGTGTGGCCACGACCAAGTGGACGCCGGGCGCCGACTTCGAGGCGAGGCTCGTGCCCACGCCGCCGCCTTCGGGGGTGGATCTCACGATGGACGACCAGCAGTCGCCCACGACGCGCACCAGGGTGCTCGCGACGCCGCCCCCGTCACGCGCCGCGGTTCCGACGAGCAAGCCGCCGTCCTTCGTCGACACGACGATGGCCGACGAGTCGGCCGAGGTGCTCACGGCAGGGCGCGAGGGAGGCGGCCGGCCGCTTCTCATCGTGGCGGGCTGCTTCGCTGCCGGTGCGATGATCATGGGGCTCGTCGCGTACAAAGCGGGGCTCGTCGGAACGCGGGCCGGGTCGGCACAGCGACCTTCCGCGAGCGCCACCGCGACGGCCACTGTGACCGCGCCCGGGAACGCAAATCCCTCGGCCCCGATCGAGATCCAGGCTGCGGTGGACCCGGCGATTCCACCTCTCGCGGCGGGGCCGTCGGCGGTGCCCTCGGGGTCGGCGACGAGTGGTGCACGTTCGTCCGTCGACGTGTCGAACGCGAAGCCCTCGGTGGGTCAGCCCGTGGACTTCGTCGCGCACATCGGCGGAGCGCACACGCGAACCGAGGGCGCGCGCTTCCACTTCGCAGGACCGGGGATCGCTCCGGGGACCGACGTATCGGCCGCAGACGACGGCTCCGGCGCCTATCGCGCTTCGTTCACCTTCATGCAAGCTGGGCGGTTTGAGGTGATCTTCGGAGCGCGCGTCGACGGCGCCGCCACGCGGGCTGCGCGGCTCGTCGTGGTGGGCGATGGCCGATCGGCTCCTGGGCCGGCGCCGGGCCCTGCGCCGGCTCCGGCACCGACCCCAGCGCCGCCCGCACCCGCGCCCGCACCTCCGTCGAGCGCCGGCTGGCTGTAGATCGTCTACGCTGACGGGCAGGATGCGCGCTGCGTGGGTCCTCCCGGTGCTAGCGATGGCGATCGCTCCGCGAGTCGCCCTCGCGCAGCCGGCGCCTACGTCGCCCGCGCCCCCGGCGCTTCCCCCGCCGCCACCGCCCCCCCTGTCGCCCGCGTCTCCTGCGACCGCGCCTGCGACCGCGCCCCCGACCCCGACCGCGACCCCGACCCCGACCTCGACCTCGACCTCGACCTCGACGGTGCCCGCGCCGGCGACCGCGCCGCACGAGCACGCCGAGCCCGCGCCTCACGAGCACCCTTCGCTGCTCGATCGTCCCCACACGCTGCTCGATCTGGACGCGGGCATCATCGCCCTGCCGAACGCGGCCATCTCGGAGTCCAACCGCGGCGGTGCGACGCCCTTCGGCACCGTCGGCAACGGTGACGCCACCGTCCTCACCGGCGTGCACATCCTCTATCGCGCGACGCGCGAGTGGGCCTTCGGCGCTGGCGCTCTCTTCGCACCGCGGCCGACGAGCGATTCGAACGCAGGTGGCGGCATCGGCGGCGTCGCGATCACCCACTCGCGGAGCTATCTCACGATGGGCGCGGAGGCGCGCTACTTCCCCCTGCGTTCGCGCTGGGTGGAAGGCTGGTTCGGGCTGACGGCAGGCGGCGTCATCATCAGCGACCGCTACACCGAGCCGAACGCGCCGCAGGTGCCGCCCATCCTCGGCAACAACAGCCTCACGGCCAGCACCGAAGGGTTCGGTGTGGGCTTCGAAATCGGCGGGGATTACCTGCTGACCGACAGGTGGGTCATCGGCCTCACATTCCGCGCCGACCGCTGGTTCTTGCCGGGGCAGAAGCCGCTGTCGGATTCCTCGTGCACCAACAACGGATTCTGCCCGACGCTCACGGGGAGCGTCGCCGCGTTCGAGCTCGGCCTTTCCATCGGCTACCGCATCCCGCTCTGACCACGTGCGCCTGCGCTTTCGAGCGCTACGATCTGGGGGCGAACGCTGTCACGGGAGGCTGCCATGTCGTTGCGATGGCCGGTGCTCGTGTTCGGGGTGTGGTTGTGCGCGTGCGGCGGCACGCGCGTGGAGGCCGGGCTCGCGAATGCTCCGGCGCTCGGAGGAGCCACGGCGGAGGAGAGTCACGACGTGGTCGTGAAGATGCCGCCGAGGGCCTCCTCGCACGCCGTCGTGAGCACCTGGCTGCTGGCGGGTTCCTCCCAGGTGGAGAGCGAGAGTCTCGTCGTGCCGTGGCTCGAGCACTTCTACGTCGGCTGGCCTTGCTCCAGCGTGGTGCGACGCGCCGAGCCGGTGACCGCCGAGCCGATCGCCTGCAAGACGCCGTGAGCTAGGGCGCCGCCTGCACGACCTTCGCAAGCGCCGTCGCCAGCCGCTCGAGAACGATCGCGAGCACCGACAGCGTTCCGAGCGCCCGAAGCGGCGCGAGCAGCGCGTGCACCTGCGCGGGTGAAGCCGCCCGCGCCACCAGCGCCGCGGCGATCTCGATGACCACCGCGGCCGCGAGCAGAGGACCGCCGAGAGCGACCGCCAGCGATATGCCGCCGACGATGTCGTCGGCCGCCGCGAGAAGAGGATGCGTGCCCACCGGATGCAGCGCGAGCGCCGCGACGACGCGCGCGGGTCCTCCCGTGGCGAGGAAGATCGCGCAGGCGAGCAGCGAGAGCGGCACGCCGAGCGGCGTCGCGGCGCCTTCCACCGTGGGAGCGCGCGGCGCCTCCTGCGATCCGCGGAGCGCATCGGCCACGCCGCCCGCCATGGTGGCCGCCCAGAGGGGCACCGCTGCGGCAACGGCGATCGGAATGCCGCGCGCGACCTCGCCCATCGCGAGCACGAGCCAGGGCAGGGTGGACCCCGTCGCCTCCGGAGCGAGGGCCGGGAAGATGCTCGCTGCGAACGCGATCCCCATGACCGCGCGTGCCGGCACCGGCAACGCCCGCAATCCAAAGGCCGGAACGATCGTCACCGCAGGCATTGCGCGCGCCCATGCGAGGCCCATCGCCGAGAGGTCCACCCCCGAGCGGGCGAACGCTTCCGCGACGGTTTCGACCACGCCGGCACCAGAGGGCATCGCGCCGGAGCTTACTCCGTGTGACACTGCGCCCCCCATGCCCTTCGACCTCTCCCTGGCCGGCAAGCCGAGCGCCCCGTCGACGCTCGCTTACACGTGGAAGGACACCGTGCTCTATGCGCTCGGCGTCGGCGCCAAGCGCGAGGAGCTCGACTACCTCTACGAGGGTCGCGGCCCGCGCGTCCTGCCGAGCTTCGCCGTCGTCGGCAAGTTCGACGCGATGCTCGGTCTTCTCGGAAAGACGGGCGGCAACCTCGCGATGATCGTGCACGGCGCCGAGCGCGTGAAGGTGCACGCCCCGCTCGCCCCGAACGGCAAGCTCGTGACCGTGGCGAGCATCCGCGGCTTCTACGACATGAAGCGCATCGGGACGCAGGTGCTCGTCGACACGCGCAGCGAGGACGCGACCGGCAAGCTCGTGGCGGAGACGACTTCGTCGATCATCTTCCGCGGCGAGAGCACCCCGGGCGAGCCGCCGCCGAAGGAGCCCCCGCCCGCCGAGAAGCCGCGCGACGTGCCGCCCACGTTCTCCGTGGAAGAGACGACGACACCCGAGCAGGCGCTCCTCTACAGGCTCTCGGGCGACCTGAACCCCTTGCACGCGGACCCGGAGTTCGCGCGCGGGGTGGGCTTCGAGCGCGGTCCCATCCTGCACGGACTCTGCTCGTACGGCTTCATGGTGCGCCACGTCGCGCGCGCCGTGTGCGGCGGCGACGCGACGCGCCTCACGGCCTTCGAGGCGCAGTTCCGCCGGCCGGTGTGGCCGGGCGAGACGCTCGTCACCGAGGGATGGCAGGTGCGGCCGGATGCGGTGGCGCTGCAGGTGAAGGTGAAGGAACGCGACGAGGTGGTGATCGGCGGCGCGTGGGCGCTTCTGTCGAGCTGAGGGCGCGCTCGTCGTAAGAGTCTGCGTCGAAACGGCGGGTCCTCAGGCGGAACTCGAAGGTGAACCCCGGCCAGAGCGTCGTGTTCTTGCCGGTGCGCGTGAGGTACCAGCTCATGCAGCCACTGGCCCACACCGTGTTCGCGAGACGGCGCTGCATCTCCACGTTGTAGACGGCCTGCACGTCGGGGCGGACTTCGACGGACTCGAGCCTTCGCGCGCGCATCCGCTTCACCGCATCGAGCACGTAGGCGAGCTGCGCCTCGATCATGACGATCATCGAAGTGTGCCCGAGCCCCGTGTTGGGGCCGATGAGCATGAAGAGGTTCGGGAAGCCGGCGACGCTCGTGCCGAGGTACGCCTCGGCCCCGTCGGTCCACGCCTCGCTCAGCTCGCGGCCGTCGCGCCCGCGGATCTCGAAGGGGGCAACCTGCTCGGCCGCCTCGAATCCGGTGGCGAGCACGATGATGTCCACGGGGCGGTCGACGCCGTCCTTCGTGACGATCGAGTGCGCCCTGACGTCGGCGATGGGCTCGGTGACCAGCTCAACGTTGGACCGCTGCAGCGCGGGCAGGTAGTCGTTCGTCGGGAGGACGCGCTTGCATCCCATCGTGTAACGCGGCGTCAGCTTGTCGCGAAGCACCGGGTCGGCGACGCTCTTGCGCAGGTAGCCGCGGCTGTAGCGCTCGGCGAGCTTCATGATCTTCGGCTCGACGACGAACCCGAGGGCCATGAGCTCGCGCGTCCAGTAGATGCGCTGGCGGGCGAGCTGCTGGGTCGCCGGCAGGCGCCGGAACGCCGCGCGCTTCCACGCCGGGATCTCCCCGTCGGGCTTCGGCATGACCCACGGCGCCGTGCGCTGGTACACGAAGAGCTTGCCCACGCGCGGAGCGATCTCCGGGACGATCTGGATCGAGCTCGCGCCGGTGCCGATGACCGCGACGCTCTTGCCCTCGATCGGGAACGAGTCGTCCCAGCGCGCCGAGTGGAACGTCTTGCCCTGGAAGCTCTCGAGCCCCGGGATGTCCGGCATCACCGGGCGACTGAGCGGGCCGCAACCGGGCACGAGCACGCGCGCGCGGATCCTTTCGCCGTCGTTCGTCTCGACTTCCCACATCCCCGCGTCCTCGTCCCAGTGCGCTCGGGTGACGCGCGCGCCGAAGCGGATGTGCGGCCGGATGCCGTACTTGTCGGCGCAGTGCTCCAGATACGCGAGGATCTCCTTCTGCGGCGCGAACTCGCGCGACCACTCGGGCCACGGCTCGAAGGAGAACGAGTAGAGGTGCGACTGCACGTCGCACGCGGCGCCCGGGTAGTGGTTGTCCCGCCAGGTCCCGCCGATGCCCTTCGCCTGCTCGAGAAGGACGAAATCGTCGATGCCCGCCTCCTTGAGGCGAATCGCCATCCCGAGCCCCGCGAAGCCGCTGCCGACGATGAGGACGTAGGTGTCGCGCATGGAGAAGGGCGCCTCGCTCGCTACTCCAGAACGTAGCGCCTGTTGAACGAGAGTCAATAGATGGGGGAGTCGATTCTAGAAGCGCACGCGTAGCGCGACCCCGGGTGCATCGGGCGTCGCGGCGACGAGCGGTTCGCTCATGCCCGGGAGCCGGAATGGACCCGAGGTGGTGGTGGGAACGAGCTGGATGGTCGCGTGGTCCCCGACGCCTGCCATGATGCCGCCGACGATGCCGCCGACGATGGCCACCGCGAGACCGGCGATGAATTGCCCGGCGTTGACGAAGTTGCACTGGCCGGCCGACTGTTGCTGCTGCGAGCACGAGAAGTCGAAGGCCAGCACCATGATGACGATCCCGCCGATCGCAGAGCCGGCTCCGAGCACCCAGCCGACCGTGCGTATGGCCGCGTGCGAGTCGTAATGCGCGTAGAGCGTCGAGGAGCCACGGAGATCGACGGGATCGTCGGCCTCGACGGCGCCTCCGCCGTGCTGCGAGATGGCGAGCCGCTGCAGCCCCGCGGGGAGCTGCGTGTCGCAAGGCGCCGTGCACACGATGGCGTACTGCCGGCCCTCCAGCGCGATGGCTCCGTGATAGCTCCAGCCGGTGGCCTCGCTCTGCCCGACGCGAACGAGGAGCTGCACGTCGGGCTGGTCGGCCGACACGTGCACGCCGACCCGCTCCGCCCCGCCGGGTGCAGGGGGCCCGCCGCTCTCGGACGACACGGGACCGGCGTACGACACGTCGCTCAGCTTGAAGCGCCGCGTCTGCCCGCTGGGCATCAGCAGATCGACGTGATCGCGCGGAACGCGCTCGGTGATGGTGCCCCGGAAGACGCCACCGTCTTTCGTGCGCACCTCGTCCGAGACGCCCGCAGCAGTCGCCGCCTGCTGCGCCGCAGCTTCACGAGTGAAGAGTGACGTGACGCAGACTGCCGACGCGGCGAACGTGGCCGCCAGGAGGAGGCGCCGCATGCGCCTCATCATACCGCACTGCTATTGCGTCCGCGGACCCGTGCCGGGGACGGTGGCGTTAGCCGCGTTCGTCACGGTCACGGCGGTGCCGGGGTTCGTCGTGCCGGTCACGTAGTCGTTGGAGAACGTGATCGGGGCGTTCGTGCCCTGCGTGTCGTACGCGTAGGCCGAGTTCTGCACGATGTTCGAGTAGCTCACCGTGAACGGCCCTGCGCCGCTCGACCCGTAGAGCATGAACCCGAACGCGTTGCTCTGGTCGTTGATGTAGGAGATGTCGAACTCACTGATGGCGTCGAAGTGGAAGCCGCAGTGGACGTTCGAGATCGTCGTGTACGCGATGTGGAACTTCGCGGCGCCGGCCTGCGAGATGAGCATGTCGCCGGTGGGGCCGGTGCCCTGCAGCGTCGAGTCCTCGATCGAGAGCTGCGCCGTCGGGTCGGTCGTGATGATGCCTTCGTAGCCGTTCGAGTTGTAGGTCAGCTTCGACGCGGTGAACGAGCCGCCGATGCTCGCCGATCCGAGCGTGCCGGTGACCGTCGCGCTCTTGGTGCCGAGCGCGCCGCCGACCTCCACCTTGAACGGAGTCGTGGCGCCGTTGATCGTGCCGCTGTCGTACTCGGCCGAGGTGGCGCCCTTCTGCACGTCGAGCGGCGTGGACGCGCCGCTGATGTCGACGCCCGTGAGGCTCAGCGTACCGCCGCTCGCGACGACGATGCCCGTCCAGCTGGTGCCGGTGAGGGTCGCGGCCTTGGTCGTGCTCGACGCGGTGAGCGTGCCGTCGACCGTGATGCCGACGCCCGAGGCCACGTTGATCGTCGCGCCCGGCGCGATCGTCACGGTGACGCCCGACCCGATGGTGACGCTCTCAGCGAGCATCTGCCCATCGTTCCAGGTCGTGTTGGCGGTGATGGTCATGCCACCGCCGCCGCCACTGCTGCTGCCGCCACTGCTGCTGCCGCCACTGCTGCCGCCGCTGCTCGCGTTGCCGCCGGAGCTGCCGCTGCTGCTGGTGCTGCCGCCCGAGCTGCCGCTGCCGGTGGCGCCGTTGCCGCCGCTGCTGCTCGAACCTGGCGTCGACCCGGGCCCGGTGACCCCTCCGCCACCCGTCCCTCCGTAACCTCCGGGACCACCCCCGCCAGTGTCTCCCTGACCGCAGCCAGTGGCCGCGAGGGCGAGAGCGGAGGACGCCACGAGACCGATCAGTGAGAGACGAGGCAGATGCATGACCCTATTCCCGTGCAGATGACGACGACGGCTACGATTCCTAATCGCACGCTGGCTACAAGAGTCGATCCAGCCACGTATCCGTGCGACTTCGTTGACACTGCCGCGTCACCGACGGGGTGAATATGGGTCTCCAAGGATCCAGGGCTCGACCGTAGGGATCCACCGTTTGCCTTCACGGTGTGGTCAGGCTACCACCCGCCCCCATGCCCAGACTCGCCAAGCCCATCGTCGTCGTCGCCGCCAAGAGGACCGCATTCGGAACGATGCTCGGAGCGCTCTCCGGGCAGACCGCGACCGACCTCGCCGTACACGCGTCGAAGGCTGCGCTCGATCAGGCCGGCATCGACAAGAAGGAGATCGGGCACGTCGTCGTCGGCAACGTGATGCAGACGAGCGCCGATGCGATCTACTGCGCGCGCCACGTGGGCCTGCGCGCGGGGCTGCCCATCGAGACGCCCGCGCTCACGGTGAACCGCCTCTGCGGTTCGGGCTTCCAGGCGATCGTCAACGGCGCCGAGCAGATCCTCCTCGGCGAGACCGACGCGGTGCTGGTCGCCGGCACCGAGAACATGACGCAGGCGCCGTTCATCCTTCGCGGCGCGCGCGCCGGGTGGGCATTCGGCAAGGCGCCGCCGGTCGAGGACTCGCTGTGGCAGGCGCTGACCGACAGCTACTCGAACACGCCGATGGCGGTCACGGCAGAGAACCTCGCGCAGAAGTACGGCATCACGCGCCAGCATTGCGACGAGTACGCGCTCTCGAGCCAGCAGCGCTGGGCCGCGGCGAACGAGGCGGGTCGCTTCAAGAGCGAGATCGCGCCCGTCGAGCTGCAGAGCAAGAAGGGCCCCGTGAGCTTCGCGGTGGACGAGCATCCCCGCCCGCAGTCGACGATGGAGGCGCTTGCGAAGCTCGCGCCCGTCTTCAAGAAGGATGGCGTCGTCACCGCCGGCAACGCCTCGGGCATCTGCGACGGCGCCGCCGCGCTCGTCCTCGCGAGCGAGGACTACGCGAAGAAGAAGGGCCTGAAGCCCCTCGCGCGTCTCGTGCAGTGGGGCGTGGCCGGCGTGGATCCGACCATCATGGGCATCGGCCCTGCGCCCGCGATCCGCAGCGCTCTCTCGCGAGCCGACCTCAAGCTGTCGGACATGGACCTCGTCGAGGTGAACGAAGCCTTCGCGCCGCAGTACCTCGCGGTCGAGAAGGAGCTCGGGCTCGATCGCGCAAAGACGAACGTGGACGGCGGCGCCATCGCTCTCGGGCACCCCCTCGGCGCGAGCGGCGCGCGCATCACGACCCATCTCGTCTACGAGCTGGCGCGTCGGGGCGGCCGTTTCGCCGTCGGCAGCGCCTGCATCGGCGGCGGCCAGGGCATCGCGGTCGTCCTCGAGCGCGTCTGAGCCGCGGCTCGCACCACGCGGGGCAATCGTGAGACACTCAGGCTCGTGCGCATCGCTCGCGCGCTGGTGATGGCCGCGCTCCTCAGCACGGGTTGCACCCTTCTCGCGCCGTCCGACGAGGTCCTGATGGGGGGCGGCAGCAAGACGAGCGACGCGAGTGACGCCGCAGATGGGAGCAACGACTCACCAGGCGCCGGCGGCGCGTGCAGCCAGGCCACTCAGAACTGCATGCCTCCGCACTCTTGCTGCTCCGGGCTCTGGTGCGTGCCGGCAGCGAACATCTGCGCACCCTGCCAGGCCGCTGGCTCCTCGTGCCCGCCCGGTCCGATGGGGAACCAGGCGTGCTGCAGCGGGTCCTGCATGATGAACACGTGCCAGTGAGCCGGCTCTACATCCGTGGGACTCTCAACGAGCGTGCAGCCCGCCGTCCACGGCCAGCGTCGTACCGGTCATGAACGAGGCTCGGTCGGAGGCGGCGAAGACGACGGCGTCGGCGATCTCCTCGGGCCTGCCGGCGCGGTGAACGGGCTCGGTTGCGACGAAGTCCTTCTTGGCCTGCGCGGTCCCGCTGAAACGCTCCAGCATTCCGGTGTCGATGATCCCCGGCGCGACGGCGTTGACGCGGATACCCATGTCGGCGACCTCGAGAGCCGCCGCCTGGGTCAACCCCTCGACGGCGTGCTTGCTGGCCGTGTACAGCGCGGCTCCCGGCGCGCCACGGCTCCCATAAATGGACGAGATGTTCACGATGCTCCCGTGACCCTGCCGGAGCATCACCCGCATCTCGTACTTCATGCAGAGGAAGAGCCCGAGGACGTTGGTGTCGAAGACCACCTCGTAGTCGTCCGTCGTCAGCTCGGTGAGAGGCCCGCGCCTCCCCTCGGTACCGGCGTTGTTAACCGCCACGTCGATGCTTCCGTAGCAGGTGAGGGCGCGGTCGATGAGGTTCGCCACGTCCTCCTCGAGGCGAACGTCAGCCGCCACGAACTCGGCCGCCCCGCCCGCGCTTCGAAGCTCCTCGGCCAGGGCGTACCCCGCATCGGGGCGACGGCCCGAGACGACGACGCGTGCGCCGGCCCGGGAGAACGCGGCCGCGGTTGCTCGACCGATGCCCGTGAGGGCGCCCGTGATGAGAACGACGGGGCTTTCCACGCACGGCGACGATGCGCCCTCCGTGCCACGAGCAAAGGGCGCTGAGTCGCGTGAGTCGGGTCCCCAGGTGGTCGGGCGCTACGCGATCTTCGGGGTGATCGCAGCCGGAGGGATGGCGACGGTGCGACGCTTCCGTCGCTGCCTGGCGCAGCGACTGCACGCGAGGCGGGCGAGGAAGGAAGCCATGCGAAGAATCCCCCATTTCATCAGTATCGCCAGCATTCTCATGCTCGGTATCGCCGCGGTTCCTCCGCTCGCGAGGGCCGCGGCCCCGCAGCAAACCACCGAGGCTGCAGACACGACGGCGAGCGCGATGCACGCCGAGGGCAAGCTGATCGACAAGGCCCTCGACGAGGTGAACCTCCGCCCGGATCAGAAGACCGCAGTCGAGGCGATGCGGTCCGACGCGGAGAAACGTCACGCACCGGTGAAGGCGGCGAAGGAGCGACTCCTGACCGCGCTCGCCGATCAGGTCGAGAAGGGACAGCTCGATCGGTGCGCGGTCGCGCCGGACATCAAGACCCTCGCTTCCGCGGAGGCTGAAGCGCATCCGGGAGACCGCGCGGCCTTCGAGAAGCTCCACTCGATTCTCGATGCGACGCAGCGCACCGAGTTCGTCGACGCGCTCAAGAAGCAATGGGATGCGGTCGAGAAGATGCACGAGCCGGCCGCGCTGGCCGACCACATTGCGAAGGAGCTGAAGCTGACGGCGGACCAGAAGACGAGCATGGAGAAGATACTCGGCGGCCTGCGCGAAGTCCGCGAAGCCCAGCCGTCGTATGCCGCGCATCACGAGCGCTGGAAGAAGATCCTCGACGCCTTCAAGACCGACCACTTCGTGCTCGACCAGATTGCTCCCGAGGGCGACGTCGCGGCGCACGCCACGGCGAGGGTGGAGCGGATGCTCTGGGCGAAGGAGGCCATCCTCCCCGTGTTCAACGCCGACCAGCGCAAGACCGCCGCCGACAAGATGCGCGAGTGGGCGAAGGGGACGACCGAGCCCCAGATCCGGAGCGTGAGCCCGGGCATGAGTCCAGCCGAAGGGGAGTGAGCGGCGAGACCGGGGACTACGACGGTTAGATGCGAACCTTCGAGGGGGTGATCCTGGAATCCGCAGGGTTGGGATTCAGGGACACGGGCGGTGGACCCGGTTCCCGTCGTCATGGGATTCCGGGTCGACCCCTTGGGTTCGAATCCCATGGTCATTGGATTCGTCATGGCTCTTGGGGTCGACCATGAAGCACTGGGGGTCTATCGCGAGTGCCTGAATGCCGACCGTGGAGCACTCAGGGACCGATCGACAGGTGCGTAGGGGTTGGCGCGAGGCACATAGCGATCGAGGGTGAAGCACGTTGCGATCGGGGTAAAACGCCTTGCGGTCGGGGAACGGGACAGGGCATGGGCGCCTCGGCTTGACCGTTTGGCCCTTTCGCCCAAGATTGAGTCCGTAACGATGCTTCGCGCGCGCCCTCTGCAGTTTAGGTGCCCCCCGACCCCGTCCGGGCGTCGTGGGGTGTCGCGCGCGTAGCGGTAGCAGCGGCGAGCTTCCTCTCGATGTCCCGGGCGCGGTCCGGGGGGTGACGGGCAGACCGATTCCACCCGACCCGTACCGAGAGGAGCACAGGATGTCTGCGTCTACGATGAGCGCCGAGGACGTTCGGCGCGCGCTGTCGATTCGCGATCTCACCGACCCCGCGCAGGGGTCGCACGCCATACAACTGCTGGTCGATGCATGCGTCGAGGCGCTCGCCCGCGCATGGGGCTGCGCGCGGCGCATTCACCGGGCGAGCCCCATCGTGTCGGTCGCCGACAACTACGACCGTCTGCGTTACCCGCCCGAGGGACCGGCGCGTGATGCGCGCTACACGAGGTACCTCTGCGACGTCGCGGTGCTGAGGACGCAGACGTCGGCGATGATCCCGGCGCTTCTGTGCGAGCACGCCGGCCGCGACGTCCCCGACGTGCTGCTCGCTTGCCCCGGTCTCGTGTACCGGCGCGACTGCATCGATCGGATGCACACGGGCGAGCCGCACCAGCTGGACCTGTGGCGAATCCAGCGTGGCGCGGGGCGGCTCGGCGAGGAGGATCTGCGACACATGATCCGCATCGTCGTCGAGGCGGCGTTGCCCGGTCGGGAGTGGCGCGTCGCGCCAGCGGAGCACCCGTACACGATCGAGGGCCTACAGATCGATGTGCGGGGAGGGGAAGGGGGGGAGTGGGTCGAGATCGGCGAGTGCGGCCTCGCGCATCCCGAGCTGCTCGAGGCGTCGGGACTGCGGGAGTGCGCTGGGCTCGCAATGGGGCTCGGGCTCGACCGGTTGCTCATGCTGCGCAAAGGCATGGAGGACATTCGACTCCTGCGAGCCACCGACGCGCGCATCGCGAGCCAGATGCTCGACCTGGCGCCGTATCGCGTCGTGTCCGTCATGCCGCCGATACGGCGCGACCTCTCCATCGTCACTCGGTGCGACACGACGGCCGAGGAGCTGGGAGATCGCGTGAGAGCGGCTCTCACGGATCGGGCGGAGACGGTCGAAGCGATCGAGGTCGTCGGGGAGACGAGCTACGCGGCACTACCGCCCACGGCGAGGGAGCGGCTGCGGCTCGGGCCGGAGCAGAAGAACGTGCTGCTGCGGGTCGTGCTGAGGGATCTCTCGCGGACGTTGACGCACGCAGAGGCGAATGAGTTGAGGGATGCGGTGTACGCGGCCGTGCACGAAGGGCCCGTCATGGAATGGGCTACACGCGCGACGCTACGCGGCTGATCTCGCTCTACAGGTGGTCCTGCCAATACTCGGCGAAGCTTGCCTCCTGATGCCACAGGAGGAAAGACACGAGGCACGCGATGACTGCGAGAATCGCGTTCGGGAGGAAGACCCAGAGGAACGGCGTTGTCACCGGGCTGGCGTCGTCGCGGAGGACACGAGCTGCCGGTATCGCCGATAGCACGGCGAGGCCGGCCTGCACGACGACGGGGGACCATTGCCAGAACGATCGGCCCCCGACGGGAACCATCGTCGGGCCGAAGTAGACGAGGGCAAATCCGTACTCGCCGCTCACTGCGCCCCGAGCGGCAGCAGAGAGGGTGTCGTAGAACACCCAGCCGAGCGCGCAGGCGAGGCAAGCGCCGAAGCAGACGCCGAGGGCGAACCGTTGTCGCACCGCGTAGACGAGGGCGACGGCGAGCACGGCTGCGCGGGCGAGGTCGATCATCCCCCGCGGGAGAACCGGGAGCCCTTCCGCGCTATTCCTCGGGCGTTGCGCCCGGGGGCGAACGCACCGGCGAGCACGCCGAGGATCTCGAGCCGCGCTTCCTCGGTACCCGGGTTCGGCAGGAGGAAGCCATGCAGCGACTCGCCGTCGAACACGGCGACAATCGTCGACACGAGCACCGGGAAGCGGTCCCCCAGGGCGGCGTGGAGATCGGGGAGGAGGCCCGCCGCGAGTCCCACGATGTCCGTCCAGTACTGCATCGCCACGGGTTGCAGCTTCTTACGGAGGCTCGGGCTGGTGCGCGCGGCGATGGCGAGCTCGTACCAGGCCTGGTTCAGCCGCGAGCGGCACCGGTCGCGAACCAGGCGGATCGCCAGCTCCAGCGGGTTCTCCTTCGCGCTCAGCGCTTCGAATTCGCGGCGGTAACGCGCGAGCGTTCGCTGCCCCACGTCGTGCCCCACGGCGACCATGAGCTCCTCGCGCGTGGCGAAGTGTCGGAAGAGCGCCCCCTGCGACAGCCCCGCGCGGTCGCACACGTTCTGCACGCTGGCGGCAGCGTACCCGTCCTCGATGAGCGCCTCGGTCGCCGCATCCAGGAGCTTCCGGATCGTGGTCTCTCGCCGCTCCTCCTGCGTCCGCCGCGCGGCGGTCACCTACGCAGCCCTCGCCACGCGCTGCGGCTCGCCCGGGGCGTCGACTCTCGTCCCCGCCGCCAAGAACTGCCCGAAGCCGGTCTTGCGTCCCAGATCGCCGTCGAACGAAGCCCCGTCGAAAGCGACGCGTCCGTTGACCACGACGGCGCGCACGGTGCCGTCGCTGCGATTGACCATGCGCACGAGGCCTCCGAGGCCCTCCATGGGCGCCTCGTGGTAGGCGTCGAGACGCTCGTCGAGCGCCTGGGGATCGACCACGACGACGTCGGCCCGGTCCCCCTTCCGCAGGTGCCCGGCGTCGACATCCAGCCAGTCGGCAATCTCGCCCGTGAGGCGCCGCACGGCCTTCTCGATCGGCATCACCGGACGGCCCGCGAGCTCTCGGTCGCGCACCATACGGAGCACGCGCAGAGGGAGACTGTAGAACGCCATGTTGCGGATGTGCGCCCCCGAATCGGCGAACCCGAGGATCGCGCTCGGGTGCTGGAACATGAAGGCCACTTCGTCCGGCCGATGGTTGGCGATGATCGTGCGCCACCGGAGCGCCCGCCCGTGCTCCACCACGAGGTCCAGGAAAGCGTCGACCGGGTGGATGCGGCGCTCGTCGGCGACATCGCCGAAGGAGCGGCCGACCAGCGAGGCGTCCGGACACGCCACGATGTGCGCGTCGTGGAAGTCTCGTTGCCACACGCGCGGGGTCCACCGTCTCTCGTAGTCGCGCCGGAAGCGGCGCCGGTAAGCCTCGTCCCGCATCAGCGCGTTGCGCTCGACCTCGTCGGCGAGATGCAGCGCCGCTCGTCCTGCGCCGAACTCCTCGAAGACGACGAGGTCGATACCGTCGGAATAGACCTCGAAGGGGACGGGGAGGGTCTGCCAGCGAACGTCCGCCCCGAGCATGCGGTTGACGAAGCTGGTGACTGCCGCAATCACGCGATGCATGCCCGGCGTGGCCTTGGGGTCGGCCAGGGTGAGCAGCGTCGTCTTGAGCGCCGGACGGACCGAGAGTCCGGCGCTCTCGAGCATGAAGAGCAGCGCGTTGATTTTCTTCACCAGGCTCGGAGCCGACTGCAGGATGCGCCCGCGCCCGCGGAGCAAGCGGTTGAGGCGTCTGTATTCACCCCATGTCGCGTACGTCGAGGGAAGCTGCTTCGAGCGGAAGCGATCGCCGTCCAGCTTGTCCCAGGGGTTGGTCATGCTCGACAGCCCGAGCATCCCGGCGTCCAGCGCCTCCTCGAGCCAGCGCTCCATCTGCGCCATCTCGTCTCGCGTGGGGCGCACGGCGGGGTCGACCGCTCGGGCCAAGCCCATCACCCGTACCCGCATGTCCGAATGCCCGATGAACGCATTGACGTTCGGCCCCAGGGGGTGCGAGCGCAGGAAGTCGACGTACTGGCGCGGCGTGCTCCATGTCTTGCGCTCGCGCAGCAACGGCAGCACCTGGGCCCGGGGAATCGACTCGACGCGGGTGAACATGTCGGAGCAGTCCTCCGGCTCCGAGAGGATTGCGCTGATGGAGCAGCTCCCCACGGTGACCGTGGTGACCCCGTGCCGCACGGACTCGGAGAGCGAGGGCGCGGCGATGAGCTCCGCATCGTAGTGCGTGTGCATGTCGAGGAAGCCCGGCATGACCCAGCAGCCCCTGGCGTCGACGACGCGTGCGCCGTCGGCCTGGAGCGGCACGTCCGACGTCGCGACCACGCGGCCATCGCGGATGCCCAGGTCACGCACGGCGGCCGGCGCGCCCGTGCCGTCGAAATGGAGCCCGTTGCGGATGACCAGGTCCCAGCTCATCGCGGGGAGCCTGACACGCAAAGAGAGTGAACGCTACCTAAAAAGAGAGCGATCACTGTCTAACATGATCGGTACGCGTACGACTCTGTCTTGCCGCTCTCCGGTTCACCTCGTCCACGGCGTACGATGCGGGCGTGTCGTCGCATCGGAGAATCGATCCCCGGCGAGCTTTGGCGCGCGTCGCGATCGCTGCGGCGCTGGGCGTGGCGGCGTGGCTCGCCGTCCAGGAGCGGATTCCCAGCGTCGCGTCCGCCCTCGTCGGATGGGACGTGTTCAGCCTCGTCCTTCTGACGCTCCAGTGGACCATCGTCTTCTCGGCGGACGCGCGCGTCACGCGTGCCCGCGCAGGCGCCGAAGATCCAGGGCGCACGCTGGTCTACGTCATCGTGGTGATCTCGTCGGCCGCCAGCTTGCTCGCGGCGACGATGCTCGTGCGCGAGGCGAGGTCGTTGCCACCGGGCCTCGCTCGGCTCGTAGCGGGGCTCTGCCTCGCCACCGTGGCGCTCGCGTGGACCACGACGCACACCGCGTTCACCTTCCGCTACGCCCGCCTCTACTACCGGGAGGACAGCGAGGGCGTCGGCGGCGTCGAACTGCCGGGCAAGCAGCCGCCCACGTATTCGGACTTCGCGTACCTGGCCTTCACGATCGGCATGTGCTTCCAGGTCTCCGACGTGTGCATCTCGAGCCGCCAGATACGCAGGGCGGCGCTGCTGCAGGCCATCATCGGCTTCACGTACAACTCGGTGATCCTGGCCTTCGTGCTGCAGCTGGTCTTCGGCGTCGCGGGCTGATCGCGCTCGCACGGGGTAATATGGTGGCATGCGCGTCCTCGCGCTCGGCGCGTCGTTCCTGGCGTTGTCCGGGTGTTCGCTCTTCTGGGGCCTCGACGGGCTCCAGGGCAGTGCCTGCGATGGCGGCGTGTGTGTCGACCACGGCGGCGGTCCTCCCGCCGTCGAGGCAGGCGACGATCTCGGAATGCAGCCTGTCGACTCGAGCACGACCAGCGAAGCGGGGCGGGATTCCACTTCGCCCGAGGCGAGCGGGAAGGATACCGGAGGGCCTGACGATGCGAACGAGGCGAGTCCGGCGTGCACACCGCCCACGCCGCCGACTCTGGACGACTGCACCGGCATCGTCGCGCTTCCCGCGGCGCCGATGATCGACGGGGTGCTCGACTGCGGCGTTCCGCTGTGGCCGATGCCGCTCCAAGGGTGGACGGGACCGGGCGCGATTCCTTCGACGGCCGCGGCGAACCTCGCCATCGCGTGGCGACCGGACGGCCTGTACTTCTTCGTGAGCGTCACCGGCCTGGGGGCCACGCGCTATCCGGCGCCAGCAGGCACCAACCCGTGGTGCGGAGACGCCGTCGAGCTCTTCGTCGACGACGACGGCCAGTACACGAACCCGCCCAACTACGACGACCCCGGCACCATCCAGGTCATCGCCGAGGCGCCGTCGAACGCGATGACCTCGACGGCCACGGGGCACATGTATCGCGACGGGAACGATCTCGGGACGTGGTCCGGGCAATTCACGGTCGTGCGGACCGGCGACGGCTTCGACGCCGAGGCGTTCATCGTCGCGTCGGATCTGGGGCTGACGACCTGGTCGCTCGCCTTGCAGGGCCAGGTTGGCCTGGACGTGGCGTTCGACATCGGCGACCCGGCCAATCAGACGGCGAGCTGCCCGCGGCTGGGTCAGTTCACCATGCAGCTGCCGGACCTCGATGGCGCGTGCCCCAAGGCGGCTTGCGACGTGTACGAGTTCTGCAATCCGAAGCTCGGACCGTGACCTACTTGGCGCGGTAGGGGTGATGCTCCTCGGGAACGGTGACGGGGAGGAAGCACTTCACGTCCATCGCGTTCCTCAGGAGGGAAAGGGCCGCGAGGTCCGTGCAGCGCATGCGCATGTCGCCGCACGAGCGGCAGACAATCATCGCGAACTTCAACGGCGCTCCACCGCTTCCGACGTAGAACGAGTCGGTCGATGCGTTCTGGGCGACCAGGAGCTCACCGCCGCCGCAACACGGGCACGCGGTCAGGCCGCTCGTGTTCATCGGGTGTGCGATGGCCTGCAGCTTCCCGAGGAGCTCGTTGGCGCGCGCGACCTTGCCCGTGCGGTCTTCCACTTCCCCGATCGTTCCGAGGGCCGCGTCGAGCTTCAGCCGGGCGCGCGCGATCGCGTCCTTGTCCGAGGAGAGCAGCGCGGCCTCCGCCTCCTCGATGAAGTGCCCGACGACGCTGAGAGCGTCCGCCTCATCCTTGCTCTTGTTCCAGGGCCACATGCTTCAAGTGTACGACCCGACGCGCTAATAGGTGTACGCGACGATGTCGTCCCTGGCCCTCGTCCACGTCGCACTCGGCCTGGCTGTGCTCGCCCTCGGAGCGATGATCGTCGCCGCCCGCAAAGGGGATAGACGTCATCGGCGCCTCGGTTGGGCCTACGTCGCGTGCATGGCCGTCAGCCTCGCCGCGATCGTCGCAGCCGGCCGCGATCACTTTGCTCCGTTTCACGCTTATGCCGGCGCCGTCCTCCTCGCGCTCGTCATCGCTGGAGCTGCGCCACTGCTCCGGCGCCGTGTGCGGACCTGGCGGATCTGGCACGGCGCGCTCATGTCCTTCACGCTGCTCGCGGCGCTCATCGCCCTGGGCGGCGTCGCCGGCGGGCTTCTGATGGGCGTCGCAAAGGGGCCGGCCTACTACCGCATGTTCAACATCGTCATCGGCGTGCTGACGATCGTCGGGGTGGCCGTCGTCGCCACGCGGCCGGTCATCTGGGGCCGCGACGTCCAGCCGCACGCAGCTCGCGCGCGCATCGTTTTCGCGACCCTCGTGGTGTGCGCGTCGGTTGCGTTGATCGGCGCACAGATGTCGCTGCGATGAGCGTCAGCGCCGGCGCTGGGGCGCCGACCGGCTCGCTCGCCCATGTGATCTCGTTGTCGCGACGTCGGCACAGCATGCGCCACGCATCCGGCCACGTGGGATTTTGCGAGGGTAGATGGCGGCAGGCCCCTTGCACTGGCCAGGCCCATGACTCTTCGCGCGACCTTCCTTCCTTTCGTCATCGGCCTTGCGGCTCTCGCCGCGTCGGCATGCGGGGGCAGCACCTCGACGCCCAGTCAAGACAAGCCTGTCGTCGCCGACAGCGGTCCGGACGCGCCACCCGTCGTCGGCGACGACGAACCTGACACCGGCCCGGACACGGGCGATGCGCCGACGGACTGCACGCCCGTCAGCTCGTCGACGCTGCCGCACGTGCGCATCGTCATCGGGGCGACAAAGTGCACCTTCACCGTCGCGGAGGCCGCCGGGAAGATCTCCTTTGCTTATGATCTCGTGGTCGACCAGGACGTGCAGGGCTTCGAGCCGGCGCGCCCCTACTCGTATGGCTCCACGGCGGCGAATCTGGTGGTGGACGAGGACATCAAGGGAGGCAGTCAGCTCTATTGCCTCTGCGACCAGGGGTTGCCGGCTCCGCTGTGCCCGCTCGAGGACGGTGGTGACGTCTTTTCCGACGCTGGCCCGCTTGGCGCGTGTCCGGCGGTCACGATCCCCGCAGGCACCTACCACGGCGTCTTCACCTGGGACGGCCGCAGCTGGACGGGCCCGTCGGACACCGACAATCCGGAGGGGCCGCCCTTCCCGCCAGGCGACTACGCGTTCGAAGTCTCGACGGAGCCCGGCTCGATCGGCGACGCGGGGGCGCTCAGCGCGACGGCAAGGCTGCCCATACGCCTCGTGCCGTAGTCGAGACGTTCATTTTTCCATCGGTTGCCGGCGAGCGAGGAACGTGGGTTAGTTCGCGGGCCGACTCATGAAGACTGCAGTGGCATCGATGGGGCTCGTGCTCGCAGGGCTGATCGCCGCTTGCGGCAGCTCCAGCGGCTCGAGCAACAACAACGGCGGATCGAGCAGTGGCGGAGGCTCCGGCAGCACGAGCTCCGGCGGCAGCAGCTCGTCGAGCGGCGCCGGTGGCTCGGGATCATCGAGCGGATCGAGCGGCTCCAGCTCGGGCTCCAGCTCCGGCTCGGGCTCGAGTGGCGGTGCAGACGCGTCGGGCTCTTCTTCGGGTGGCGCGAGTGACGGCGGTACCGGCACCAATCCGACGCACTTGCCCATGCCGAGCGGCACGTGTCCGACGTTTGCCAACGGCGTCGTCACGATCGCTGCGGGCGGCGGGACGATCCAGGCGCAGACGTGGATGGGGACCAAGGGTGGAGGGCCGCTCATCGTGTACTGGCACGCGACCGGCAGCAACGCGACGCTGGAGGTGCCGCTCGCGTTCGACACCGCCGCGGTGACGGCGGCGGGCGGCATGATCGTCGGGTTCGAGTCGACGACCCGCACCGGCACGCCCATGACGACGACGGGCAACGACGTCTGGTACCAGAGCGACGTCCCCTTCGCCGATCAGGTCGTGGCGTGCGCCATCCAGCAGGTGCACGTGGATCCGCAGCACATCCACGTCGCGGGCTACAGCGCCGGCGCGCTGCAGAGCATCTACATGTGGTTCGCGCGTTCGGGATACGTGGCGAGCGTCATCAGCTACTCCGGCGGCGACGTGACGATCGACGAAGCTCCCTTCCAGGACTCGGCGCACGCGAGCGCCGCGATCGTCGCGCACGGCGCACCGGGCTCCGACGTTTACGCGGGCGTCGACTTCGCCATGGCGAGCGCCACGTGGGAGACGCAGATCAAGCAGGCGGGCGCGATGGCCGTCGACTGCAACGACGGTCAGGCCCACGTCGACTTCAATCGTCTTTCGGGCCTCGCCCCCGTGTCCCTGAAGTTCTTCCAGGATCACCCCTTCGGGGTGAAGCCCGAGCCGTACACATCCCTCCCGTCGGGCTTCCCGAGCTACTGCAAGATCGACTGAGCCCCACTCACTTGCCGCGCGCCTTGCCTGGTGGGTTCGCGAGAAACCACTCCGCGATGCCCGGCATGTCGTCCTCGAAGCCACCGGGAACGTTGAGACTCAACATGCCCGCGCGTTTGCGGCCGGCGTTCTCGAAGGTGTGCACGAGGCCACCGGGGATCACCATGAAGGACCCTTGCGGCGCTCTCGTCCACGTCTTGCCGACGAGGATGCGCAGCGTTCCTTCGAGGACGAACCAGGCGTGCTCCTCGTCGTGTCGATGAGGAGGAGGACCGTGGGTATTCGGCTCGAGCCACCACTCGGAGACGGAGTACCGCCGCCGGGTCTCGCCCCCGTCGGCCTTGAAGACGCTGTGGATCCGCCCCATGGGGTATGCGCGACCTTCACCGGGCAGCAAGAAGAGGGGCTTGCGCCTTCGGCTCGACTTCATCGAGTCGTGCGTAGCACAGCGCGGCTTCCGTCTCGCCTGCGAGAGCGCGGCCAATCCGCATGCATTCTCCTGCGAACGCGCCAGGGCCCGTACCGAGCTGCCGCAGCGCCGAATGGTGCTGGACGGTGACCATCAGCGTCGCCGCGGTGAGCACGGCCGCGAAGGCCACGCCTATCGCAGGAGCGGCAATCCCCGAGAGAGGGCCGAACGTGGCGATGATGCGTGACCAGAGGAGCGCCTGGAGCTCGAGATGGTCGAGCTCGTCCCTCACGATGTCGTCGACCGCCGACGCGATGGCCGGAGAGGCGATCCCCTTTCGAATTCGCGTGTAGATCGCCACTCCGACGACCTCCGCCGCGGCGATGACGAGCATCTTCGTTCGCAGACCGAGCAGTCGCCGGCCGCGGCGGAAGAAGACCTCGGCCGTCTCCCGCTTCCGCGTTGGTGCTCCGAGGCCCGCCAGCAGCTGCGCGAGGATCGCGGCGTGCCGCCCCTCCTCGCGCACGTAGAGCGCGGTCGCTTCTCTAAGTGCTTCATCGAACGCCGGGTCGGTCGTGCGCCGGGCCTCTCCCACGATGCGCCCTTCGCTGCTCTCGCCGAGCTGGAAGCACTGCAAGAGGCGCACGATCGGCTCGCGCTGCGCGTCGGGTAGCCCATCGATTCGCGCCTGTACGATGGGTCGTGGTCGCCCGACCTTCGCCTCGAGCTTCGCCAGGATCGCGCCAGTCCGTGGGTCGTCATCCATGAAGGAGCAACGGTCCCGCGGGGGCGAAGATACGGCCTACTTCGGTACCCGTCGTATCGTGCCGTCCGCGAACTGCGTGAAGTACACGTAGGTCGCGTCGACCGCGAGGTAGCCCGACAGTCCGTCTAGGCCCGTGGCGAGCACCGTGGGACCCGAAGCGCCGCACCCCGTCTTGGGGCACTTCATGATCGCTCCGTCCGCGAATACGAGCTGGTTGCCAGCATCGTTGGTGTTCGGGCCCTCGACGGTGAAGTAGATGTCGGTCGCATCGGCCACGAGCCGCATCGGAGCTCCCACGTTCTGCGCGTAGACCGGCGCCACCCCGCCTTCTGGCTCCCCGGTCTTTGGCAGCGCGCCGACGATGTCGGCCGCTCCATACGCGTAGTAGATCGACGCGTCGTCCACGAAGAAGCTCGGCACGAGCGTGGAGTTCCAGAAAGCTCCGGAGTCGCCCGGAGTGAGCTGGGCGAGCTGGGTGAAGGATGCACCCGCGTCGAGTGGCAGCAGGGCGGCGTCGGCGGCGATGCTTCCAATCCCCGCGGACTCGAGGCCATACGACGTGAAGTAGAGGTGGTCGGTGTCGAGCGCGATGCCCCCGGACGGCGCGGATGGCGCGTAGTTCGTCACGATCTCGCCCGAGGGGCCGGCGTCGGATGGCTGGACGCGCCAGACGCCGGCGAGAGGGGGCGAGCTCCCGTATTGCCCGGTCCAGAAGATCCCGGCGTCTCCGACGGCGAGGCCATTGCCGTAGATGAATGGACCGATGGAGGGCAACGCTTCGGCGTGACCGATGCAGCCCGTCTTGGGACAGCGCGCCACCGGCGGCAGTCCGGCCGAGGAGCTCCCGTAGTTGTCCCAGTAGACGCTGTCGCCGAAGAGGACGACGTCCTCCGGGAACGCGAGCGTCGCGTCCTGCGCAATCTCGGTGACGTTGGAGCCGTCGAGATCGGCCCGCCAGATGGACGCGCAGTCCTGCGGGCAACCCCCTCCTCCGCTGGGTCCCCAGTCCGCCCAGAAGATGTACTGCGCGTCGACCGCGATCCCCGTCGGCCGGTGGGCCTGCACGAGGACCGGGAGCGGAGCCGGCGCATCGATCCAGACGTCGGGAGACGGGCTATCGGCGCCCACCGCGGAGTCGGGGACCGTGGTGGAGTCGCTCTGCACCGACGCGTCGCCCGGGCTCCCATCGATGATGACGCCGGGCCCGTCGGCCCCGCCGTCTTCGGGAGGAGCGACCGCGGAGCCGCCGCAGGCGAGGAGACCGGCGCAGAGGGCGGCCAGTCGGGTGACGTTCGCCATTCGCATGGGACGCCCGTAGGTAAGCACGGCAGTACGACGCGAAGCGACCACCCAAACGGGGGTCAGGTCGGCTCTACGCCATGTGCTCCACGAGCACGGCGCCGGCTCGTCGAAGCGCGGCGACGTCCATGTCGTTCTCGACGGCCTTCTTCCCTCGGATGATCAGCCACCCGATCGCGTTGCGCAGGGCCCTCACGGCCCGCAACGCCGCGTGCAGGCTGGGGAACACCCACGCCAGCGTGCCCGGGTCGTTGCCCTGCCAGCCGTAGACCACGAGCGTCACCGCTTTTCGCTGCACGGTTCGCATCCTCGCTCGAAACCGCCGGAAGCTCGTCCGCATTCCCTGTTCCCTTTCGATGCGGCGGCACGAGCGTAAATCGCTCGTCGCGCACTGCAAGGGTCCCCGCACTAAGATGACGATGTGGCTACGGGGACGAGTCCGGCACGGTCCGCTCCTGCCGCGCGCACACCTGCGCCGGGGGCAGCGACCACGACCGCAACCGGCACCGTCACGACACAATGGGGGACGCCTCGTGAGGGCCGGGCGTGGCCTC
>Ga0335069_10003312_pt1 | contig 24430 bp, 15 predicted proteins | sample Lox_Sample_11_FD_206714 | JGI IMG/M metagenome (GOLD analysis project Ga0335069, IMG submission 206714) | Soil microbial communities from Loxahatchee National Wildlife Refuge, Florida, United States - Lox_Sample_1.1 | ecosystem: Environmental > Terrestrial > Soil > Wetlands | place: USA... | reverse complement strand
TGGCTTTAAAATCTAAAGTTTTATTTCTTTTAAAACTTAACATTTTTTTTAAAAATTTTTTTAAATATCTCTTTTTTAGTTTTAAAAGATAATTATTTTTTTGTTTATTATAAATATATAAAGTAATAATTACTTTATTATTAGTATGTTTAAATTCACCGTTACTTATGAATATTCTATTTGATGATAATTTTCTAAGTCTACGTAACAATCTTTTAGTTCTTATATAAGATTCAATTTTTTTGTTATATGTGTTAAAATAATTTTTTATAATTTTAATAGCTAATTTACTGATATAAGGTATTAAAGATAAAGCATTTTCATTATATAAAAAAATACTATTTTTTCATTCTCTAGTTGAAGAAGGAAAGTGTTTTAAAGTATCTAAATTATCAAAATAATTAAGTTTATGATTATTTGTTTTTTTTATTATAGATAATAATTTCATTAAAATATTTTTAATTTTATTGTTCAATTTTATTGAATCTATTTCATTAATAAAAAATAGTGTATTAATAATTATCCTTAATATATATATATATGTGTAGAATTTTTAAATAAAATCAAGATGTAGTCGTTGAACGTTCTTATTTAAAAATAAGTTTCGCTTCAAATTAACTATATTAAATAGTGTTCTTTGAATTTTACTCAAATTATTACCAATATTTATAAATATTGGGGGACTAACAAAATCCCTAGCGTAACTTTTTCAAAAATACAAGACCTTTCCTTTCAGTGTCTTGCGATCTTATGCCCCGCTTACGCGACTGATGGACTTGTAGGTCTAACAGTAAAGCAAGATTTAGCCATTAAACTTTTACAGTATAATTAAATATCATAGTATAATTACTACAAATATAAATTCTAAAAAATTTTAGAATTTACTATACAACTATTCACCTCATAGTTAAAATCTTACTTAAATAAAAAATAATAAGCATATTTAAAATAATAGTAATTGAATAAATTATTAATAATAAATAACAAATTAAATATAAAATATAATAAGAAAATATCCTTATTATATTTTTGCATATATCATGCAAAATTACGAATAGAATTTTGGATATACCCAGGTACTTTTTATGGGATCTGTGCCCCGCATAAACTGTCTTCCAATCAACCGAATGTAATAAAGTAAATAAAGGTGTCTCATTATTGTTAAATTTTGTTAATAAAATATTTTATTAACAAAAAACTACCTTCTACGCTTATAATTCTTATATTACAGTCTAAATTGGTAACAGTAAAGCTGCAAAGGGTCTTCTCGTCTATCTAGAGGTAAGCAGTATCTGCACTGCTATTCCAATTTCGCTGAGTCAATCATCGAGACAGCTGTTGTATCGTTACATCATTCATGCAAAGACCGCATTTAACGGCCAAGGTATTCCGCTACCTTAGGACCCTCATCGTTAAGGCCGCCGTTTGTCGGGGTTTTCTTCAAAGCCTAACCTTTTAAATTTAAGCAAATCCGTTACCCAGCCGACACCGGGCAGACATCACACTCAATATTTCGATTCTTATCTTAGCAGAGTGCTCTGTTTTAACTAAACAGTCGTACAACACTATTCTATGCTACCTATTCCCTCGTTTAAACATAATTATGTTTAAACTGAATAAGAATGGTCCACCTTATCCCGAAGTTACGTGAGTCAATTTGCCGAGTTCCTTAATGATTGTTTACTCAAACGCCTTCGTATTCTCTACTAGCTTACTTGCGGTAGTTTTTAGGTACGGTTTTTTATTATTTTCCTGAACTAATTTAACTTTAATTAGTTTTTAATATTTATTTTTATTCCTCACTACAAAAACACAAAAATTTACCATAATAGTTCAAACATTAAAGTAGGGATTATGCCTCTAAAATGTTAAAAAAATATAATACATAAGTCTTATATAATATATTTTTTAAATAAAATCTTGTGTTATGTTTATTTTCGTTTAGAAGCCGTTTTAATTAAATACCATAAGCTTAAGGCGAGGTTATCTTTTTCGCTACTCATGTCAGCATTGTCACTTGAATTATCTAATATTTTGTTTTTGAAAAGAACAAATCTAAGATTTATCCAACGTTCCGCTACCCCATATATATTTATTCAATTATATGGACAAGGTTTCGGTATATTGTTTAGATCCGCTAAATTTTCGGTGTGGTCTTCTAAAAACCAATGCTCTGTTACGAGATCAACAAAAAATGGCCGCTTCCAAGCCTATTAAATGATCGTATTAAAAGGCACATCCTTAATTTCACTCAACAATAATTTTGGAACCTTATTAACTCTTGTTCTGGGCTGTTTCCCTTTAGACATACAACCTTATCGTACTATGTCCGATTATTTAATATTCATATTAACCCTTCCGAGTGCAAATACTCTCCGATAAAATCTTTACGATCCCCCGATGTATACAAACTTATTTATAATAAATTATTTTATTGTAAAAAGTATTTTGATCGAGATCACAGTTCTGTACCTGCTAATATGTTACTTAAATTACCTACTAATATAGGTTTCGCGGAAAACCAGCTCAACTAGTCAGTTTTGTCTTTCACTAACTTACCATTATTCCTTGGATATCTTTACAACGATAACCCATTCGGACCTTTATAATCCTGATAATGGTAAGATCACTAGTCTCCGGGTCTAATTTTAGATACTTTCTCATTTTTTCATAATCGATTTCTCTACGACTGTTGTGGAATTCATACTATTTAATTCCAACAAGGTTATTATTCCTTGTATCTTTATCTCTTTATTAAATTTGATTGTATAATTGATCTTTTGTCTTGCATCTAAAATTAACTTGCTGACCCATTATGCAAAAGGTACGCTCTTATTATTAATTAAATTTTCACTTGAGCTGCTTATAAAATTACTACTATATATTTAGTTTCCCTCACGGTACTTTCTTCATTTTTTCTCTATTGCGTATAATACCATATTTAGTCTTAGAGGAAGGTTCCCCTTTATTCAAACAGAAAATCCATTCTACTTGTTTATTTTAAATAACTTTAGTCTGGCTTGACTTGGTTATTAAGACTATTCTACCTTACTTCTCATTATATGTAGAATCTCATTTGATTTATTTTCCTAAGATTACTTAGATTTTTCCGTTCATCTTGTTTATTTATAAGATTTTTCTTAGTATATCTTTGGTTTATAGCAATTTATTCATAATAATTTCTTTTTATACTTTTTGATGTTTTTTCAAAAAATATTCCTTATACTAGACTTATTATATCTTTTATATTTGTTTTATTAAATTTGATTATTTTTTTAATTTATATATATTATTTCTTTTCAATTTTTTAATTGATAATTATTTCCTTGTCTACTGTCTATTTTTAATGCATTTTTACCTAATTCAAATACGAAACCTAATGTTAAAATAAGGAAAAAAACTAACATTATTATTAAACCATATATACCATTAGTATATGCACTTACAACATATGGATATATTAATAATATTTCTAAATCAAATAATAAAAATAAAAGTGCGAATATAAAGAATGATATACTGAATTGAGTTCTATTTTGTCCTAAAAAGGAGTGAAAACCACACTCAAATGCACTATTTTTTTCTTGGTAAGGGTTATGTGGTGATAATAATATATTTAAAACCAATAATATTAAGGCTAATATTGGTATAAATATAAAGAAAATTGTTAAACTTGTCATTTTCAAATCTTTATCTAAATATTTGTAAAAAATGATGTGAATTAAATTTATTAATTAAATATTTTCATTAAATTTTGAAAATATATATAGGTTATTAGCAATAATATTTTTTTTAGTTAATTGAAAAAAGACATTTAAAAGTTTATTATTTTTTAGATGTAGTTAATTCGGCTAAAGTATTTTCTAGTAATGTTACAAAAGGAATTATTAGTATAAAATATAAAAAGTATAAGCCGGTACTAATTTGTCCAAATTCTATAAAAGGAGACTCAACATGTTTTGCACCTAATTGCATCAATATTAAGAAATTTGCCACAAATATATAGAATGTTATTTTACTTAAAGGTCTGAATGGAATACCTCTTAATTTAGATAAGTCTGAAAATGGCATAATTAACAATGCTACTATTGCAGCAAACATTGCTATAACTCCTAATAATTTATTAGGTATTGATCTTAATATTGCATAGAATGGTAAAAGATATCACTCTGGTACAATAGCAGGTGGTGTTTGCATAGGGTTAGCCATAACATAATTTTCACTATCACCTAAAATATTAGGCATGAAGAATACAAATATAGATAACACTATTATAAATAAAAAGATTGTTATTAAATCTTTAAATATGTAATAAGGATGAAATGGTAATCTATCATAATTACCAGAAACACCTAAGGGATTACTTGAACCAGCAGAATCGTGTAATGCTATTAAATGCATTAAAGCTAAGGCAGCTAATACAAAAGGTAATACAAAATGTAGTGCAAAAAATCTATTTAATGTAGCATTATTAACACTGAAACCTCCTCAGATGAATTCAACTATATCCTGTCCTATTCATGGAATAGCACTCATTAAATTAGTAATAACTGTTGCACCTCATAATGACATTTGACCATATGGTAAAACATACCCTAAGAAAGCTGTAGCCATCATTAATATTAGTATTATGGTACCGATAATTCATGTTAATGTTCTTGGTGCTTTATAAGATGCATAATATAATCCTCTACCTATATGTAAATACACTAAAAAGAAGAATGCTGAAGCTGTATTTGAATGTAAATATCGTATTAATCATCCATTATTTACATCTCTCATTATATGTTCTACTGAATCAAATGCTTCTAAAACATTAGGTGTGTAATGCATACCTAATGTAACACCTGTTACTATTTGTATTATTAAACAAAATGCCAATAAAGATCCAAAGTTTCATAAATAGCTAATATTAGAAGGTTGTGGTGAATCAACTACATATGAATTTACCATTTTTAAAAGCGGATGACTTTTTAATATTCTCATTTCTTTTTTTTTTACTGTAGTAGGTTAATATATACTACATAATTATATAATTATGTAGTATTTAAGAAAGAAAGATTTGAACAAATAAAAAAAAAAAGAATTTTTTATTTTGAACATTAACAAATTTATATATAAATTTGTTAATTAATTTTTATATTCTTTAATTAAGCTACATATAATAATAGGAATGCCATCATTAATGCGAATAAACCTGTAGCTTCTGAGAATGCAAATCCTAAAATAGCGTATGAGAATAATTGTCCTCTTAATGAAGGGTTTCTAGACACACCTATTATAAGAGCACCAAATACTACTCCTATACCAACACCTGCACCTATTAAACCTGTTGTAGCTAATCCTGTACCTATAATTTTAGCGGCTTGTATCAAGAAAAAATAATTATTGAAAAGATTTTGACAACTAATATACTAAAAAATTCTTGTATAAAACAAAAACTAATTTTAATTTATGAAAAAATATAAATTTAGACACTTCTAGCCTATAGTAAAAGTAGATATAGGATTTGAACCTATAATTATGTATTCGTAGTACATTGTTTAACCCTTAAACTAACCCACTTACATGTATTAAATTATGGATAATAATTTAATAATGAAAATAAAAAGTATTTAATATTAATTTAAGTTATATTAAATAAAAGTTTGTAGGAAGAATTGAAAAACTGTAAACTATACAAGGTATTAAAATAATAAATCCTATTACAATAGGTAATAAAATAGTTCAACAATATGACATAAGTTGATCAAACCTTATTCTAGGGAAAGATGCTCTAACTCAAATAAAGACAAATATAAGTAAAGAAGATTTTAGACCTAAAACTAAACTATATATTAATCCTTCAAATAAAATAGTAAAAATATTTATGTTAGTTTCAACAAAATTTAGTTCAAAACCTAAAAAATATACTATATTAATTAAATATGATGTTGAAAAAAAAGTTAAATATCCACCTAAAAACAAAATACTTGAAAAAATACAAATTAATACAATACTAGCATATTCAGCTAAGAAAAAGAATACAAATATTGCTGCAGAGTGTTCTGTCATAAATCCAGAAACTAATTCTGATTCTGCTTCTGCTAAATCAAAAGGGGCTCTATTAGTTTCCGCAATACATCCTATAAAAAATATTATGAATATTGGTAATAAAGGCAGAACAAAGTATACTATTTTTTGTGCTTCGATATTAACAGTTAGATTTAAACTACCTGTTAATAAAACAACAAGTAATATAGCCGAACTTAAAATTAATTCGTAACTTATTAATTGTGCTGTACTTCTTAATGAACCTAAAAAGGCATATTTTGAATTAGCTGATCAACCTGCTAATAAAATACCATACGTTGCTAATGATGATACAGCTAACATATATAATATACCTAAATTTAAATCTCCTATTGATAAACCAGGTCCATATGGTATAACAGCATAACCTAGCAATGAAAATATTAATGTTATAATTGGACCTAAGAAAAATAATATTAAGTTAGCTTGTGTTGGCGCAACATATTCTTTTAATAGTAATTTTAAAGCATCAGCAAATGCTTGTAACAATCCATAATAACCTACAATGTTAGGACCTAGTCTACGCTGCATACTTGCCATTGTTTTTCTTTCCGCTATAGTAGTAAATGGAACAACCAATAAAGCAGGAACTACAACTAATACGACTTCTAATATTGGAACCAAAACTTGCAATTATTTATTTATTTATTGTTAGATTAAATATTTATTTTATATATTTTCTAAACTGTAATGTAAAATTTTAAAATACTAAGTTATATTTAAATATTTATATAATTATCTGTTAAGTATACTTATTTTTATTCCTACAGGGTTAAATTTTTATATGGTTTTTTTAGATTAATAATACCTTAAGATAGCTCTTATTTCTTAATTTTTTATTATATTATTGTTAAAATTAACAGCATAAATAATAATAATAAATAATAGTGAATCTCCTATATCATTTGTTAAGAATAATATAGATATGTAAAAAATTAAACCGACTAATATATATAAAGCATAAGATGTAACGACTCCTGTACTTAATTTATTAATATAATAGCTAATATTACTAATACTTTTCTCTAAACCAAAAGGTCCAAATTTTTCTATAGACCCTTTATCCATTATTTTTGTAGTTTGACCACCTAAATATAAAATAGGCTCTGAAATATATTTATTATAATACATTTCAACTAAAAAACGTTGACTTAAGAATCCAAATATATTGTAACCTAAATTAGATAATTTAAATTTCATTAGTAATTTAGGATAAAATTCAGTGAATAATATAGATATTATACTTAAAAAAATAGTAAAAAATAAGGGTAGTAACTTATAAAAAGTAGGTACAGCAAATTCTGTATCTAACATAATTTCATGTTTAGGATGTATAAATAAACTATTATCAGAAAAGAAATCTGAACCTAATCCTATAAATATATCTTTAGTAATATAACCAAAAAATATAGAAAATACAGCTAATATTATTAAAGGTAAACTCATATATATATCACTTTCGTGTGCACTATGCCCTTGTTTATAATTAACTACAGGTCCATTAGGATTACTTAAGAAAGTTAAATATAAGACTTTAACTGAATAAAGTGTAGTAAACATTGCACCTATGATAGCTATGAAGTAAACAATAATACTAGAAATATGATATTTTCCAAATGCAGATTCTATTATAAAATCTTTAGAATAAAAACCTGTCATAAAAGGGAAAGCTACTAAACTAAGAGAAGCTATTAACATAACGGAGTAAGTAAGAGGTAAGTATGATATTAATCCTCCATATTTTCTAAAATCTTGGTTATCCGCAACTGCATGTATTACAGCTCCTGCTCCTAAAAATAATAAACCTTTATAAAAAGCATGATTAACTAAATGAAATAAGGCTATATTGTATGAAGATAAACCTACAGCTATAACCATCATACCTAGTTGGCTCATTGTACTATAAGCTATAACTTTTTTTATATCTTGTTGGAATAGACCTATAAGAGAGCTGAATACTGTTGTTATAGCTCCAACTCATAAACATAATAATAATACAAATGAACTATATTCTATTAAAGGAGATACTCTCATTAATAGATATACACCAGCAGTAACCATGGTTGCCGCATGAATTAAAGCCGAAACTGGTGTAGGACCTTCCATTGCCATAGGTAATCACACGTGTAAACCAACTTGAGAACTTTTAGCCATAGCACCTATTAGTAAACATATACCTATGATAATTATAACATTTTCATTATAATATGGTGCTAATGAAAACACCGTACTATAATCTAAATTACCAAATGATCATAAGATTGCAAACATACCGATTGTTAATAAACAATCACCTACTCTGTTTGTTAAAAATGCTGAGATAGAGCTTTGATTTGCAGCTATTCTTGTAAATCAGAAACTAACTAATAAATATGAACATACTCCTACACCTTCTCAACCAACAAACATTAATAAGAAATTATTTGCTGTTACTAGAATAATCATCATAAATGTAAATAAACTTAAATAACTAAAAAACCTTTGGTTATGAGGATCATGACTCATATACCCTATTGAATACAAGTGTACTAAAGATGATACGATTAACACAGGTATTAACATTGATACTGTTAATGTATCAAAATTAAAGGCTCATTTTACATTTAAAGCTTCTGCATCAATTCATCTAAATAAGTCTATTTTTATACCTGTCTGATTTAATCCTACTTCTATAAAAGTAATTATTGCTAATATTGTAGTTATTATTACACAAGTACATGTTATTATTCGTGCTCCGCTAACTCCGACTTTTCTACCAAAAAACCCGGAAATTATTGATCCTAATATAGGTAAAACTATTAAAGCTAGATACATTATTTATATTCTATTGCTATACTTCCTCTTAATCTATAAAATGCTACTAATATCCCTAACCCTATTGCTGATTCTGCTCCAGCGATAGATATTATATATATAGAGAAAGTTTGACCTAATATATCATCAAAGCTTAATGAACTTATTAATATTAAGAATGTAATAGATAGTAACATTATTTCAATTGAAATAAGCATTAATATTATATTTTTTCTGTTTAAAACAAAACCTAAAATTCCAATTAAAAACAGAATTAGTGAAAAACTCATTTAATATCTTGATTAAATTATGAAACTTGATAATATGAAAAATTTTTTATTTAATAAAAATTGTTGAAGTTTATAATTTATCCTTCTATTTGATCGTATAATCAGTACAAGAATTTCATTAATGAAACACATTGTATTGATATTGGCATAGAACTATGTAATATACCACATATTTCTGAACATTGACCATAGAAAGTTCCTTCTCTATTTAAATATACTGAAGATTGATTTAATCTACCAGGGTATGCATCACATTTTATACCTAATGCAGGACAAGCATATGAATGTATTACATCAGCACTTGCTACAACAAATCTTGTATGTGTTAATTCTGGTATTATTACTCTATTATCTACTTCTAGTAATCTTAACTGTCCAAGTTCTAAATCACTTTCTGGTACTATATATGAATCAAATTCTATATATTCTTCTGCATCATTAACAAAATCTGGATATTGATAACTTCAATATCATTGATGACCTTCTCCGTAAATAACTAATGAAGGGTCTATAACTTCATCCATTAAATATAATAATTTAAAAGATGGAAAGGCTATTAATATTAATATTAAAGCTGGAGTTATAGTTCAAATTAATTCTACCAAAGTTCCATGATTTATATATTTATTTGAAATTCTTTTACCTCTAAAATTTAATATTATTGATATCATTATTCAACTAACTGAAAATAAGATTATTGCTAGATAAAACATAATATTATTATGTAATTCTTCTAATCCTTCCATTTGTGGTGTAGCATTATCTTGGAAAAAAAGCCCTCAAGGTTCTGGTGTATCATTATTTACAATATTTATTTTAGTTAAATTTTTAAATTCTAAATTTGTAAGTATATTTGCCATATATTTATATTTATATTTATTATTATTATAAGAATTTTAAAATCTATTGATATTTTTGTTTTTCTATTATTTAATTTCTTATGGGCATATTAAATTATACTTTTTAAGTATAATATTTTAGTAAAAAAGAAAATATGTAAACTATTTTAAGTATGAGCTTTAGGAAAGGAAACAAAAAATACTTAAATACTATTAATCCATATTTTTTACATAAAAATATTTAGATATATTATATTGATATAGAATATGTTATTACTGATAATAAACTACATAAATTTAATAATTCATCCGGTATTAATATAAAACTAATAATACCTAAATTTATAATACTTAATGTTATAGAATATATATTAGATAATGAAATATCTGTATATATATAAGTTTTTTCATATTGTGAGTTATCAAAATAAATAGTTTTAATAACTGTTAAATAATAAACTGCACCTATAACACTTGTTAAAACACCTACTAATACTAAAATTGTTTTATTATTATCTAAAGCTGTTGTTAAAACCATTTGTTTTCCGAAAAATCCTATTAAAGGAGGTAATCCAACAAAAGAAAACATAGTAATAACTAAACATAAAGCTAAAATAGGGTTAATAGAGAAATAACCTTTTAATTGGCTAATTAATTGTATAGGGCTGTTATTTTTTTCTGATAAATTATTATATTCAGAAACATTAGTATAATATAAATATAAACTAAAACCTATAGCTATTAATATTAAAAAAGCATTTAAATTTGTTAAAATATATTGAATAATATAAAACATGAATGCTTGATATGAATCAATACTATGAACTATTAAAGCTAATAATATAAATCCAACATGAGATATAGTACTATATGCTAATAATCTTTTTATTCTTGTTTGTGTTAAACCTAAAACTGTTCCTATAATTAAAGAAAAAAAACAACTTATAGATAAACTAGTAGTTCATGAATAAAATTGTACTGTAGAATGTAATAAACAACTAGTATATTGTACTAATTCTAAAAATAATATTAATATAGCAATTTTTCCAAATATTGCTATAAAGGTTGTTACTATGGTTGGAACACCATCATATACATCAGGAGATCATCAATGAAAGGGAGCAGCAGCTATTTTGAATAAAAATCCTACAGATATTAATAATAAACTATAGAATACATAACTATGCATATATCATGTAGAATATTCTACATATCTTTCTGAATCTGATATAATGCAATATAAACTATCTAAATTTGTTAATCCTGAATTTGCATATATTAATCCTACCCCTAACAAAATAAAGCAAGAAGAAAGACCACCTAATAGAAAATAAGTTAAGGCAGATCCTGTTGAAGATTCTGAGTTTCTATGCATTGAAGATATAATATATAAACTAAAACTTTGTAATTCTATACATAAATAAATAGTACCTAAATCTCCACTTGCTAATAATAATGTCGCACCACTTATAACAAATATTATAATTAAAGCATATTCTATTATTGTAAATTGTTCCGATGTTTTATTAATTATATTTATATATTGTTTTACTTTTTTAAATAATATATCTATAATTGAAGTAGAATCTCCTATGTATTTTTTTCTAGGATAAAATCCTGTCATAAGTAGTATTATACCACATATTATTAGCATAAATATTTGAAATACATGTGTTATAGCTGTTACATTAAATAATCCTCCATATAATCCTATTCCTTTTTCTAAATAAGTTATATATAATGTTGTGTATGCTGATATAAAGCTATAAAAAACTATTAATATACCTATTCGACTATATAATATAGATGTGTCTGGTCTATTTGTTAAACCATTAGATAATAATAATAATAAAAGAAAAGTTAAAATCATATATTAATTTTTATGTGTTTTTTAATTATCTTTAACTAATTAAAATATTTTTGTTAAAATTTGTTATTTAATAAAAAAATGTTATTTTTAAATAAATATTATATATATACATATATTTATTTAATCTTATAAATTGTGTAAATTATTTAAAATAAATACTATATAATAAATTATAGACGTAATAGTGTAAACCATCTAAAATAATAGAAGGATATATACCTAATATTATAGTAAATAAAACTAAAACTATAAGCATGAAAAATTCTCTTCTATTTAAATCAGGTATATACTCTTCTCAATATCTAGGGAATATAGATCCTGCAAAAGCTATTCTATTAAACATGAATATAGTATAAGCAGCGGAGAATACTATAGAAGTTGAAGCTAAAATACCTGCGACAGGTATTCTTTCAAAAACACCATATAGAGACATAAATTCTCCTATAAAATTTAAAGTAAGAGGAGCACCACAATTACCTAAAGATAAAATAAAGAAAAATATAGAGAAAACAGGCATTATTTGAGCTATACCTCTATAATATGTTATTAATCTAGTTCCAGATCTATCATATAAAATACCCCCGGCTGAAATAAATAAACCAGATGATACAAAACCATGAGCTAAACCTAATAATATACCACCTTGTATACCTTGTATTGTATTACTAAATACCCCAGATAAATAAACTGCAGCATGAGATACAGATGAATAGGCGATCAATTCTTTAATATCTATAGTTCTTAATGTACTAAGGCTAGCATATATTATAGTTAAAATTCCGATAAGGAATACAATATAAGTATAATATAAAAAGGCCTTAGGAACTAAAGGTAATATTAGTCTAAATATACCATATAAACTTAATTTCAACACTATGGCAGCTAAAATAATACTACCAGATAATGGTGATTCTACATGAGCTTTTAAAAGCCAGCTATTTAAATAAATAGTAGGAGTTTTTACAGCAAAAGCTATGAATATTCCAATAAATATAAATAATTGTGTTATATATATAAAGTTTGTTTTTAGTAATACATTCATGTCAGTACAACCTATTAAAGATTGCATTGTTATTATAGATAGTAACATAAATAATGATCCCAAAAATGTATATAAGAAGAAATAAAAACTGGCTCTTATTTTCGCGCTAGATCCAAAAATACCTATTAATAAAAATAAAGGAGCTAATATACTTTCAAAGAAAATATAGAACATTAATAAATCTAAAACTAAAAAGATCATTAATAATAAAGTTTCTAATAGTAACATTATTATAAGGAAATATTTTATTTTATTACCTATAGATTTTCAATTAGATATTATGGCAATTGGCATAATTAATGTTGTTAATAAAACAAAATATATAGACAATCCATCTATACCTAAATAAAAATCGTAATAACCTATAATATAATGTTCTTGTACAAATTGGAAATGTTTACTGGTATTATTAAATAATAGTCATATTATTAAAGATATTATTAAATCTATAATTGTTACAGCTAAACTTATTATTTTTAATAACTTTATATTTTCATGTTCGTCTGTTTTATTATATGAAAATTGTGAAACTATTAAAAATATACCATATAAAGGCACTAAAATCAAAGTTAATAATAGCATGAAGAATAATGTTTAATTTATTTTACTACTTTTTTATATCTAAAATTTATCTAATTTTTTAGTTTTCTAAATATATATTGTGACTTACTATAAAAATATCAGAGAATATCCGATTTGAACGGATGTGATTTTATAAATCAAATAAGTCTCAAGCTTACCGCTTTAAACCACTCAGCCAATTCTCTAAATGATTCCTCGATGAATTGAACATCGTTAACATCCTTATCAAGAATACGCTTTACCATTTAAGCTAAGGAACCTATTAATATTTACTTTTTATATGCATAGTTATTATGAAAACAAGAGTATTCAGATTTGAACTGAAAACCGGAAGTTTGAAGCTTCTTATTTTACCATTAAACTATACTCTTGATATTTTACGGCCAGCCATACTCGAAATGGCACTGTTTGTTTGGAAGACAACAGGTCTACCATTAACCTATGGCCGTTAAAATATTGATTATATAAACGGAAAAGGGATGACTCGAACATCCAGGTGAAAAAACACAATATTTAGCAAATATCTTACCCTACCGATAGCAACTTTTCCTTTAAATTACGAATTAGGCCGGCTTCGATCCGGCATCATTTTCCTCGACAAGGAAACACTTTACCAATTAAGATTACTAACTCTATATTATTTTCCTACCAAAAACTTTACGGCCAGCCATACTCGAAATGGCACTGTTTGTTTGGAAGACAACAGGTCTACCATTAACCTATGGCCGTTAAAATATTATATTTAAAAAAGAAAAATACAACAATAAATCAGGGTACTCTGGTTCGAACAAAGAAGATCCTCAACCCAAATGAGGTGCCTAACCAACCTGGCTCTACCCTGTTTACCAGAAGAGAAATTTGAATTCTCATTATTAATGCATGAAATTAAAGTTCTAACCAATTAAACTATCCTGGCTTAAAATCCTACCCAAGATTCGAACTTGAATCAAAATATTAGAAGTATTTCGCTTTACCCTTAAGCTAGTAAGAAAATAGGAGAGAAGAGATTCGAACTCTTAAAAGCACAATACTATTGAGTTTACAGCTCAACCCTTCTTACCAATAAAGGGACTCTCCTGAAATAAGGCCTAAGGGATTTGAACCCTCAATATAGCGATTAAAAGTCACATGTTTTACCAATTAAAACTAAAGCCTCTATACTGATTAAAAATCATATGTTTTACCAATTAAAACTAAAATTTTTGTTTAATAGTTATAACTATAGATCCAACCATTGCTAACAATAAAATAATAGAAGTAATCATTAATCATATAGAATAGTTAGTATACATAACATTACCTACACTAATAATATCTGTTATATCTGTTATATTACTATCTCAATTATTTGAAGAAACAAAAGGTATATATTTATCAACGTTTACTAATTCAAAATAATTAGTTTTTGTATCAGGTAATAAATCATTATATGGTATAAAGAAAGCTAAAATGACTAAAATAGCTAAAGGTATATTATTATTAGTATCACTAATAAGTTCTGAGACTCTAATATTAATTAACATTAAAATAAATAAAAATAATATAGAAACAGCTCCAACATAAACTAAAAGATAAGATATACCAATAAATTTAATACCTAAAAAAATTAAATAACAAGAAACACTTGAAAATAATAATATCAAGTGTAAAACAGAAATAATGGGATTTTTACTTATTATTATAAATATTCCAGAAAGTACACATAGAATAATAATGAAATCTAAAAATAAGGTAAAAAATCCTTGAAAGTCGTCTACAATAGATACTAAATGATACATAATAAAAATTAAAAATCTTAAAATATATAGAGAGTAGAAAAAAATCCCCTGTAGGATTCGAACCTACACAAAACCCGTGAGAATCCATAGGCAATAGCCTACCTGCAAGAATCAAAAATTTTTAGTTTGATTCGCAGTAATTATAAATATATAATTAATTTTTTAGGATAATACATCCCGTGCAATTTCCATTACACGAACCATATTTCGACTTAACACCAATTAAAGTCACGCATACGAAGATTATATATTTAAAAATTTACAACTATTTAAGTAAAAAAATAATAAATAAATAACCAAACTTATTGCGCATACATCTTTCAGCGCCTGACGAGTAGTTAGTACCCATCTGATGTTAAATTCACCGTGACGTGGTGATTCACGATTACTAGTAATTCCATATTCATGTAGTCGAATTTCAGACTACAATTCACAAATAGTTATATCCAATTTTAGGGGATTAGCTCCATTTTACAATATTGCATCCCTTTGTAGAGGTATGTGTGGCACGTCTATAGCCCACGTTATTAAGGCCATGATGACTTGTCTTAGTCCCCGTTATATAACCTTCTATAAAGGAAGATTCTTTAAATATAAATAAAGAAAGGGTTTTCGTTAATTAAAGAAGTTAATCAAAATCTCACGACATTAACTGAAGACAGCCGTGCAACACTTGTAATAATTTGCATTAATATTCAAAACGTGGTAAGGTTATTCGCGGATTATCGAATTAAATAACATACTTCACTACTGGTTTCAGAAACGGTCTAATGATTTCAATTTGTGCATTTCCGCCTTAGTCATGAGGTGGAGTGCTTACACTTTCATTTATAAACTAAATTAATCTAGCCTATGGCACTCATAATTGTCTCCTTGGACTACTAGGGTATCAAATCCTTATCGCTCCCCAAGGCTTCGTCCCTCAACGTCAGTTTTTACATAGAATATCGCCTTTGCCGTTACCCGTCCTACTAGTATAATAAAATTTTATCTTTCCTCTAGTAATTCGCATATTCCCACATAAAACTCTAGAATACTAGTCCCTCTTATGGCTTGGTATTCTGTCTAGGTACCCTATATACCGATTAAAGATGAATAACACTTGTCTTCTACGTATTACCGCGACTGCTGGCACGTAATTTGGTCAAGACTAGTAGATAAAAAATCGTCATACTCTTTATTTTATCTAGAATTTTATACCGAATATCCGTTTAACATTCCCCCAAGTTGCTGGTTCAGCCGTTTGACTATTGACCAATATTCCCCACTGCTGTACAATTCTGCCCTGGGCTTTTTTCAGACCCAGTGTGGTCGATCGACCTCTCAGTCCCGACTGCCGGAATTTGAGCTAGACTTAATCTATTACTCATCCGGGATATTTATTAACATCTTAAAGCGAATTTTATTTTTCTTTATAATTTATAAGGTATTTTTTGCCTTACTTTAAGGTAGTTAAAATATCATTTACTCACCTGTACACCACTTCTTATTATATAAATTTAATAAGACGTTCGATTAGCATGTGTCAAGCACTTGGATAGCGTTCATTCAGAGCCATCATCAAACTCAACTTTTTTTTTCTATTTATAAAATAAATTTTATAAATTTACTTTATACTAGACTTATTATATCTTTTATATTTTAAAATAATTCTATCTTTTTAAGAACTATTTCTTTGAATTTATTAAAGCTAGCTCTTGTAAACTTATACAAATCCTAAAAACGGCTAAGTATTTATTATTGTTCGTTGTTTACTATTTAAACATTTATTTTCTCTTTATTAAGTCTATACCTTTTAATACTTATTTAGCTCTAACTTTACTATTTCGTAAATTAAACGATTTTGTATAATATTCATCCTACTTTTTTATTAAATTCAATATTATTATTCTTTTTTTTTTTATAATTTCTTATATGTATAAATTTATTATATTTTTCCTTTTAATTAATGTAAATCTAAACTATCTTTAATATAAGATGCAGATAATACAACAAAAACTTGTGCTTGTATAAATGCGATACCTATTTCTAATCCTGAAAATGCTAAAATAAATAATAAAGGCACTAAACCTAAGAAGAAGTATAATATACCTTTTGTCATTATATTATAAGTAAAGCCTGCTAAAATGTTTAAAAGCATATGACCACTTAAAATATTAGCACCTAATCTTAATCCTAATGATACAGGTCTAGAAAGATATGATATAAACTCAATTAATACTAATAAAGGTAATAAGGCTAATGGACAACCAGATGGTACTAATAATGAGAAAAATTTTAAGGAATGTACTTGGAAACCTAATATTGTTGCTCCTATAACTATAGTAAAACTCATAGAGAATGTTATAATGAAATGTGATGTTGGTGCAAAACTATATGGGACCATTCCTACTAAATTATTTATTAATATATATATAAATAATCCTGAAATTAACGGAAAAAACATTTGACCTTTTTTTGCATTTATTTGATTTACAACTATACTAAATACTGTTGCATATATAGATTCTACTGATAAAGATCAGTTATTTGGTATTACTATATTATAATTTGTTGCTAAAATATATAACATAAAAATTATTACTGTTGTTATCATCAGATATAAACCTATGTTAGTTAAAGATAATTGTATATTACCTAATAGATCGGCTTTTATGCTAAATAAATCTCTTATTATAAATTGATCTAATGGACTTTTATTTGAATACATCCATTATTATGGTTTATTTTGCTTAGTAGTGTTAAAATTAACAATAAACTATAAAATAGGTTATTGTATATTAAAAATATAATTAATTATAAAAAATTATAATAATTATTATATATTAATTATACTAATAAAAGTATATTTAAATATAAATGATTAAGTGATACGAAAAATCATTTATATATATAAACATATTTTTATTTTGATTCTAAAGATTTTAAAAATATTCTAGTTTTGAATAAACGTACAAATCTTGGTAAAATATATTTAGAGAATATATATATTATTATAACCAAAAGTAAAAAGTTATATGATGCTTGATTAACAAAGAAAAAAGGTACAAGTTGAGGCAAAAAATATATATTAAAAATATAATAATTAATAATATATTGTAAACTTAAAAACATATATATGAAATTATATTATGACGAATATATTAAAATCTTTTATTTTCGCTTATTTTAATAAAATTCGATGTATTTTATTAAGAACCTCAATAATAAACAGAAATATATAAAAATAATCATACGACGTCTACAAAATGTCAGTATAAGATAGCAGACTCGAAACCTAAATGATGGTTTTCTGTTAAATGGTAAGCTAAAAGACGTCAGAAACCTACAGCTAAAAATGCAGTACCTATAATAACATGTAATCCATGGAATCCTGTTCCAAAATAAAAACAAGAAGAATATGTCCCATCTGAAATTGTGAAAGATGAAACTGTATATTCTATTCCTTGTAATCCTGTGAATATAATTGCTAATATAATTGTATAAACTAAACCATATAAAGCTCCACTTCTGTTACCTTGAATTAAAGAATGATGTGAATATGTTACAGTTACACCTGAAGATAATAAAATAATTGTATTTAGTAAAGGTAATTCAAAAGGATTTATAGAGTCAATACCCATAGGTGGTCATTTAGCTCCTAATTCTATAGTAGGTGATAATGCACTATGGAAAAATGCTCAAAAAATAGCTAAAAAAAATAAAGCTTCTGAAACAATAAATAAAGCGACTCCCATATTTAAACCTTTTTGAACAGCTAATGTATGATTTCCTAAATAAGTTCCCTCTGATATTACATCTCTAAATCATAATGACATTGACGTTATTAAACATAATAAAGCAAACATTAAAATATTAAGACCAACACTAAAACTGTGAAATGATAAAACAGCACTTAATGTAACGGCAAATAAACATAAACTTGTATTTAAAGGTCATGGACTAGGAGATACTAAATGAAAAGGATGTGCTTGGAAGTTACTACGTATAATCTGACTCATATATGTATTCTTATTATTTACTATTCTGTGAATTAATTATGATTGTTAAAGGAATATGGAGGAATTGAACCTCTAATAAATGATTTGCAGTCACTACGCAAACCTTTTGCAACATATTCCTTTTTATTTATTATATTTTTCTAGTAAATTCATATTTTCACTAGATTTTTTATGGTTTTAGTTAAATTTAATGATAACTTATATAATATTATTAAATATATTAGTATTAAATCAATATAAAAAATTTTTTAAAAAATAAATTATATTTTTATTGTATTACTAAAAGCCATACTTTGTAAAGGTAAACTAACAAATGCATGAGGTTTAGGTGGACTATCTAAAGTTCATTCTAAAGAAATATAATTTCTATTGAATAGTGTTTGGAATAAGTCAGAAAAGAATTCTGGAAGTAATCAAGGATATCTAGATGCAACTTCTCCTTCAACTAATTGTACATAAACTATATGTAAAAATAATACAGTAGCTATTACACTTACTATAGATCCAAAACTACTTACTAGATTTCATCCTGCAAATGCATCAGGATAATCACTAATTCTTCTAGGCATACCTTGTAAACCTAAAAAGTGTTGAGGGAAGAATGTTAAATTAACACCTATAAATAAAATTATAAAATGTACTTTTCCTGATAACATATTATAGTTTAAACCAGTTATTTTTGGTATTCAGAAATATCATGCACTAAATAATGCAAAAACTGCACCTAAAGATAATACATAATGGAAATGAGCAACAACATAATAAGTATCATGGAATGCTATATCAAGTGATGCATTTGCTAAAACAACACCACTTAATCCTCCTATAGTGAACATTACTACAAATCCTAATGCAAATAACATTGAAGGTGTCATAATTAATCATCCACCATATGTAGTAGCTAATCAACTGAATATTTTAATTCCAGTAGGTACAGCTATAATTAATGTAGCTGCTGTGAAATATGCTCTTGTATCTACATCTAAACCAACAGTATACATATGATGACTTCAAACTACAAAACCTAAAATACCGATAGACATCATAGCATAAACCATTCCTAAATAACCAAATACATTTTTATTAGAACTAGTTGATATAGTTGTACTTATTATACCAAACCCTGGTATAATTAATATATAAACCTCTGGGTGACCAAAGAATCAGAAAAGGTGTTGGTATAATATCGGATCCCCACCACCAGCTACTTCAAAGAATGAAGTATTAAAATTTCTATCTGTTAAAATCATAGTAATTCCACCGGCTAAAACAGGTAAAGATAATAATAATAAAACAGCAGTTACAACAACTGCTCATCCGAATAAGGCTAATTTATGTAATCTTATTCCAGGACTTCTCATATTTAATATTGTTGTAATAAAATTCATAGCACCTAATAAACTACTTACACCAGAAAGATGTAAAGCAAATATTGCTAGATCTACACTAGGCCCACTATGACTTTGTAAACCAGATAATGGTGGATATAAAGTTCATCCTGTACCTGCACCATTTTCTATCATTCCTGCGAATAAGAATAAAGCTAAACTTGGTATTAGTAATCAATAACTTATATTATTTAATCTAGGGAATGCCATATCAGGACCACCTACTAATAAAGGTAATAAGAAATTTCCAAAACCTCCAATTAAAGCAGGCATAACCATAAAGAAAATCATAACTATAGCGTGTGCAGTTATTATACTATTATATAATTGATTATCTGCTATATATTGTACACCTGGTCCTGATAATTCTAATCTTATTAAAACTGAAAAAGCTGTTCCAGCTAAACCTGAAAATATAGCAAATATTAAATATAATGTTCCTATATCTTTAGCATTACATGATAAAAATCATCTTTCTTTTCACATTGTTATTTGTGTTATTGAACTTAAATTGCTTGCATCTGATTCGTAATGAGAGGAACTAGTTGTAGAATAATTTTTAGATAAATTGTTAAATTTTTTCATTTTAATTTTTTTTATTTGAGTTTTTATATTCCCTATATAATATATTATATTGCTTATTATATATAGAGATTTTTAACTCTCTTCATAAGTTAATTATTTTTAAAATAATGAGTTATAAATAATTTATTTTATTACAAAATCATAGTCTAATTGCAAAAGAATACAAATTTAAATACTTTAACTATGGTTCAGATATTTAAAAATTTTGTTTATACACTTTAAAAGTTGATTAATATAAAATGTATTAGATGTTAATAAAATTGTTTAATTAAAAATTAAACATATAAGTGAGTATAGGACTTGAACCTATAAATACGTAGCCGAAATACATTGTTTAACCATTAAACCAACTCACTAAACCCTAAAATTATTAAGTTATATAGTATATTTAAGGTTAATATTATAATCTTATTTTTTTTAACATTGATTTAAAATACCAATATTATTATTTTATAACCTGTTTATATTTATGCATTATGTTGGAGCGATTCGAACACTCAATAGTAAATACCAAAAATTTATGACTTGCCAATTAGTCGACAACATATAATATATAGGTGACAAGACTTGAACTTGTAAAGCTATTAACTATTCTGTCCTAAGCAGAACCTGGTTACCAAATTTCAGCACACCTATTTTTTGCTCCAGATAAGATTTGAACTTATAACCTAAACATCTTCAGTGTTCCGCTCAACCAATTGAGCTTCTCGAGCTTTTTTATTAATATATTTAATTTTTAGGATCATTTAAAATATTTCAAGTCTTTTAAATAATTATGGAGATATTAGGACTCGATCCTAAAATGACGAATTGCAAACTCGCTGTTTTACCAATTAAACTATACCCCCTGTATCCGAAAAACGATTTGAACGTTTATGATTAATATCAACGAAGCTTAAGTTCGTCCTGTCTACCAATTCCAGCATTCGGATAGTTTAAGGCCAGAATGATTCGAACACTCATCTTAACTGTCATGAGCAGTTGGCTTTACCATTAAGCTATAGCCTTTTAATTATCTAATTTATATTTTTATAATTATATATTTCGCCTTTAAGATGACTCGAACATCTAACACAAATATTAACAGTATAATGCTCTACCATTGAGCTATAAAGGCATTATTATGGGAGGATACCCTGAATCGAACAAAGATAGACTATGCCACAAATAGTTGTTTTACCATTAAACTATATCCACCTATAATCAATATAATTTTATTTAAATTATATTTGATTTATAGATTAAAGACAAAATTTGCAATATATAAATAAAAATAATTATAATAACACAATGAGAAATAGGTGAGTCGGACACCTGACCATTCGCGTGTAAAACGACTGCTCTACCACTGAGCTAATTTCTCTTTAGAAATATAAGCGGGCTAAGGATTCGCACCTTAATCAACTAGTCATGAGCTAGGTATGCTAACTATTACACCAACCCACTTTTAACCCAGAAGAGACTTGAACTCTTGTTTCAACAGTGAAAATGTTATGTCTTAACCATCTTGACCACTGGGTCCAAGCCTAGTGTAAGTATCGCACTTACTTCCACTGATTACAAAACAGTAACATTACTTTTATGCTAACCAGGCAATATATAAAAAAGGATAATTGTATATTTTAGTAAATTATAAAAATTAGTACTTTATGCCTGAAGATTTTAAAATCCGTACAGCTAAAGCCTATTAAATATTATTAATTAAAAATGATATTATATCTTCTTTAATTTTTTATAATATTTAACGTAGTATTTTGCTACGTTTATAAGAGTATAATAAAGTAAGTTTCGTGCTTATATGCTTTCAGCTCTTATCTTTGATTGACGTAGCTTTCTTGCCATGCCTATTAATTATGTAGGTATTCTAGTTAAAATACTAAAATAATAAACAACAAGTAAACCATTGGTCAACATACCCAGTTCCTTTCGTACAAGGGGGCTGTCTTTATTTTACTCAAATTTCCTCTAGAAGATAGAAACCATACTGTCTCACGACGTATTAAACCCAACTCATGTAGCTCTTTAATCGACGAACAGTCGAACCCTTCATGATTCCTGCGTTCATGTGGATGAGCTAAGCCGACATCGAGGTGCCAAACCGCGCACTCAATTTGTACTCTCTTGCGCTCATTAGCCTGTTCAATTCGTAAAAAATAAATTATGTTTATTTCCATATTTTTCAATATGGTTCAGACTATGTTTATATATATATATATACATATTTTTTTGATAAGCTAATAATAATATATTAATTTCCATTTACTCAACCTTTTATACCAAATGAACCTATTCGAGTTTTTGAATTTAATTTTGTATATTGTAAATTTGATCTTAAATTTCCTTTTAATAACACAGAAGGTATACCGTTATATGATGAATCTATATTTAATAGATTTCCTTCATATCTTAATTTGTGTACAGATCTTGAAGCAGTATATCTTCTAGTCAATCTACCTTTTGCCTCTAATCTGAAACCTATAATATGTCTATATTTAAGATTTTTAATTATATATTTTTGTAATAATGTTTTTTTATAAAAATGTTTTTTTAAATCTAATTTAGTTATTAACGAAGGTTTATTAATAAATTTTATTTTACCTCTAATTTTTACTTTTTCTTTCAATCTTTTTAATAATTTAAATAGTCTTTTTCTATTTTTTGTTATTTTTAATAAAATAGATTCTGAGAGAATAGTACTGTTTAAATAAAAATGTTTTAAATTTATAAAATTAAATTCGATATTTTTATTAAATAACAATTGTAAATGATTTTTAAGATATTGTAAATATGTATAATTAAATTTAGATTTATTTATATAAATTAACTGTTTATAAAATACATATATTTCTAATCTTTTTAATGATTTTTTTACAAGTTTTTTATAAAAATTATTTACATAATTAGAAATACTTACATATTTTTGTATTTCCTTCTTTTTATTTATTCTTTCTAAAACTTTTATTATTTTATACTTGTATCAATTAGCTTTCAATATTGCCTTAAAACCTTTAGTATTAATATTCTTAATTTTTTTAATTAAAATTATTTTATTACTTAGTTTTTTGGCTTTAAAATCTAAAGTTTTATTTCTTTTAAAACTTAACATTTTTTTTAAAAATTTTTTTAAATATCTCTTTTTTAGTTTTAAAAGATAATTATTTTTTTGTTTATTATAAATATATAAAGTAAT
>Ga0335069_10003311_pt1 | contig 24435 bp, 18 predicted proteins | sample Lox_Sample_11_FD_206714 | JGI IMG/M metagenome (GOLD analysis project Ga0335069, IMG submission 206714) | Soil microbial communities from Loxahatchee National Wildlife Refuge, Florida, United States - Lox_Sample_1.1 | ecosystem: Environmental > Terrestrial > Soil > Wetlands | place: USA... | reverse complement strand
AGCAGCTATCACGTCAAAACCATCGAGCCGGCGTTCGTAAAGCAGACAGAAATCCTCGTGCAGGCAACGGAGGCCCTCGCCGAAGCAGTCAAACTCCTCCGCAAAACCCGCAAGCTCACCGACCTCCAATCCAAGATCATCGAAGTGCACCGCCTGGAAAACGTCGGCGACGACAATCACCTCGCCGCCCTGTCCAAACTCTTCGAAATCGGCACCGACCCCCTCCACCTCATCAAGTGGAAGGAATTCTTCCAGTTCATCGAGGCCGCCATCGACGGCTGCGAAGACGCAACCAACGTGATCGAACGCATCATCCTCAAGAACGGGTGAGCGGGAGACGAATACGTCACGTGATCTCAACGGCCTCTCTCGCCGTGAGGAAGAGAAGCGTCGCACGCGTGACCGGGAATCCAAGAATGTCGGAAGCCGCGCGCAGGTAGTAGCCCATCTGCCGCTCGTAGTCGGGAAGGTTCTTCTGCCACGTCCGAGGCGAATCCGTCTTGTAGTCCAGGATTTCAGCGGATTTGCTCGCGGGGTGAACAAGCAGAAGATCGATCGTGCCGCGGATCGTGGGCCAGTCCGCGGAGTTCGTCGAGCCGGCGGCGATCTCCAGCGGCCCGCTCCACGTGAACGGAATTTCACGCCGTATCCTTGCCGATTTGTCACTCGCCGCTTCACCGACCCGCTTCCCTGCCGGCGTGCCGAGAAGCCAGACAATCCCACCAAGATCCGCACGCTCTGCATCCTCCGCGGCAAGGCGCTTTTCCTCGACCATTCGCGCAACCTGCCCGGCAAGAGACTTCTCATCAATGACAGCCGTGAAGTCCAGCAACTCAAGCACGCGGTGCGTGGCAATGCCCCGAAGACGAGACTCCTCCGCAGCAAGGGCAACCGCCGGAAGCAGCGGACGCCCGGGCGCCTCCGCTTCTTCCGCCCCCAGTTTCTTCAGCTCGCTGACCGTGAACACCGCAGGCTGAGCGGCCATGTCGGCATGCGGATACGCCCCCGTGATGTGCGCGATCAGCGACTCCGCCTGCTCGCTCAGCACTCGCTTCGGCAAAAGCGCTTCGCCGGCGAGTAGGTGCTCGATGAACTCGTTGCTCTCATTCTCCGCCGATGTCTCCCTCACGGAGGTGCTGGTATTTCTCTGCAGCGTGATTGTCACCTGCGGATCGCAAAGCGCCGCGTCATCGGGCCACTGGATCCGCATGTCGGAACTCGCCAGCGCGGGCACGATCCAATCCAGAAAACTCCGGCCGCGAACCAGCGCATCCTCCGCCAGCGGCCCCGTCTCGCCTCTCCACTCCGCCCGCTTGGAATCGAGCCACCCCGCCTTGCCGATGTGCCCCGTCAAAATGAGATGATCCCGCGCCCGCGTCAGCGCAACATAAAGAAGCCGCAGCTCCTCCGCACGAACAGTCCGCTCATTGTCATGCGTGATGCACGCAGACACAGCGGATGGATAAAAGATATTCCGCTCAATGTCGGCAACATGCATCCCAATGCCCAGCTTGCGATGCACAAACACCGGTCCATTGGAACGCAGGTTCAGAAGACCACCCAGCCCCGCCGCGATAACCACCGGAAACTCCAGACCCTTCGATTTATGCACCGACATGATCCGCACGACATCCGACGCCTCGGAAAGAACCGGCGCCTCCCCGAAATCACCTTCCTGCTCGCGCAGCTTCTCGATGAAGCGCAGGAACCGGTGAAGCCCCTGCTTGCTGAATCCAGCGAATTTGAGGGCGCGCTGATGCAGCGCGCTGAGGTTGGCGATGCGCTGCTCCCCGGCGTCCAGCCCCGCAAGAAACGGCATGATTTTCGAATCGCTGTAAATCCGCGCAAGGCCCTCGTGCAGCGGACGCGTCCGCAAAAGCTCGCGCCACGCATCGAGCTTCTTCAGAAAGTCGGCAAGCCGCCCGGCAAGTGATGCATCCTGCGGCGGCGGATCGCGCACAAGGTCCGCCTGCTGCCCGCGCGGCATCACGTACCGGTGAACAGCCGCGGCAAACGGCACCCGCTTCTTGTCGAACGTCAGCCGGATCGTCGCCAGATCATCGTGCGAAAACCCGCCATACGGACCCAGTAGCACCGTCGCCATCGGAATGTCCTGCAGCGGATTGTCCAGCACGTGCAGCAGGGCAAGCGTGTCCCGAATTTCAGCCGCGTCGAAATACCCCGTGGAAAGATCCGCGTGCACGGGAATCCCGCGCTGCGAAAGCGCCCGTGCAAAAATCATCGCCTTGTCCTTCATCGATCGAAGCAGAATGGCGATGTCGCGGTACGCAAGTGGACGCGCGCTCCCGTCCCGAGCAACAATTCCCCGCGATTCCTGCATCAACGCATGAATCCGATCGGCGACAAACCGGGCCTCGCGCTCGACCGCCGACAAGTTGTCATCCTGCGGCACGACATCGTTCCCAGATGACGCCTCCTCGTCCTCCTCCTCCTCCCTCTTCGTGGCGATCAGGTGCAGCTCCACGGGCGCGCCGTCGAACGGCTTCAGAGCACCGTCGACACCAGGGGCGCTGGAAGCACCAGGCGAAGGCTCAAGCGCGTGACCATCCCTGTAACGCACGCCGGCAACCTCCGGCGTGAGGATCTTCTCGAAGAGGCCGTTCATCGCGAGCAGCAGCTTCCCTTGCGAGCGGAAATTGTGCGGAAGCGAGACATGACGCCGCGCGCCGGCCGACAACCTCGCGCGATCAATTCGCGCACCAAACAGCTCGGGATCCGCAAGCCGGAATCCGTAAATCGATTGCTTGATGTCCCCGACAACAAACAGGTTCCCGGCCCCCTCAAATCGCTCCGCCGATCGCACCGCGCTCAGCAGCGCTTCCTGCAGCGGATTGATGTCCTGAAATTCATCCACCAGCAGATGGCAATACCGCGCGCGAAGTTCACCCGCGGCGCCGCTGCCGGGCGCGGTGAGAAGATTCAGCGTCAGCCGTTCAAGATCGGAAAAATCAAGCCGGTTCAGGCCACGCTTCGCCGCCGTGTAGCTCTTTTCAAAATCCGCGACGAGTTCGAGCAGCACGCCGAGCGGAGTGGTGAGCGTTGCCATCGCGGGTTGCATTTCTTCGGGGGTGTGGACCAGGACGCGCGCACACAATTTCTTCAGATCCCGCTTCATCCGTTCCCAGGTGCGCTCCTTCAGTTCGTCGAACCCCGCGACATCCTTCATTGTGCTGAGCCGTTTTGGCCACGGGTCCGTGAGGTCACCCCGAATGGAAGCGAGCGCGCCGGCCCCTTCTTCCTGCAGCCGGCGGTGCGCCGCCTCTATGCGTTGGGCGACATCTTTCAACCCAACCGCAATAGGCGCATCGGGACCCGCATTTCGCCCCGCATCCGCCGCAGCCCGCCGCGCCGCGATCCCAAGAAGCCGCAACTCCCCCGCAACCACCTCCCGCACAAACCGATCAAACATTCTCGCGCAACCCTCCCCCACGTGATTCCCGCGGCACTGATCCAGGTACTCCGCCGGTGCCGCCGTCGTCGCCAGCATCGTGTACACCCGCAGGATCATGTCGCGGCACCCGGAATCCCGCCCCTGCGCATAGGCCTCGAAAAACTCCGCAAATGCCGCACCCCTGGAATCGTCCGCAGGCAGCTTGTGCCAGCGCCCAAGCACCTCCTCGATCGCCTCCTCCCGCATCAGGCGCGCCTCATCCTCATCCACGAGCTCAAAACCCGGATCAATCTGCGCCTCGTGAAAATGCTGCCGAAGTACCCGCGCGCAAAATGAGTGGAGCGTCGAAATGCTCGCCCGTTCCACCATCGCCGCCTGACGCTGCAGCCACGCTCGCCGCTCCGCCGTGATCTGCGGACCCGCGCCCAACCCCTCCCGGTTCAACCTCTCTCGAATCGATCCCGCGATGCGCGACCGCATCTCATTCGCCGCCGCTTCCGTAAACGTCAGCACCAGCAGTTCATCAACCCCGCACCCGCCCTTCACGCCGTCACACACCAACCGGGCGCACCGCTCCGCCAGTACCGCGGTCTTCCCCGAACCCGCCGCCGCCGAAACGACCAGATCGCCCGCAACATGCTCAATCGCCTCCCGCTGCGGCCCCGTCCAATCCCGTGTCGTCTTCGAAACCTCGCGAGTCATGGCGCCCCCTGCATGTCGGCCCGCATGCGATCGATGGCGTCCACGCGGCCCATCTTCGGCACCTCCCGATAAGTCCCGCTCACCTTATCGAACGGACACAAACTGAAAAAATCGCAGTTATCGCACGGCGATTCCTTCTGCGAGCGATACGGCGCCGGCGCAATCTTCCCCTGCGTCAGATCATCCACCATCCGCCCGATCTTCCAGCGCACGAACTCCAGCACCGTGCGGAAATCGTCGTGCTCCACCATGTCGCCGGTCTTCGGAACCAATGGCGGCTTCTTGTTGAACCCAATCCTATACCACTTGCTCTTCTCCCCCTCGTCCTCATGCGGAGCCACCGCATCATCGAGCAAATGCGCGCCGTCCGCATCGACCAGCCCGCGCGGCGTGTATTTCTGATAGAACGCGTCACTCCCCGCATCATCCGCCTCCGCCGCCCGATCCACCTTCTCCCGCTTCACGCCAAGCGGGACATACATCGCGGCAATCGCCTCGGTGCCTTTCCCCCCAAGTCTGCCGAGCTCCTCCATCACGATCGCATACACCGGCAACTGCAACTGCAACCCCCAGTAAACCCAGTCCAGCTTCAGCTCCCGCGAGCTCGAACTCTTGTAGTCGATCACCGCCACCCGCCCGCCTTCAGATGCATCCACCCGATCAATCTTCCCCATCAACTCCACGCCCCGGCCCACAGGAGTCGGAATCCGCAGCACCGGCAAACTCACCACCTGCCCCTCCTTCCCCCTCCGCACAACGCCCTCCGCCATCGCCCCAAATCCAACCTCCACTCCCACCGGCCGCATCTCCCCCGCACACGCCCGCCGCCGCTGACCTTCCAGCACGATCCCCAAAACACGCCGCGTCCGCGCCCGCATCTTTTCATACGCCGGCGTCTGCTCCGCAAGCTCCGCATGCAGTTCCTCCGTCGCCGCCTGCACCTCCTGATCCAGCGTCCGCCGCAGCGTCTGGGGATCGCACTCCGGCCACGGAAGCTCCCCATCCAATATGTGAAGGTACACCCGCTCCAGAATTCGATGGTACAGCAGCCCAAGGTTGAGGACGTCCATCTCCAGCGCCGCACGCGGCCGCAGCCCCAGCGTGTAATGCATGAAGTACTGCAGCGGACACGCCGCAAATTTCTCCAACTGGCTGACGCTCATCCGCAAATCACGCGTCGGAGGATAAAACCGCGCCGCCAGCTCTTCCTTCAGACCAGGCGCCGGCCGCTCCCGCACGCCCTTCCACACACGCTCCAGGGCCGCAGCAATTCCCGATGCGCTCGTGTGAACCAGCCAGTCATAGAGCTCGCGCATCCTCTCGTTCCCGCCGTCCCCCCCCTGGCGAATGCTCGCGCGCGCCCACGCCGCGATCCCCGCCAGCAAATCGTCGACAGTGCCGATGCGTTCAAGACTCGTCCGGCTCGCCGCATCAAATTTCCGCTCCACAAGCCCGCACTCCTCCAGCAGCTCACGCAGGCGCATCACATATCGGCTTCTCCCCACAGCCCGGCCGCGACGATCCGCCAGCGGATAGCTCACGATCAACCGTTCGCTCGCCCGCGTCAGCGCGCTGTAATCGAAAAACTGCATCTCCAGCAGTTGGCCGTCAGAGCCCGGACCAATCGGATCCGCTGTCTGCCCGTTGAAGAATTCCCGCTGCCCGTCCGAGAGAATCGGATCCTCCTCCACAACCTTCGGAAACTGCCCCTCAATCGCCCCGAGAATCATCACGGCTCGCAGGCCCGGAACGCGCGACCGCGTCACCGAACTGATCAGAACCTGGTCCACCGTCGGCGGAATCAGCCCCAGCGTGAGCGTCTCCAGCGCCGTCCCAAGGATGCGCGAAAAATCCTCCAGCGTGAACACGCGAGATCCCGCCTCCATCGCCGTCGCCAGCACCCCCAGCATCTCCTGCACCTGCCGCCACACCTGTTCATGCACCTGCGCCAGCTCCGCATCCCCCCCTTCAATCTTCCGTGCTGCCGCCACCCACTCCGTGATCTGCTCGTCCACGCGAAGTTGCTTCAGCAGCTCACGCAACCCATCAATGCAGGTGCGCGCATCGCCGGTGTCGCACGCATTACAAATGTCCATCCACGCCCGCAGGCTTTCCCACACCCGCTGCCGGATCCCATTCACGCGCACCAGCAGCTCACGCTCATGCTCCGCCATCACGACTTCCCCCTCTTCCTCCTCCTTCTGATTCGGCGCAAACCATTTCCACGCCACCGACCACGGCACATGCGAAATGCCATGCTCAATGATGTAGTTTTCCACCACCGCCACATCGGCGGCGCCGATCCCCGTCAGACCCGTCTTCAGATACAGCAGCACCTCATCCCGGTCCCAGCGCGAAGTCGCAATCGCCACCGCACTCCGCAAAAGCTCCACGACCGGGTGATGCGCAATCCCCCGGCGCTGGTCGATGAAATGCGGTATCTCATGCTCCCCAAAAATCCGACGAATCGCATCCTGATAACCCTCCAGGTCCGGCACAATCACCCCAATCTCGCGATACCGCAGCCGCTCCTCTTCCGCCGCACCAATAACCATCTGCCGGATCGTCTGCGCCGCGACGCGCACTTCCGTCTCCGGATCGCTGCACTCCCAAATCTCCACACCCCGCGTTTTCGAAGAAAACAAATCTCCCTGCAGATTCGTTGCAGTCCCCTCTCCCGCTTTCCCCCGGCCCCCTTTGTGGTCCTTCGTGCTCTTCGTGTCCTTTGTGTTTAACTCGGGCCGCTCAAACAGATCTCGCTCCACCCGCACCAGCGCTTCACCATGAAATCGGTAGGACGTGCGCAACGCCTCCGTCCGACCAACCGCCACCCGATGCTTCCGGAAAAGATCCATCAGCCGGCAGTACAGCCGCTCCGTCCGCGCAAAAACACCCATCTGCTTCGGCCAACACCGAATATCCCGGATCGGCCCCGCATCCGGATCGGCCAGAAGCGTAATCGTCACCCCGCCCGAATGCTCCGCGAGCGCCACCACCATCCGCAGTTCCAGCGCCGACATCGCCGAAAACCCATCCACCCACACCCGCGCCCGTTCTCCCCCCTCCCCAGCCCCTCCCGTAATCAACGCCGATTCCCCCATCCGCAACGCCGCATGATGCATGATCTTCTCGAAATCCCACGCATCCCGCGCATCGATCACCGCCCCCCACGCATCCAGCAGAACCGCAAGATCATGCAGCTTCCGCCCCGTCACCGCCTCCACATCCTTCCGCCCCGCAATCTCCCGCAGCGACTCCCCCGTGTGCCCGTGCTGCCGAAGCTCCCGCAACGTCGCATCCAGCTTCTGCACAAACCCCGGCCGCTCCGCAACCCCCGCAAAAATCCGCAGCTTTTCCTTCTGCGCCCGCACCACCTCCTCCAGCAGCACTACCCGCACCACCTCCTCCATCGGCTTGATCCGCTCCCCCTCCAGAAACCCCACCTCCCGCCCGATCAGCGACGCAAGCCGCCGAAAACTCAGCACCTGCGCCCGAAAAGTACCCGCCCCGCCCCCCCCTTCAGAACGCCCACCCCCTTCGCCGGCCAGCAGCATGCGCTCCGCCGTAAACGTTCCCTGTTCCGGCGTGATCCAGAAGAGCGCCCCGCCGAGCGGATCGCGCATCCCCTCCGCACGCATCTCCCTCGCGCATCGCGTGCTCTTCCCGGTCCCCGCGCGCCCGATCAAGAATTGCACAGCCACGCTGCACTCCGCCAGTACGGTGAATGGCCCCACTCTATCGACCGCCACCATCATTGCAAAAGGAAGCGCGCGCGATGGGGAGCGATGGGTGCGCGACGGGCCGTAGTGGGCAGGTGGTGGGGGCGTAGGGGGTGGGTAGAGGGGGGGTGCAGCAAAAATAAGGTTCCCCCTGCTGGCCCGGCCAGACAGGGGGTCTCTCTCTCTCCCTCTTGAACGGGCATACCCGCTCAATGAGTCTCACGTTGTTGGCACGCGTCTGTCCCTTGATATAACGCCGCAGCAGACGCACGGTTGCATGGCCCTACCCGCGAGCCGGAGTTTCAGCTAACCTCAATGAAAGACGCAGCGTCAGTCGTTTTCTTTCTCGCATGGTAGGGATTTATGGACGGAAAGCCAAAAGAAAAATGCTTATGAGAACGGAGTTAAATGTCATCATTGTTCGATAATGATGGGCCAAAGGGCCTTGCCATCGAGACCTCGAGCCGGCATGGATCGGTGGCGGTTTCCTATGGTCCCCATCTTCTCCAGACTATCGAGCTCCCGGTGGGCAATCGACATGCGACCGAGTTGATGCCGGCGATCAGTGCCTTGACGGCGAAGGTGGGGTGGCGGCCGGACCAGATCGAGCATGTCTACCTGTCGCTGGGGCCCGGCTCGTTCACGGGGCTGCGGATCGCAATCGCGATTGCCCGGGCGATGCATCAGGCGGTTGGATGTAAACTATTGGGTGTGCCAACGTTAAATGTTATTGCGGAGAATGCGCCGGGCGCGTTTGCGTACATCGTGCCGATCCTGGACGCGAAACGCGGACAGGTGTTTGCCGCGCGGTATCGGCGCACCGGCGCAGGGGGCGAGCTGGTGCGAGTCGCGGAGCCGGCGCTGGTGGAACCGGCGGAGTATGTTCGCGAGACATTGCGAATTGCGAATGGTGCGACTATGGGCGTTCTTGGGGAAGGGGTTGAATATCACCGGACTGCGCTCGCTTGCATCCCGGCGGAAAGCGTTCAGATGCTCGATCCGTCCCACTGGCCGCCGCGAGCCGCCACCGTCCACCGGCTGGGTTACCGTCTTGCCCAACAAGGCGCCTTTGCCAACCCGGCGACGCTTTTGCCGATTTACATCCGGCTGCCGGAGGCGGAAGAGGTCTGGCGGAAGAAGCATGGGGTGCCGCTCTAACGTTCCCCCCCCCCCCCCCGGGGGGGGGCGGCGCAATTGTGGATGTTCGGACCCAACGACGCGTTAAGATGGTGAGCACCTCACGAACGGCGAGATCGGGCAACTCGTGGCACAGATCAAGTGAGAATGGATGGCGATCCTCTCCTATCAATCCCAGGCAGCGCTGAATCCGCGGCGGAGCGCATTGGCGTTGTGGTCGCTTGCGCTGGGGGTGGCGAATCTCGGCATTATCATCGCGGGGCTCTATTGCATCGGGTCTCTGGATGCCACGCCGGCGGAGAAGTTTGGGTTCATTCTGGGGCTGATTCTCGAAAGCGTGCCGGTTTTTGTTCTGACGCTTGCGTCGGTCATTCGCGTGCAGCGGAGCCGGGGGATTTTGCGGGGGCTGCTGCCGGCGGTGATCGGGTCGTTTCTGGCGAGCAGCAGCGGGCTCGTGGCGATGTGCCAGGGGTTCGACGCGTGGACGCACTGCTGGACGCGGATCATGTAGATCTCATAGAAGACAATGGTTGAGTTGGGGTTCAAGTGGACTTCAATTGGCGGTTAGGGCGTTGCGGTGAGGTGGATTTTGGTACTAATATACCTGCCGCACCCATCATAAAACCGTAAAACCGGCTTGGCTCGCTCACGCGAATCTTTTGCTGCCGCCACTAAGTAGTTGACACACCCAATATATATAATAAGGTTTAGTCATGAATACCATTGAAAAACATCCCGAAACGCTTGTCGAAGCCATTCGGTATTTCGCTGACCCTGAGGTGTCTCTTGCCTTCATGGTCAAGATGGTTTGGCCGGATGGGATCGTCTGTCAGCACTGCGGCGGGGCGGAACATTCGCTCCTCAAGACTCGTCGGATTTTTAAGTGCAAGGCGTGCCGTAAGCAGTTCTCCATCAAGGCTGGCACGATCATGGAAGACAGTCCGCTCGGACTGGACGTTTGGCTTACCGCCGTGTGGATGATTGCCAATGCCAAGAACGGCATCGGCAGCTACGAAATCCATCGTGGCTTGGGCGTCACCCAAAAGACCGCTTGGTTTCTTCTCCACCGGATTCGCCTCGCCATGAAGATCGGTTCCTTTCGCAAGCTGGCGGGGACGGTCGAAGCGGACGAAGCGTACATCGGAGGCAGGCCCGCTAATTACAAGCGGGAAAACTTGCCAAACTCAAAGCCGAGGCATAGGCCCTGACGCCGGGAAAACCCACGAACCCGCGCCGTGTGGTTAGGAAGGCGATTGTTATGGGAATGCTGGAGCGCGGAAGCGAGGGGAAGCCTAGCCGGGTGCGCGTTCAGATGGTGGAAAAGGTCCGCCGTCCCCACCTCACTGAAATCATCCACGCCAATGTGGAGAAGAAATCCTTCGTAATGACCGATGCTCTCCGTAGCTACACATCGCTCGGCGAGGAAGGATTCATCCATATGGCCGTGAACCACGCCGTCCGCTACGCCGAGGGGCGGAACCACACGAACGGACTGGAAAACTTCTGGTCCCTCATGAAACGTACTCTCTTGGGCACGTACGTCGCTTGTGAGCCCTTCGACCTTGAGGCGTATTTGGATGAGCAGACATTCCGGTTCAACAACCGGAAGGACACGGACGCCGACCGCTTCGTTCGCGTTCTCAAATCTTTCAGCGGTAAACGCTTGACCTATGCCCAACTCATCGGCGAGACTGGCGTTGTACCCAGTTCAGCAGGCGTCGATGGGGACGTGGCAAGCGTCGTCCATTGAGGTTCGATCATGACCAAAAACGCGGTGACAATTCGCCTTGACGGGGATGAGATACCCTTGGAGAGCTTCGCCGAAGCCGTCTCTGGTTGGGTCGATCAACTGGCGGCACTCCGCAGCGAACTGAAGCCCAATGCCCGCATTGACTGGGTCGTATCCGACCTGAAGGCTGGAAGCGCCATATGCACCATTTTGGGAAGACCGGAAGAGGGAACATCGACGGACGATATTGAAGATGTCGTTTCCGGATACGAAGACGAATGGGACGCGTTCAAAAACGGATTGCCATCGCGGCATTCGTATGACGTTCAAGCCAGCACGCGAAAAATTGCGTCGATTTTGAATGGACGTGTAACCGCGATTCGTACCGCCGTCAGCGGCGGGAAAGAAATCGTCATCTCTCCCCAAGAACGAGTTGGCGCGTACAAGATCACTAAGGGATTCACCAGCTTCGGCGCTGTAACTGGAAAAGTCCAAACAATCTCTACCCGCTATACACATCACTTCCTGCTTTACGACGTTGACGATGATCACAAGATAACCTGCTACCTACGCGAAGGGTCTGAGGACATCATGCGTGAGATGTGGGGAAAAACAGCGATCGTTGAAGGGGAACTTTATCGGGATTCTAAGACGGGACGTGTTGTCACCGTCCGAGACATAACAGTGGTGGAAGCGGCGCCTAGTCATGGAGGCTGGCGCGACGCGATAGGAATTGCTCCTGGAGGAGCCAACGCCATCAATCCAGAAGAAGCAATTCGGAGAGCGCGGAGTGGCTGATAGAGCGGCTTACTACTGGGACTCATGCTGTTTTCTGTCACTGATTGAAGGAAAATCACGGTGGCCGAACCGCGTTCCGATGCTGGAATTGATTCTAGATCGATGCGAACGCGACTTGTGCGATATCTACACCTCTGAAGCCACAATAACGGAAGTGGCCTACGCGAAGTATGAGCAAGATAAAAAGGCGCTCGATCCCGCCGCCGAAAAAAAGATTGATGCGCTTTATGTTCCGGTGAAAATGATCGAAGTGAGTCGGTTCATTGCTCGAGATGCCCGCGATTTCATTCGCAAGATCATCTCGCATCCAAAGGCGAAAGAGAATCCGACCGGTTTATCATTGAAAGCCATGGATGCCATCCATCTCGCCAGCGCCGTTCGTCGCGGCCTGAAGGAACTCCACACCTATGACAAGAAGCTGCACAGATTTGATGGGATGTTGGGTGTGAAGATCATCCGGCCCACCGTCCCAGATTTGCCGCTAGAGCTTGCGAGCCTACCAGACAAGGACTAATCCCAATGGCAGAAAATACACCATTTCAAAAGTTCGAATCCCTCGCCAAACACGTCTTTAGCGTGCCGAAGGAGAAAGTGGCAAAGGCCGTGGCCGCCGATAAGGAGAAGCGGGAGAAGAGACATAAGGCGGGTTGCTTTTTTCCGCAAAAACGGTATAATGTGTTTTCTGTCGGGGTGGTAGTTTAACGGCAGAACTGCGGTTTCCGCTCAGCACTCTTCGCGGACTGCTCTGCGGAAAACCGTGTATGCGGGTTCGATTCCCGTCCACTCCATCTAAGGCGACCCAATGCGGTCGCCTCTTTTGTTTTTGCGATGGGTGCGGAAGGTATATTAGGACTTGGATTTTTGACTAACGGACGGGGCGGGGCTTAATCTAGTGAACACTGTATTGGCTGGTTCCCGTTTAATTTGAGTCGGGAAGAGTTTTTCCACGGAGGAATTAGATGCGTATTGCGAAAATAGCTGCGGTTGTGGGCATTGCAGGGGCAGTGGCGGCGGGGCTGAGCGGTTGCGAAAAGAGCCGGGATGAAATGCGGCCGGACATGGACAAGGTGCAGAGTGATGAGAAGGGGCTGCAGGCGCGGGACCTGCGCGAGATGACGAACAAGATGGCGCCGGATCTTCTGAGCATTGATGAAATCGCGCGGAGCCCGTATCGCGTGACGGTGGTGATGAAGAGCATTGATAACAAAACCGAGGACATGCAGGGGCGGAATCTGGACATTTACGTGGCCCGTCTCGTGGGGTTGCTGAATTCGGCGCAGTCGCGGGACCGCATTCTGTTTGTGGAGAATCGGGCGACGCTGGAGAAGCTGCAGAGCGAAGAGCTTGGCGGCGGACCGAACAAGGACACGTTCGAGGATTCCTCGCGGACTGATGCGCCGCCGCCGCAGGATCCGCGCATCAAGCCGCAGTTCGCTCTTTACGGCACGTTCTACAGCATGAACAACGGCAAGACGAGCTACTATCTCTGCCAGTTCAAGATGACCAGCCTGACGACCGGCGCGCAGGTCTGGACCGGGCAGTACGAGGTCAGCACGCTGAACTAAAACGCAAAACTCAAAACGCAAAACACAAAACCTTCTTCGAAGGCGGCTGGTGTGTTTGCGTGCGGAGTTTGTGCGTACGACGAGTGAGGACAATCCCGTGAGGAATGATTCAATGGAGAAGCGAATGGCGATTCGCGTGTTTTGTGTTTTGTGTTTTGCGTTTTGCGTTTTCCTCGCCGGTTGCTCATCGGAGGCGGTGAGCAAGGATGCGAAGACGACGTTTCTCAATGCCGACGACATGCAGGCGATGACGGATAAGATGGCGGCTTCGATCATGGGGGATCCGTACATTCTGCAGGAGATGCAGAAGGGGCCGATGAAGATTGTGATCAAGCCGGTGGAGAACCAGACGAACGAGATCATCCGGGACAACCGGAGGGAGCTGTTCGTGCACCGGCTGCAGGGGCTTCTGGCGACGAAGCCGTCGCTGCGGGACAAGTTCGTGTGGGTGGTGAACCGGTCGGATTACGAGAAGCTGCGAGCGGAGGAGATACCGGACGTGGGGCCGTCGGAGGACCGGATTCTGCCGGAGTATGCGTTGTGGGCGACGTTCCTTGCGGACACGCGGGCGACGTCGAAGGGGCGGAGCGACATTTATTTATGCCAGTACAAGCTGACGAATCTGCAGACGGGAGCGGAACTGTGGACTGGGCAGTATGAAACGCAGAAGGCGATCAAGGCGGGATTGCTGGACTAGAATGGACGGTCCGCTGAGCGGTTGAATCGTCGAGTTGAGCCAGTCAACTGAGTCGCCCAGGAAGCAAATTTTGGAGAATCGAATGAAGCGTCGTGTCGTCCCCGCCCTGATTTTGGCCACCGTTCTCGCCGCGGCGGGTTGCCAGGAAACGCCAAAGGAAGCGCGCAATTCCGTGAATCTTTACCAGGTTGGCGATTTTGCCGGGGCGGAGGCTCAACTGCGTCCGGTGATCGACAAGAAGGACGAGAATTACGTGCTGAACAATTGCCGGTACGGCAGCGCTGCGATTGCGGCGGGAGATCTGCCGGGGGCGGAGAATTCGTTCATGGCGGCGTACAACGTGATGAACGCGACGCACGTGAACGATTCGGGGCGGACCACGGGTGCGGCGGTTTTCTGGGAAGGGGTGAAGGTGTGGACGGGGGAGCCGTTCGAGCGGGCGATGGCGCACTATTACCTGGGGGTGGTGTTTCTGATCAAGCACGACTATGAAAACGCGCGGGCGGCGTTTCAGAACAGCCTGTTCAAGCTGCGCGCGTATGCGAACGTGGATGATCCGAAGCATTACGAGGAGGCAGAGAGCAGCTTCGCGATGGGGTATTTCGGGCTGGGCCTCTGCTATTCGCGGCTGGGGCGGGACGATCTGGCGCAGGCGAATTTCGCGCTGGCGGAGAAGAACGATCCACGGCTTGTGGGCGTGATCCGCGATGTGCAGGATCCGAAGACCAACGCGATTATCTTCGTGGATGCCGGGATGGGTCCGCGACGGGCGCCCAAGGGGTGGTACAACGAAGAATCGGCGTTTGGTCCGACACCGGCGGAAGCGGGACCGATTGGTCCGGCGGAACTGATCGTGGACGGCAACGTGGTGACGCATGAGGGCGAGACGTATCACATGGTCGATACGCTGGCGATGGCGCAGGAACAGCGCTGGCAGGACATCGATACAATTCGCAAGACCAAGGCGGTGATCGGGACGGGCGCGATGGCGGCGGGGGCGGGCGTTGCGGGCTACGGCGCCAGCCGGCATGACGCCGGCACGGCGCTGGCGGGCCTGGGCATCATGGCGGTTGGCGCGGCAATCGCGGCGAGTTCGCAGGCGGACCTGCGGTACTGGGAGACGCTGCCGCGAACCGTGTATGTTCTTCCGGCCTCGCTGACGCCGGGAGCGCACGAGATCCTGGTTCGTGCGGGCGGCTCCCAAAGCGCGCCGCTGCAGGTGAACATTCCGCCTGCGAGTCCCGGGAACAGACAGGACAACGTGTACTACTTCCGCCTGCTCCGCTGATGCCGGATGCAGAAGGAGCGGGGGGGCCGAATGAAGGCGCAGGAGGCGGATACAGTAACTGTTTACCGCACTGCCTCCCCCCAAAAAAATCGACGTAAATCAGCCAGGAAAAACTTGGCGCGGCAAAGCCGCAACCAAAACACGAAGGCACGAAGACACGAAGGACCACGAAGAAAAAGACGACACGGCGACGAAGTGGAACCGCGGATAAACACGGATGAACACGGATGTTGGGAACTTGGTTCTAATGAATCTTGTCAGAAAAAGAAGAAGATTCCGGATAGTAATACGAAGGACACGAAAGAAGCGAGTTGGAGGGGACGTGCGGTGTGATCGGGAAGAGTGGGCATGGCAAGAAGAAGCGTGAACCTGGGGCGGTAAACACTTACCCGATACAGCCTCGAACGCTTTTACTCACTTTGCCTTTTACACTTCACCATGCGAGGGTTAGAGTGAATCCTTTCTGCACGAGGGTAATACGGATTCCGCATGAAACTCGCGCCGGGAGCGTGGAAACGCGTCGATCTTCGATCGACGGCTAAACTTGTCGGGGCGCGAAGATCGAGTGGGATTCGGGTAAGAAGGGCCGCACGAACATGTCCGCCATTGCGCTCTCAATTGATATTCGAAATGCCGCCGGCGTGACGTCGCGTCTGAAGGTGGAGGGGCAGAATGTATTGATTGGTCGGACGCGTGATGCGGGGTTGGCGTTGGAGTCGAACACGATATCGCGGCGGCACGCGGAGATTCTTCGGGATCCGTTCGGGCGGTGGTGGATTCGCGACCTGAATTCGCGGAACGGCACGCATGTGAATGGGGTGCGCATCACGGAGTCGGTGGTGAAGCCGGGGGATCTGATTCAGTTGGGGGAGTTCCTGCTGACGCTGTCCGCCGCAGATGAGACGAAGGCGGACGCGCCGCCGCCGCAGGCCGCGGGGGTTGAGGCGAGCGTGTCGGTCGTGGACGGCCAGGTGGGCCGGATTACGTCGCTGAAGGATTTCGAGATACCGCGGCTTTCGGCGGCGCACCTATCGACGCTCTCGGAGTTCGGGCAGCAGCTTGTGGCCATCGACGATGCCGGCGCCCGCCTCTCGGCCCTGTGCAGGCTGATGGTGAGCGCGGAGTTCCGCGGCCGCTCGGCGCTGGTCCTGCGTGCCTCGAAGGAGAATCTGACGGAGCCGCCGAAGCCGCTCTGCGCGGTGGAAGCGACGGAGAAGTACAAGGACTGGCAGCCCTACGTGTCGCGCACGGTTCTGCGGACGGTGGTGGCGCGCAACGAGCCTGTTCTGGCGGGGAACACGGCAGGATCGCGCGGCGGAGGGAGCGGTCCGAATCCGACGCCCCCGCCGACGCCGGATTTCGCGGAGCTTTCGATCTCGTCGGACGTGATGGCGATTTCCGCCGTCGCGGTGCCGGTGCGGAGCGAGAAGACTTACATGGATCTTTTGTACGTTGTCTTTCCGCCGGAGTGCGCCACGTCGGAGTGGCTGGCGCTGGCGGCGCTGGCGGTGAAGCAGTTTCAGCAGGCGGAAACGACGTGGGTGGGCAAGAAGCTCGGGGAGGTGCACGCGGCGATCGAGCGGGAGCTGGCGCAGGCGCACGTGATCCAGGAGCGACTTGTGCCGCGGAGCATCCGGATTCCCGGCCTGGACATTGCGATTGGATTCACGCCGTGCAAATGGGTGGGCGGGGATTACGTCGATGTCGTGGCGGGGAAAAATGGGCAGGTGCTGCTGGTGATCGCGGACGTCTGCGGCAAGGGGTTGCCCGCGGCACTGGTCGCGTCGAGTCTGCACATGATGACGCACACGGCGATGCGCGCCGGCACGCCGCTGCTGGAAATCATGCAGAATCTGAACGTGTATCTCGCCGAGACGCTGGCGGACGGCACGTTCGTGACGGCGCTGGCGGCGATGCTGGATCCGGCGACGGGGAAGCTGGAAGTGATCAACGCGGGGCATCCAGCGGGGATCTTCGTCACGCCGTCGGGCACGGTGGAACTCACGCAATCGGCCGCGAACATGCCGCTGGGAATCGATCCCAACGCGGTGCTGCAATCGGAAACGACCACCCTCGAGGCCGGCACGTTCTTCGTTATTTTCACTGACGGCCTTACGGAGCTGCCGCTGGAGGGGGGCAATCTTCTGGGGGAAGAAGAGCTGGCCACCCAAGTCACGAGGCTGATCACGGAATCGCCAAACTGTAGCTGCCTCGACGTCTCGGGCAGACTCACGGCGCTTCTCGACTCTCTTCAGTTCGGCATGTCGCAGGATGACCGCACGTTCATGCTCGCCCGCCGGGTGTAGCCGCGTGGGACGGTTGATTCCGTCGCCGGCGGATTTCCATGCGCCCCCCATGCGCGTTTACACTCATCCCGTGGCAAAGAGGTGGAAACTGCCAATGCTGGTGCGCAAGATCTCCGCATGGTGCCTCGTGATTCTGGCGGCAAGCGCCGGAGCGTTCGCCGCGACACCGATTCTCCCGACTGTTCCGCAGGATCTGACGACCACGACCACGGAACTCGGGCACCTGGCCGGGGGCCTGGAACTGCACATTTCACCAGACAACTCGCGGCTGGCTTTTCCGACGCATGCCGGTTTTATGAGCCCGGCCGACACCGAGAATTACGATGCGAAGGAGAACCCCGGTCTCGCGGCGCTGCGGATATTCATCGATGGGAAGCCGACGATCGCCAGCGCGGAATTCACGACGGTGCTGTTTTCGCCGGATTCGCAGCACGTCGGTTATGCGATGAAGGCGCGGAACAGTTGGCAGGTGATGGAGGACGATCGCCCGATCGTCACCGACGCGCAGAATATTCCCGGGCTGCAGGGCCGGGGCAGTCCGATCGTGTTTTCGCCGGACTCGCAGCACGTGGCCACGGTGGTGCAGAAGAACTGGCACTGGTTCGTTTCGCACGACGGCGTCGAGTGGCCGATCGCGGGGGGCATCAATCTGCCCTACTGCGGCCTGATGACGTTTTCACCGGATTCGCAACACGTGCTGGTGATGGGGAAGGGGGGTCGGAATTCGATGCAGATTTATGAAGACGGCGTTCTGTTGCCGCCACCGCCGGAGCCCGCGCCGGCGCCGCAGGGCGTGCGACCGCTCGATCACATTTTCCCGCTCTATACGTGGGCGCCGGATTCCTCATGCATCGCGTACTACGGCGCGTTTCCGGAGAAGCGCTGGCAGGTGTTCACGACGGAGCGCGTTCCCTTCGTGTCGCCGCAGTACGATGGCATTTTGCAGAACAGCCTTGTTTTCTCGGGCGATTCGAAGCAGCTCGTCTACGTCGCCAGGGAAAGGGGCAAGTGGCACGTGGTGGTGGACGGCAATGAGGACGCTACGGCGTTCGACGAGGTGGCCGCGGCGACGATCACCTGGCTCGCGGCAACCAGCGAGGGGCAGCCGGAGCGGCTCGTCTATATTGGCCGGCGCGGGAAGGAGTGGAATCTTTACATCGACCACAAAGTGGTTGGCGATGTTTTCGACGGTGTTGTCGATGTTTCGTTTGTGGTTTCGCCTGACCGCCGGCATTTCGCGTTTGCCGTTGCACGAGGGAATCAGGCGGTGCTTATGCGGGATGGGAAGGCGGTCGGCGTCTACGAATCGATCGGTGCGGGCACGCTGGCCTTTTCGCCGGACTCAGAGCATCTCGGTTACGGCATTCGTCGGAAGATGCGCTGGCATGCGGCCGTGGATGGGCAGATCGGGACGGCGGATTTTTCAGGAATGTGCGTCTGCCCGGTCACTTTTTCGCCCGATTCGAAGAACGTTGCGTTCCAGGCGCAGTTGAATCCCGGCATGATGCGGCTGTACGTGGGGATCAACGCCGACTACCAGTCCCGATTCTTCGAGACGTTTCTGGCGGGGAGCAGCATCACGTGGCGCGACAACAAGACGCTGGTCACGATGGCGGGGAACAAGATGGTGGCGTATCGCGTGGAGGCACGCATTCCGGAATAAGCCGGTCCACAAACCGCTCCAGCCGTTGCATGTTCCGGAGCACCGGTCCATGCCCCGGCAGGATGGCGCTGGGGTGATAGCCCTGCATTTTGCGGATGGATTGCCGGTTCATCGCGGGGTCGGCCGAGAATGTCTGCGGTGATTCGCGCAGCACGGGCAGCAGGCCCGTGACGTAATCATTCGTGTTGACAACGTCCCCGACGAAGAACAAGCGGTCGCGCTCGCGAAACAGGCCGATATGCCCGGCGGTATGCCCAGGCAGATGCACCACGCGGAAGCCGGCGATTTCATCCCCTTCCTTCAGGCGTTGCGTCACCGGGGACCGCCTTCCGGCCCAGATCACGTTTCCGACGAATTCCCACGCGGGATTTTGCCGGACCAAGGGGGCCTTCCCCTCGGCTCCGTCGGCATCCTGCTCGTGTACGAGCAGCTTGGCGTTCCATTGTTCGCAAATCCGGGCGGCGCAACCCTGATGATCGGGATGGGCATGGGTCAGCACCACCGCCGCGACGCTCCGGCCGCGCAGTTGCCAGCGCATCAGCGGCCACGACCAGCGGGTCGCAGCATCCACGACGATACCCCCGCCCTCCGCCTCGATGTAATACGCATTAAACGCATACGGCCAGAGGAATCGAAAACGATAAACGCCCTCGGCAATCTGTTTCATCGCCGCTCCTATGCATCGCCCCCCATACGTCAGAGCGCCAACTTCCAATCAAACCCGCGATTCTCCCCTCGCCCGTTTCGTGTTTTGCGTTTTGAGTTTTGTGTTTTCGCAATTAGCGGACCTGAACTGCGCTTGATTCCCACCCCCGTAAAGCCGATAAGGAATCCATGGACTTCTCCGCCTCCAGCCTCCTCGCCGGCCTGCTCGTGAGCTCTCTGGGCGCCGGCATCTTCCTTTACGGCAAGTCCACGACCAAATTCCTCCCGATGGCCGTGGGCGGGGCGATGTCGCTCTATCCGTTCTTCATCACCGCGCCGTGGCTGCTGTATTCGCTGACGGGTGCTCTTTGTGCCCTGCTGTACGTGGCGCGCGAACGGGCGTGAGGCAATTCCGGCATCCGCAAATTCCTTCGAAGAATCGGTACTTGAACGTCACTTCCCCTGCGTCGTCGCGCTCGCCCGCAGCGTCACCTGCCCCCACGCCGCCGGCCCCAGCTCGTCCTTCGCCCAGCTTCGCACCCACGTCCGCGCCCCTTCATCATTATTCCACGTCGCGACGTTCATTCGGATTTCCCCCGACGCCTCTCCTCCGTTCCCAAACAACATTCCCCGCGGCAGCGCCACCGTCACCCGATACCCGCCCCCCCCGGGTTCCTCCGCCACCGCCGTCTTTACCCGTGCTTCCGCCGCCGCATCCAGCCGCCGCAGCGTAGTCTGCTTCACCCCGAACCCTTCGTTCCGCCACAGTTCCACTCCCTTGGGCCCGAAAGGGACGACCCAGATCCGCTGCGCCTCCGCCGCGTCGCTCCGGCTCCACGCCACGCTCACCGCGTCGCTGGCGATACCCCCGTAGCGCCAATCCAGATCCATCGCCGGCGAGTAGCTCTTCGTCCCATCCACCACCCGCACGCGCACATAGACGTTCTCGCCGTCGGCCGTCATCTCCCACTCCGGTTCCGTCTGCTGCAGCGCTTCGTGCCGCGGGTCCCATGCGTACGCCTCGCCCTGTGCCGCGCTCGCCCATCCTTCATCACTGTCCATCGACACCGTTGCCACCACTGGCACCTCGGCGTGGGGCACCACCGGCACCCGGCGCTTCAACACCACCGTGCAGACACGCCCGCCTTCCTCCCCCCCCGCCGCCTCGCGTGCACCGGCCCCGCGCGGATCACGCCAATGCACGACAAATTCCACTTGCGGCGGCGCCTTCACCGCAAAAGCCCCAGCGCCCCACGTCAGTGACATCGGCCAGCTCTCCCGCGCTCCGGGCGCCAGATGCCGAATCTGGTGCGGAATATCCATCTGCCAGGGCGCATCAAAATTCTCGACAAACGGATTCGCATTATCCCGTTCCGTCGTCGTCGCCAGGTTCCGCGTGCTGGCGAGGCGGAGCTCCACATCCAGCGGCACGTCCAGCGGATTCCCCACATGCATGACCAAAGTCCCCCTCATCGCCCCGCCGACATCAGAATCATCCACGACGCCCTGCACACCCATCACTTCGTTGGGAATCGCCGCGATCTGATCGAGCACGTCGCGTTCCCCGGCGGTGAACATCTGATCGCCATCAATTGCGGGCGCGTTGTCCGGCGTGATGAGGCGCACCATCGCCGCATGCATTCCATCCCCGCCATCGCCGCCGAAGCGCAGTAGCGTGAAGTGCCGGGGCATGATGGAGGCGTCCTGCATCATGCGCGCCGCCACAGGTCCCAGCATCGTGTAGCGAATCCCGTCGCGCGTGGGCTCGAGTGCATAGCCGCTCTCGTCCGGCGCTGCGGCATAGACCCCGACCACCCGCGGCCCGGTGCCGCCCATTTGCACCGCACCGTTGCCCTCGACGCTCACGATTGGCCGCTCGTTGAACTGCACCAGCATCCGATGCACTGCATTCCAGTGGCCTCCGCCCGCTCCCCCCCCAATTCCGCCTTCCCCGGCCTTCTCCCGCCACAAGGGCCGATGCAGCAGCAAGACCACATATTTCGTCTTCCCCGAATCGCCCGCGTCCTCATCCGCCATCCCGCTCGCCCGTTCAAACGTACGGTTCAAATCCGCTTTCAGCCACGCGCGCTGCTGCTCACTGATCGCATGCACTCCAAACGGATCGAGATTCTCCTCGCTGTCGAGCACGATGACGTGAACTGATCCCACGTCCACGCTGTAATAGAGCGGTCCCATCTTCTTTTGATAGAGCCCCTCAAACCGCCGGTCTCCCGCCCCCCCCACATCCCGCGTCCCCGGCACCACGTCCGTCTCCCCGACGCACGGATACCACGGCATCTTCAACGTCCCGAGCGACCCCCGCATCTCTTCCACCTCTTCTGCGTACCGCTGCTCACTGCGCGTCTCCCCCGCCACGAGATTTCCCAGTGTAAACACCGCCGTGGGTCCCAGCAGATTCACCTCCCGCACGGCCTCCGCCACGTAGCGTCTGCTCGCCGCATTCCCGGGGGCCATGGATCCGAGAATCACCAGATTCATTCCGTGCTGCCCCCCGCCCTCGCCCGCCACATTCGGCAATGCCGCGCCCGCGGTGCCGGCGTTCACGGCATCTCTCCCCGGTTGTCCGGCAAACGCAGTGGTTGCTGCGGCCAGCGCAAAAAAGAGGAGGCGCCGAATCGTCCCCGCTCCTGTCACATGCATTTCTCGTCTGCCCATCGCAGCGCTGCCTTCAAATCCACGAGGGAACAAAGGGTATGTTACCGGGAGTCTGTTACCGGGGTATGTTATCGTCGTTCCCCTGGACCCGCATGCCGCGGCGCGAGGATACGGCGCGAGAATGCCGTTGCCGCAGAAAGAAAGCGGGCGTGCCGAGTGCCTCGACACGCCCGCTGCACGTGCTGGTGGAATAGCTGCTTCCGTGTCTGAAGCGGCTGCTGCAGGTGGAAGACAAAGAGAATTGATTATTTGGCGGGCTGGAAATCGACAAGGGTCATGGTGGAGGTGGCCTTCATCGGTTCCTGCACGTCGCTGACGGTCTTGACCATGCCGCCGGGGACATCGGGGGTGGACCAGATTTTGATGTTGGCGGTCATCGCACGGGGTTCGGTGGTCACGACGGTGAATTCGCGCGTGGTTGCATCCACGCTTTTGCCGTTGACGTCCACCTTGTCCTTTCCTTCCTTCATGTCCTTGATTTCGCCCTTCATGTTGGGAGGAACGCCTTCCTTGTCCTTATCGATCTTGGCAGGGACTTCGGTTTGCCGCGCGGGCATGGTGTGCTTCTGGCCCATGATGGTGGTTTCCATGGTGATTTCGACGATGGCGGCGTCGGGTTTTACATCGATGAGTTTTTCGGTCATGACGGATTCGGGGCGGCTCATCCCCGCCATCGCGGGCATGTTCATCTCGGTGGTCTGCTTGTAGGTGACGGTGGTCCCCGGTTTGAACTTGGCCCAGGACTGGTAGGCGGGATTATCGATCTGCTCCGCTTTCACCGCGCCGGAGAGGCCCGCGATACACGCCGCAATGGAGAGACAACGCACCGGTAGCCGCATGGGAAGTTCCTTGGTCAGAGTTCAGATGTCATCAGGCAAACGGAACAGATCGGAACAGACTTGCCTCCGGCGAGCGCCGGCTCCGCCACTATAGGCGACAAATGCCCGGTCGTCACCGCAAATGAATCGCGATTGTAGAAACGAGGAACCGTCCGCAGCTCCAGGCGGGGCGGCGGACGGTTCTGTTGCAAATGGCCCGATGAATGGCCACGAAAAACACTAAAGACACGAAAGGAGCCGGGCGTTGAAAACGCTCCTTATCTGCTGCTGAATTCGGCGAAGGAGGTCTTGGCAGCGGCGCCGTCTTCGGGCATGGGGATGGCCCTGGCGGATGCCTTCTCTTTCTTTTTCGCGGGGGCGGGTGTTGCGGACATGGGCTTTGCCGCGGCAACGTGCGTTTGCGTGTCGCTGCGCTGTCCGGTGACCAGTTGGGCGAGGTCGCTGACGACGCGTTTCACTTCGCCGGCCTGGCTGGCGAGTTCCTCGGCGGCGGCCGCGGATTCCTCGGCCGCAGCCGCATTGGCCTGCACGACCTTGTCCATCTGCGAGACGGCGGTGTTGACCTGCGAAATGCCCTGGGTTTGCTCGGTGGATGCGCCGGCGATTTCACCGACGAGAGAACCGGACTTGCTGGAGGAGGTGGTGATCGCCTGCAGCACCGAGGCGACGTCGGTGGAGATCGTTACGCCGGACTTGGCGTTGTTGACCGACTGCTCGATGAGGTGAGCGGTGTTCTTCGCCGCTTCGGCGGAGCGCATCGCGAGATTGCGCACTTCTTCGGCGACGACGGCAAATCCTTTGCCCGCCTCACCGGCACGCGCCGCTTCAACGGCGGCGTTGAGCGCGAGCAGGTTTGTCTGGAACGCGATCTCGTCGATGACCTTGAGAATCTTGGCGGTCTCGCCGGCGCTCTTTTCGATTTCGTTGATGGCGGTGGACATGCGGGTCATCGCGTGGTTGCCTTGTTCGGCGGATTTCTGCGATTCACCGCTGAGGGTGTTGGCCTGCTGTGCGGTTTCGGCGTTGCGTCTGGCCATGGAGGAGATTTCTTCGAGGGCGGAGGTTGTTTCCTCGAGGCTGGCGGCCTGCTCGCTGGCGCCCTGGGCGATGGCCTGGCTGGATGCTGAAACCTGGGACGCGGCCGAGGCGAGCTGCTCGGATCCCGCGCCGAGAGTACCGGCAATTTGGGAGAGGATGCGGACAAGGCTGCGAACGATAAAGAAGGAGAGGGCCGCGCTTATCACGAGGGCGGAGATCAG
>Ga0335069_10003310_pt1 | contig 24438 bp, 20 predicted proteins | sample Lox_Sample_11_FD_206714 | JGI IMG/M metagenome (GOLD analysis project Ga0335069, IMG submission 206714) | Soil microbial communities from Loxahatchee National Wildlife Refuge, Florida, United States - Lox_Sample_1.1 | ecosystem: Environmental > Terrestrial > Soil > Wetlands | place: USA... | reverse complement strand
GCTGTGGCAGAGATAGCAGCCTTCACGGATATAGATGTTGCGGCCGGCAAGCTCGAGCGGCGTATAGGGTCTGACGCCGCCGACCTTTTCGATCGTGCCGTTGATCCAGAACAGGGGCGCGATTTCGACCATCCCGCCGATCGCGACGACGATGAGGATGCCGATGAGCAGCAGCATCGAATTGCGTTCGAACAGTTCGTGTCTCATTGGGCGGGCTCCGCGGCGAGGGCCGGGCCAGGCGTTGCAGGCATCCCGGATGCCGCCGGCACTGCGCCGGTGGCCGTCCTCCATAGGTTGTAGGCCATGATCAGCGCGCCGCCGAGGTAAAGCGCGCCGCCGATCGCACGTATGATGTAATAGGGATGCATCGCCTGCACGGATTCGACGAAGGAATATTCGAGGAAGCCGTAGTCGTTATAGGCGCGCCACATCAGACCTTGCATGATACCGGCGACCCACATCGAAGTGATGTAGAGCACTATGCCGAGCGTGGAGATCCAGAAATGCCATTCGACGAGCGCGTTGGAATAGAGGCGTTCCTTCTTCCACAGCCACGGCACGAGACAGTAGATGGCGCCGAAGCTGACATAACCGACCCAGCCGAGCGATCCCGAATGGACATGGCCGATCGTCCAGTTGGTGTAATGCGACAGCGCATTGACCACATTGACCGACATGACCGGACCTTCGAACGTGCTCATGCCGTAGAAGGCGACCGAGACAGCGAGCATGCGCAGCACGGGATCGATGCGCAGCTTGTCCCAGGCGCCGGAGAGCGTCATGAGGCCGTTGATCATCCCGCCCCAGGACGGCATCCACAGAATGATGGAGAACGTCATGCCGAGCGTCTGCGCCCATTCCGGCAGCGCGGTATAGAGAAGATGATGCGGGCCCGCCCAGATATAGATGAAGATCAGCGTCCAGAAATGCACGATCGACAGACGGTAGGAATAAATCGGCCGCTGTGCGCGCTTGGGGATGAAGTAGTACATGATCCCGAGGAAGCCCGCCGTCAGAAAAAATCCTACGGCGTTATGGCCGTACCACCATTGCACCAGCGCATCCTGCACGCCCGAAAACAACGACACGCTCTTCGAGGAATATAGAGTCACCGGCACACCGAGGTGGTTCACGATATGCAGCATCGCGATTGTGACGATGAAGGCGAGATAGAACCAGTTCGCGACGTAGATGTGCGGTTCTTTGCGCTTCCAGATCGTACCGAGGAAAACAAGCAGATAGCAGACCCAGACAAGCGTCAGCCAGAGATCGGAATACCATTCGGGCTCCGCATATTCGCGGCCTTGCGTGACGCCGAGGAGATAGCCCGTGCCCGCCAGCACGATGAAGGTGTTGTAGCCCCAGAAAACAAACCAGGGGATCGAGCCGCCGAAGAGCCGCGCTCTGGTCGTGCGCTGGACGACATAGAACGAGGTTGCGATCAGGACATTGCCGCCGAATGCGAAGATCACTGCGGAAGTGTGCAGCGGCCGGATGCGGCCGAAATTGGTGAAGGCGTAGTCCGGAAAATAGAACAGGTCGGGAAACGACAGCTGCAGGGCTGCTATAAGACCAACTGTCATGCCGGCGATGCCCCAGAACATGGCCGCGATGACGCCGGCCTTCACGACGTTGTTGGCGTAGCCGCTGCGCTCTTCCTCAGGCACGCCGCTGCCGTAGTTGATGAGGTAGAAGATCGCAGTCGCGGCGACGCAGGCTATGAAGGTCCAGGCCTGCGCGACCATGCGCGGGTCGGGGGACTTCGCAGCTTCGGCGATGCCTGCGAACAGCGCCAGACCGAGAATCGTTGGGACGACTGCGAGGTCGAGGCGCAGCGGAGATTTAGCGACAGCGACGTCCATCGCCCTTTTCCTCTTTGAACAAGGGCTTCGAAGCCGCCGCACGCTCTGCGGGCGACAATTGCGTTCGCGCGGCTTCGCAATAGGCGGTCCACCCTCCGGTGCCGGAGGTCTGCGCGGGCCGCATGTCGATTGCCAATGCGTGATCCATAAAAATTGCCCCGGGTTGTTCGGTTTCCATCGCGCAAAAGCCCTGAGCCCGACTTGATCTGCGTCAACTGCAGATGCCGAACGGCCGGCCGAATTGACGCAGCGGGCGATGCCAATGTCTTGATACGGATCAATTTCTTTGGGCGCCGGCGGGGTAGCCTCCAATGGGGAGAAGGCCATGCCGTCCGACGCCGAGATCGGCTTCGTGCAAGATGTGCGCGCGTTTCTTGATCAGGCGCTGACGCCGGATTTGCGTGAGGCCGGGCGCGCCACGATCGGCGTCCATTCCGATATCGACGCCTGCCGCAAGTGGCATTCGCGACTCGCCGCGCGCGGCTGGATAGCACCGGCATGGCCGGCGACCCACGGCGGGCCTGGCTGGAGCGCGCGGCAACGCTTTATGTTCGATCGGGAATGCGCCGACAACGATGCCCCGATCCTGTTCGCGAGCGGCCTGCGCGCTTTGGGACCGCTCCTGATCGCAATGGGCACAAACGGCCAGAAGCGCCACTATCTTCCCGCCATCCTCAGCGGCGAAGACCTCTGGTGCCAGGGATTTTCGGAATCGGGCGCGGGATCAGACCTTGCAGCCCTCTCCATGTCGGCTGTGCGTGACGGCGATTCCTATCGCGTAAACGGACGCAAGCTCTGGACGACCGGGGCCCAATACGCCAATCGGATGTTCGCGCTGGTCAGGACCGCACGTTCGGAAAGGGCGCATTGCGGAATTACGTTTCTGCTGCTCGACATGGCATCGCCAGGCCTTACCGTCCTGCCGATCCGCACCATAGACGGGGAGTGCGAATTCAACGAAGTCGTGTTCGACGACGTGCGCGTGCCGCTTGAAAACCGCGTGGGCGAGGAAGGCGAGGGCTGGTCCGCAGCGAAGCTTCTGATGCGGTTTGCGCGCGGCAACAACACGACGGCCGCGCATCTGCGTCGCGCGCTGAGGCGGGCCCGGGAAGCGGCGCCCCAGGGTCGATGCTTCGCCGAAGCCGAGATCGCTCTGGCAGCCTATGAGTCGCTGGAGTTGGCGCTGCTGTCCGCGAACAGGCTGGACGGGAGCGACGAGCTCGCATCGTCGATGCTCAAGACGCTCGCAACTGAGCTCAACCAGCGGATTTCGGAGTTCGGCCTCGACGCGGCCTCTGCCTTCGCCATGCCGGCCAAGCGTTACTTCGCGACGCGCGCCGCCAGCATCTATTCCGGCACAAACGAAATCCACCGCAATCTTTTGGCGCGGCATCTGTTCGGCTAGCGCGCAGGCAGGCTGTCCGTCGTGCAGAGGCGCCAAGCGGAGCGGAAGGATGCGGCGGCGTCGTCGCGCCCGTTGTAGCGGATGATCAAAGGTGCCGCGGCGACCTCAAGCATGAGTTCAACCGCCAAAGTTATCGCAAGACCCGCCCACCGCCAGCGCAACAAGCTCCGCACCGGCACAAGGCGCCCGGCGCCTCCTCCCTCGGATAAGCGCATGCTGATCGAGCCGCCGGCAATCCCGAGCTGGCTAAGGAGAAGCGCGATCAGCGTGCAACAGGGCATCGTTCAAAGGCTTCCAGCACCGAGAAAATGAGCAGCGAAAATGCGAACGAATCGCATATCGGATTGCCCAGCGGATCTCGGGAGGGTTTGTAGCCTCACGGTGCGGTCCTCCTTGATCTCAATCAATCGGAGATATTTGGAACGCGCGTAACCGGAGCGCCGCATGCGTATCATTCCGTATACGCAGCATGCACCCCACCGTGCTGAGAATGCGCTCGTCAGTCGCGAAGCGTCGCGCTCGAAGCAAACTGCAGGAGCAACCCGTGCCCCGCATCACTTATGTCGACCACAAGGGTGAACGACGCACTGTCGAAGTCGCAGAAGGCTTGTCCGTGATGGAAGGCGCGCTTCGTCACGGCATTCCGGGTATCGACGGCGACTGCGGCGGCGCCTGCGCCTGCGCGACCTGCCACATTCACGTCGATCCTGCGTGGATGCCGCGCTTGCCTCCGGCCAGTGATCTCGAGATGGCGATGCTCACCCTTGCCGATGATGTAGACGAATTCAGCCGTCTGGCATGTCAGATCAAAGTCGCTCCGGAGCTCGATGGTCTGGTCGTCTCAACTCCGGAAAGCCAGTATTAGCAAGGGTTTACGTCGCGACGCCAAAATCTCGCGGCGATTGATCCATGTCAAATTGAAAACGTGACGCCTCCGTCATTTTATGTGCGCCACATTGAGGTGAGGAAGCGCCAATGAGAACAGTCACCAAAGGCGACTGGAAAGTCAGCATGACGCCCGACGACCTCTATCGCAATCCGATGGAGATCGCCTGGACATTCGACTACGCGCTCGGACACGGAAAAGTCGAAGAGCTCTACAAGCGCGCGAAGCAAAACCAGTGGGACTCCGACGAACTTCTGCCATGGGGCACGCAGGTCGACCCGTCGAAGCCGCTCGTTTCGGACCGCTCGTCGCTCTTCTATCAAATGCCATTCTTCAAGAAGCTTTCGAAATCACAGCAGGAGACCTTCACCGCACACTCGACGGCGCAGCTGCTTTCGCAGTTTCTGCACGGCGAGCAGGGCGCGCTGATGACGGCCGCCTGCGTTACACATTCCGTGCCGGACGCCACCGCAAAGCTCTATGCGGCGACGCAGACGATGGACGAAGCACGCCATGTCGAAGTCTATGCGAAATATTGCGACAAGATCGCGATGGTCTATCCGATGTCGCCGTGGCTGAAATCGCTGATCGATGCGACGCTCAAGTCCGATCGTTACGAGAAGGTGATGATCGGCATGAACATGATCGTCGAAGGTCTCGCCCTCGGAGCCTTCAACAACATGTATCACTCGACCACATGTCCGCTGCTCAAGGCCATCACCTTCAACGTGATGCGCGATGAATCGCGGCATGTCTCATTCGGCCACGCCTATCTTGGACCGGTGATCGCAAAGCTTCCCGAAGCGGAGCGCGAAGAACTGGCGGAATTCGCCTTCAACGCCATTAACATCATCGTGCAAGCGATGAAGATGAGTGACGGCCAAAGCCTGGCGAGCCGGCTTGACCCGGGGTTCCTGGAGGTCCTTGCGAACTGCAGTATCGATGCAGACGATTTCTTCAAGGGCCTGGAAGAAGCGACCGAACAGGGCCTCACACAGGAGCTTCCTCCCGGCCAGATTCACTCACTGAAAGATCTTATGCTGCCGGCGATAGCGCGTGTCGGTCTCATTACGCCAACCGTGCGCAAGAAATACGAGGAGGTCGGCATTCCGATCTCCGAAGATGCGCACATCCTGAACGCCATGGAGGGCGGCAATCCGCAATCCCTGGCCGCATAGATAGGCGCGACCCCTTGCCTCATAAAGCGCCTATATCGGCTCCCGGCCAGCTCCAGCGGCCGGGAGCTTTCTTTTCCCGACGCAGAACCTTGCGTCAGCGCAATGCGCCGCCTCGCGGCCTTTCCAGAGTAGCGACATGTCGATGATCGCCGAGCTCTTTGCAGCCCGCATTCCGCGTTATACGAGCTATCCGACCGCTCCGCATTTTCACGCGGGTGTGACGGCAGACACCTACCGCTTCTGGCTCGACGCGCTCGACCCGGCAATACCGCTGTCGCTCTATTTCCATATTCCTTTCTGCGACACGCTCTGCTGGTTCTGCGGCTGCCACACGACGGTCGTCAATCGTTATGCGCCCATCACGGCTTATCTCGAAATGCTGCTGCGGGAGATCGATCTCGTTGCAGGGATCGTCGGCACCGGACGCACGGTCCGTCACATCCATTGGGGCGGCGGTTCGCCGACCTTGCTGCAGCCAGAGGATATGGAGCGCCTGGCCTCGGCATTGCGGTCGCGATTCCGAATCGCTGCGGATGCCGAGTTCGGTATCGAAATCGATCCGCGAGGCTTTGACCTGCGGCTCGCCGAAACGTTGTCCGAGATCGGTGTGACGCGCGCCAGCATCGGCGTGCAGGATTTCGATGACGTCGTCCAGCGGAGAATCAACCGTGTCCAGTCGTTCGAGACGACCGCCGCCTGCGCGTCGCGGCTGCGCAATGCCGGTATCACCAGTCTCAATATCGATCTGCTCTACGGGCTGCCCTTCCAAACCGTCGGCGGCATCGAAAGCACTATTGAACAAGTCCTGACGCTCGATCCGGACCGGCTCGCCATATTCGGTTACGCGCATGTGCCGCATTTCAAGAAGCACCAGAACCTCATTCCCGAGGCCATGCTTCCGAATATCGAAGAGCGCTTCGCGCAAGCCGAGGCCGCGCGCGCGATACTCTGCCGAGCCGGCTATCTGCCGATCGGAATCGACCATTTCTCAAAGCCTGACGATCCGATGGCTGTCGCCCAGCGGGAAGGTCGGCTGGCGCGAAATTTTCAGGGCTACACCACCGACGCGTCTGCGGCTCTCCTCGGCTTTGGCCCGTCCTCCATTGGCGCATTGCCGTTTGGCTATGCGCAGAACCACGCCGACGTGCCGACATGGCGCGCTGCGCTGACCGCCGGCCGCTTGCCGGTCGCGCGCGGCATCGCGCTGAACAATGACGACCGCGCGCGCCGCGCCATCATAGAGCGGCTCATGTGCGATCTGCGCGTAGACATCGATTCCATAGCCGCAAATTACGGACTGACGCGCAACACATTTTCCGATGCCATTCGTTCGCTTGACGGACTGAGGGATCTGGGCGTGATTACAATCGACGGCGGCGCAATCGCCGTCGCCGAACCTTGGCGGGCTGCCACCCGGCTCGTCTGTTCCGCGTTCGACGATTATCTCTCCGCGGGTATCGGCCGCCATACCGTTGCCGTTTAACCACGCAGGCTGCCGCACGGCGAGGCGCAACACTTTGACGGAATCTGCCCATCGGTTCGCGTGGGAATCCTATCCGCGCACTTGAACTAAACCCCCGGCGCAGCGACTCACAGCGATCCGGCTTTTCGTACGCTTTTGTCCGCATCGAAAACTCCAATTATTTGATAGCGTTCGCAAATCGTGTGATCGCTGGCGGATTTCGCCGTCCGCTTGCACGACAGGGGGCTGGGACATGAACGCGGAGCCATTGCAGCTCGTTGGGGCTGTTTCGATTGCTGCACTTGTTCTTGTTCTCGCCGAGACCGCGCGGGCCGACAACATGTCGGACTTCTACGGCAACACGGTTGTCTGCACCTATCCCAACGGAGAGGTGACAAAGGTCTATGTCGAGTCGGGCGGTCGGTTCACCGTCGTGCGCGGCGGCCAGACCATCGCCGGCACATGGTCCGATGACGGCGCCAATGTCTGTTACACCGAAACCAATCCAGCGCCACCCGCGGGATCGAAGCCCATCTGCCTCGCCTCGAAAGCGTGGAAGGTCGGCGACGGCTGGCAGGTGACCAATCCGAAAGGCGATACCTGCAACGCCGTTCTGACGGCGGGACATCAGTAAGGAGAGAATCGCCCAACGACGACGCATCGCGGACCAACCGCGATCACCGGGGACGACCACATTATTGCGGGAGGGTATTGTGATGAGTCCGTATTCGAAGAAGCTTCGTTCTGTTCTGTTGCATTCGGTCGTGCCGGGTGTGTTGTTGAGCCTGGGTGTGGGAAGCGCAGCGCAAGCCCAGATCGAGACTGTCGTTGTTACGGCGGAAAAGCGCGCGGAAAACATCCAGTCCGTGCCGATTGCCATTACGGCTTTCACGGGCGCCACGCTCCAGGACAAGAACATCACCAATCTTCAGGAGCTCAGCAATCTGACGCCGAACGTCAATCTCGACGCGGGATCGCCATTCTCCGGCGACACATCGGTGCTGTCGGCATCGATCCGCGGCATCGGCCAGGACGACTTCGCCTTCAACCTCGATCCCGGCGTCGGCGTCTATGTCGACGGCGTCTATCTTGCGCGCACCATTGGAGCGAATGTCGATCTTCTCGACGTCTCACGCATAGAAGTCCTGAAAGGCCCGCAAGGCACGCTGTTCGGCCGCAACACAATCGGCGGCGCGATCAACATCGTGACACGCGATCCAGGCGACGTGTTCATGCTGGAAGGCGAGGTGACGACAGGCTCGTTCAATCGCCGCGACATCAATGCGACGGCCGACATCCCGCTGGCGCAAAACCTGCTGACATCGCTCACGGTTTCGTCCGTCGAGCAAGACGGCTATCAGCATCAGATCAACTTCAACAACACCGGAGGGTGGGTCGTCGATCCACCGACGCCGCACAACGGTGGAATGACAGGCGGCAACACCTATGGCGGCCTCAATCACTTCGCACTGCGCGGCAAGGCCGTCTGGACGCTCGATCAGAATTTCAATGTCGTGTTCGAGGCCGACTGGACGCATCAGGACCAGGAATCGATCCCGAACACGGTCCTGCAGTCCTACCCGAACACGCCCGGCGCAGGCGGCAGCATCGCAGCGCTTTATTCGGCTTGTCTGGGCATTGCTTCCGCTATTGCCCACGGTGCGCCCATCACCTATCCCCCTGCAGGTCCGACCGCGGCGCTTTGCACGCAGCCTCGTGCTCAGGGATGGCCTCCGAATATCGCGGGGCTTCCTCCGCTCAGCAGCGAAACGAACCTGTTGCCGATCGAACCCTACACGACGATGACAGGCAACATCGACACGACCTACGCGAACGGGCCGGATTTTGCGAAGAACGATGTTGAAGGCGCGGCAGTCACCGCCACCTGGACGCTCAACGACTCAATGACTTTGAAATCGATCACCGGCTTCCGCCATATCACGTGGAACATCGGTATCGACCTCGACGGCTCGATCGACAATGGCGAGTTCCTGAGCGTCACCGACAAGCAGCAGCAGACGCAATGGACGCAGGAGTTCCAGCTCCTCGGTACCGCCTTCGGCGCGCGGCTGAATTACGTCGCGGGCATCTACTTCTTTCACGAGGATGGCTTTGTGCATGACTGGGTGCCGTTCGACGGCAGCCTTCTGGCGGTCGACGACGGCAATCTCAATCTGCTTAACACCAACAGCTATGCGGGTTACGTACACGCCGATTACAAGGTCACCGATCAGCTCGGCATCACGCTCGGCGGCCGCTACTCTGTCGACGTGAAGTCGTTCTACGGCGGCCAGATGGACGACAATGGTCTTTCCTACAAGGCGTCGGGATGTAATCCGCCGACGGCCTCGGGCGCGTTGATTGGCGCGCCGGCTTTCCTGACCTGCCAGCAGGTGCTGGGCTTCCCCGTCGCAGGAGCTCCGTACACCTATTTCCCGGCCGGCTGGAACACGCGCGACTTTTACGAGTTCACGCCGACCGTCAGCGCCCAGTATCACGTGACCGACGACGCCATGGTCTATGCATCCTGGTCCAAGGGCTTCAAATCGGGTGGCTGGACGACACGCCTGTCGGCGCCGATCTCTAGCGCCACCCAGGCCCAATACGATCCGGAAAAAGCAACCACGACGGAAGTGGGCCTGAAGTCGACCTGGTTCGACAATAACCTGCTGCTCAACGTGGCGGGCTTCTATACCGACTATCGCAGCATCCAGCTTTACGAGCAGGAAGGCGCCTCACCGGTTCTCGCCAACCTGGGCAACGCCAACATCTTCGGCGCCGAGGTCGAAAGCACGGCAGTCCTCGGCGAAGGTTTCATGGTCCACGGCAATATAGGCTATCTCGACGCCTATTATACGCAGCTGCTTCCGGCCGCTGCCGGCGCCGTGACGCTGCAGTCGCATCTGCCGAAGACGCCGAAATGGAAGGTCAACCTCAATCCTGAATACACGCGGGATATGGGCAACGGCCAGGCGTTCGAAGCGCAGCTCTCCTATACGCATGTTTCGTCGCTGTATAACGACAGCCTGAACACGCCGCTGCTGGAACGGCCGTCGCTCGATCTGCTCGACATGTCGGTGCAGTACTCGTTCGCCAACGGCAAGTATGTCGTCCAGATCGGTGGGACGAACATCACCGACAAGCGTTACATCACCACGGGCAGCGTCAACTATGCCGCGGGGTTCGTCGACGGAACGTACAATCCGCCCGCGGAGTGGTACGCGACATTCCGGGTCAAGCTGTAGGTTCTGCAGCTCGGGCGGTCAGCCGATCGTCGCGAGCAGCGCGCCGACATTATCAAGGACGCGATGGGGCCGCCGGCCAGGAGGTTGGGCGGCCCAGTCCTTCGCGGTCGTGAAGCCGGTCGTCACGCCGAAGCCGACGGCGCCGCCGCGGCGCGCCATGACCATCTCCACCAGCGGATCATCGCCCACCACGGCGATCCTGCGCATAGGTTTTCCGAGCTTTTTCGCCACATAACGCAACGCGTGGAGCGACGGCTTGCCGGTCAGGATCATTGGCGCCTTCGTGAGCTTGCGCACGGCGGCGGCGATGGCGTGCGAATAGCCGAGCGTTTTTCCGGCGGAGGAGGCGAAAAACGGCACGTCGGAGGCGACGTAGAGCGCCGCACCATTCCAGATCGCCTTGCAGGCGGCCTCGATGTCATTCATGCCGCAATCCGGATGCCAGCCGATATAGACGGCGTCGACTTGGTCCGCCTGCGGCTCGCCGGTGAAGACCATCTCGATGCCGGCTTCGGCCAGTGCATGGCCGACGCCCCTGGTCCCCAAGATGAGCGCGCGCTTCACGCCGCGCCGGGGCATCAGATCGGCGGCGACGCTTGACGGCGTGATGAGCTCATCATCGGCAATCGGCAGGCCCACCGCGCGCAATTTCGGTCCCTGCTCGCCGGCGGGATAGGCGCTGCCATTGGTGAGCACGACGAAGGGAATGGTGCGCGCCTGCAGCGTCTCGAGCACCTTGATGGCGCCCGGCAGCACTTTGTAGCCGCCCAGTGAGCGGTCGCTCAATATCAGCGTGCCGTCGAGATCGAACATGTAGCCTTCGACCGGCGGCAACGCCTCGTCCCAGGCATGAAGCGGCGCGTTCAAATTGCTGCCTCCCGGCTGAGCTCGAGCCGGAAGCCGTGTTTCTCGACGAGGATCTGGTTGAGATCGCGGCGCGCGCAGAGCTTTCTGATCAGCGCCTTTACGGGCACGAGATCGGGATCGTAGTGACGCGGCGCCGGACCGGCGGCCTTCATCGCGTCTACCTGGCTCTCCGGCATGGTGGCGCGCAGCAGAAATTCTTCGTCGGACAGCGACCGGCTGAACCGCTTGCGCAGTTCCGCGAGCGGCGGCATGCCTGGCTCGGCGCGCAGCTCGCGCGTGCGCGGCAATGACTCGATCCTGTCCATCACCTCGGGTGCGATGGGCACATTGGGTTTGCCGAAGCGGCCCAACGCATAGCGGATGCCTTCGTCGGGCACCACAGCGTAGCGCTCCTTGCCGGTCACGTTCATAACGGCCTGCGTCAGCAGGATCTGCGAAAACGGCGTCATGACGATCGGCCAGCCCAACTCCTCGCGTACGCGGCCAAGCTCCTCGATCACGGCGCCTTCGAGATGCGACACGCGCGCTTCCGACAGATGCCGGCGCATCGTGCCGACCATGCCGCCCGGCAGTTGGTGGCGCAGATATTGGGCATCGAAACCTTGCGGCGCGCCGGCGGGCAGGCCCTCGGCTTCCGCGAGGCGCGTAAAATAGCGGCCGACTTCGGCCAGCGCTTCGTCGTCGATGTCGACGCGATGGCCGAGCGCGCGCAAGTTGGCGACAACGCGCTCCGACGGCGGGTTGGAGATGCCGTCACTGGCGGCCCCCGAGGCGCATTGCACGACGGACACGCCCCAGTTCGGCGCATCCATATAGACGAGCTCGGCCAGCCCAATGGTGCAATGCGCATGCAGCTCGAGCGGCTTGTCGCCCACGGCGGCAGCAACGGCCGGAATCAGCGTACGCGCGCGCAACGGCGTGAGAAGGCCACCCGGATCCTTGATGTAGATCGCATCGATATCGGAGCTCTGCGCCATGATGCGCGCGCAGCGCACATAATGCGCGTCGTCGTGAATGGGGCTCAGCGTGAAGACCAGCGCACCAATGACATATTCGCCGCCTGCTTTCTTGACCATGCGCGCGCAGGTCACGTTCGACTCGGCGTCGTTCATCGGGTCCGCCAGTGCAAAACGGCGCATACCGTTGTTGGCGAGAGACTTGAAGGCCAGCGCCATGAATTCCGGGCTCGCCGTTTCCCAAGCGATGAAGCGGAATCCGGTCGACAGGAACTGCAGCGGCGTGTTGGGTGTCGCTTTCGCCATGAGGCGGATGCGTTCCCAGGGATCTTCCTTCTTGTAGCGAACCGCCACGCCCATATGGGTCGACGTCGTGAAGTCGATGGCCTTGAAGCCGACGCGCTCCATGACGGGCGCGATCGTGAGCGTCTTAGCCGTGTCGATGCCGAGCGCGCCCCACAGGCTCTGGTTGCCGTCACGCAGCGAAGTTTCGACGAGTTGGATATCAGCCATGGCTCATCTCTCTTGGGCGCGCGAGAAAGCGCGGTACGAAATTCGTTTCGACGGCGCCTTTCGTGAATTCCGGGTCGCCCAGTACGCCGGCATGGAAGCTCAGATTCGTCGCAACGCCGTCGATCCGCGTATCCGCGATGGCCTTCCGCAGCTTTTCGATCGCGTCGCGTCGCGTCGGCGCGTGCGCGATGATCTTGGCCATCAACGAATCGTAGAAAGGGGGGACATGCGCGCCGGAAGTTATATGTGTATCCACGCGGATGCCGTCGCCGGATGGCCACACGGCGTTCCGCACGAGGCCGGGGTTGGGAAGGAAATCGCGGGCTGCATCTTCTGCATTGATGCGGCATTCGACGGCGTGGCCGATGAAACCGATGTCCTCCTGCCGGAGATTGAGGCCGCGGCCATCGGCGATGGCGATCTGTTCGGCGACGATATCGATGCCGGTGACGGCCTCTGTAACGGGATGCTCGACCTGAATGCGCGCGTTCATTTCGAGAAAATAGAAATCGTCGCGCTGGACATCAACCAGGAATTCGACGGTCCCGGCGCCGCGATAGGACAGGCGCGTCGCGAAGGCTGCGCCCGCCTCGTGGAGGCGAGCTCGGAGTGCGTTTCCGAGCCCCGGCGCCGGCGTTTCCTCGATCAGTTTCTGATAGCGCCGCTGCACCGAACAGTCGCGTTCGCCGAGATGAACAACGCGGCCTTGCCCGTCGCCGAGAACCTGCACTTCGACATGCCGGCCGCGCGCGACAAAGCGCTCGAGATAGATTCGTCCATCACCGAAGGCGGCTTCCGCTTCCGCCGCGGCCTGGTTGATTGCGTCGGCGAGGTCTTCGAGGCGATCCACGCGGCGCATGCCGCGACCGCCGCCGCCGGCAACGGCTTTGACCAGCAATGGCGCGCCGATGTCGTGCCCGAGCTTGAGCGCATCGCTCACGGTTCTAGCCGGTCCGCCCGGCAAGACGGGCACGCCCGCCGCCTCTGCTTCTTTGCGAGCGCCCAGCTTGTCGCCCACCGCCTCGATCTGTTCCGCCGTCGGGCCTATGAAGATGACGCCTTTTTTTTCGCAGAGCCCGGCAAGTGCGGCGCGTTCGGAGAGAAAGCCGTAACCTGGATGGATCGCATCCGCCTTCGTACCAAGCGCCGCCTGCACGATGGTCTCGACCTTCAGATAGCTTTCGCTCGAACGCGCAGGTCCGATGCAAAGCGTGCGGTCGGCGAAGCGGGCAGGAAGGGATTCGAGATCGGCTTCGGAGGCCGCCAGCACAGTTTCGAGTCCGAGCCGCCTGCAGGTGCGCAGGATGCGCAAAGCGATCTCACCGCGATTGGCGATGAGGATTCGCCGGATGCTCACGGGCGCACGCGCAGCAGCACTTCGCCATATTCGACGAGCGCGCCGTTCTCGCCGAAAATGTCGACCACTTCGCCTTTGACACCGGCCCTGACAGTGTTCATCAGTTTCATCACTTCAACGATGGCGATGACCGTATCGGGCTCGACTTTCGAACCGATCTCGACAAAGGGCTCCGCCCCGGGCCGCGGCGCGCGATAGAACGTGCCGAGCAGCGGCGAGACAACTTCGAGCAGGCCGGGTTCGGATGGCGGCCTGGCGGGATGACGGGAAGGCGAGGCTTTGGCTGCCGGTGCGATCGGCGATGAGGGGGACTGCAAACACTCCGGCCTTGTGGCAGCCGCCCCGCGCCTGAGGCTCAGCTTCATTCCGTCGATCTCAAGCGACAGGGAATCGAAGCTCGAATCTTCGAGTAGCTTCATGATCTCATCGACATCCTTGGCTGTGAGGTTCAACGCCGGCCTCCGAAAATCGTCATGACGTGATGCAAGGGGTCGTCCTTTGGCTTCGCCACCGGCTTGCGTTCCTTCGCTGACCATACGGTCTCGGGCCGGCTCTGCAGGATCAGGATTGCACCCGATTGATCGATCGCCCATTCGATGTCCTGAGGCCGGCCATAGTGCCGTTCGATCCGGCGGCCGATCTCGCGCAGGCGCTGCAGCTCGTCATCAGACAGGCAGGGCAGCTTGCGCCGTGCATTGTCAACTGAAAGCTCGCATACGCCGCCCGCCTTCGCCGGGCGATGCTCGATATGCTTGTCGGAGATGTCGCGCGTGGAGATGTCGCCCGTGATCTTGCCGATGACGAAGCGGTCCGGCGTGACTTCGCCGCCGACCACAGACGAGCCGAGACCCCAGGCGCCTTCGACGGTGATGACAGACTTGTCGCCGGTCAGGGGACTGCGCGTGAACATCACGCCGGAGGTTCGCGCATCCACCATCTTCTGCACCACCACGGCCATTGCCACGCCGTCCTCAGGCAGCCCGTGCTTGCGCCGATAGGCGATCGACGTCACCGAATAAAGGCTCGCCCAGCAGGCGCGCACGTGATGCAGCACCGCTTCCGCGCCCATGACCCAGAGATAGGTGTCCTGGAGGCCCGCGAAGCTTGCATCTTCGGCGTCTTCGGTCGTGGCGGAGGAGCGTACGGCGACGGGTGCATCGCCGCAAAGCGCGCCATGGGCGCCGAGGATTTCGCGTTCGACGGCCCTCGGCAGCGGCGCATTCTGGACACGCATCTTGAGCGTGTTCGATACCGCGGTGATGCCGCCGAGATCGTCTGCGTTCAGCGCTTCCACCAGGCTGCGTACCGGTGCCTCCCTTTCAAGTGCTTCCACAACGTGGTGAAACGCCTTGGTTCGCACGACAAAGCCTGGCGGTACGGCGATCGCCGCACGCGTCAGTTCTCCGAGCGAACCTGCCTTGCCGCCGACGCTTGCGCGATCGGCAAGCCCGATATCGGCAAACCATCCGATGTGTTCCGTCGAGTTCATGCGGACAGGATCGTCACAACGCCGCGGCCGCCGTCGACGCGGATGCGTTGGCCGTCCTTGATGCGCTGCGTTGCCGTGCCGGTGCCGACGACGGCGGGGAGGCCATATTCGCGCGCCACGATTGCGGCATGACTCATCGAACCGCCGATATCGGAAACCGCTGCGGAGATTTTCTGGAAGATCGGCGCCCAGGTGGGATTTGTGACCTGACAGACGAGGATGTCGCCTTGCTTGAGGCGACTGATCTCGTCGACGGATTTGACGACGCGCGCCGTGCCTTCCGCCACGCCGCTCGACGCCGCAAATCCCTTGATGTCGCGCGAATCCGCGGTGTCGCCGGCGGTGAGCCACGCATCCAGGCTTTCGCGCGTAATCCCCCACAGCATGACGATGGCGGGATCGTCGATCACATCGGGGACGGGACCGAGGGCGGGCGGTGTTTCCGTCGTCGCCCATTTCGCGATCGCGGCGCGGCGTTCCTTCACGATGGCTGGCCAATAAGACGGCCCGCGTGGCGGTGAGCCCGTCGACCACGACGTCATCAGATCGATGATCGCCTGCTCGAGCTCGAAATGCGTCAGCTGGAAGACATCTTCGGTATCGGAGAAAAAGCCATGCGCCCCGAGGAGCGCGCCGAATTCGCGAATCTTGTTGAAGAAGAGGTTGGTGTACCAGTGCTCGCAATAGAATTTGTGACCCTCGACATACGGGAACACGCGGTGCGCCAGATGGATCATCTGGTCGTATGCCGCGCGTTCTTCGTCGGTATCGAGAAGCTCGCGATAATCGGCAATCAGTTGCTTGCGCTCGTCCATCAGCTTTTCGATGGGCCGTTCGAGCGTCTCGCCGGCCTTGATCTTCTCGATATATCCGGGGATCGCCGCAAAGGGCATCGACAGATCGTCGTTCCACGAGCGGTGATAATGATAGAAGCCGTCGCCGACATTGATGTTGAACCAGGGATGGCGTGATGTCTCGAGCTCCTTGAGCCACTCTTGCCCGGGCGGGCCCATCTGTTCGAGCGATTTCAGGACGTCGTCGACCTTGGCCGCATCGGCGAACTTGCCTTCCAGCCCAAGCTCTACCGCGCGGCGGGCCAGGCGCTTCACCTCGTCGTCGGGCCGGAAGATTTCCGCCTCCATGCCGGCCACCATGCGCGCGACGGTCTGATCCGGAATCTCGGGGAACGCCTTCTTGCAGAAATCGAAAAAGGTCATGTAGGCGCCGTAGCCGAGCAGAAGGAACTCGAAATGGTAATGCCACATGCGAAAATAGCCATCGAGCGTCTTCTGATAGATCTCGAGGAGTTTGTGGTTCGAAGCGATGCCTTTTCCCGCCTGCACATTCTCAAGAGGTTCGAGCGCAGGCAGCGCCGGCACCGGCAATGCGTTCGCTTCGGCGATCAGCGCGCGCATCTTGTCTTTCCACTGCGCGTAAAGCTTTTCCCAATTGGCGTAGTAGTAAAACGCTCGCTTATGAAACTCTTCGGTGCGCTCGGCAATCTCCCTGGGATCGGTGACTGCGACGCCGCCGATGTAAACGCGGCCGTTGATGATGCGATAGTCGATACCTTTGGTCGTCGGCAGGCAGTGTACGCGCGTGTTGGAGGCGCCGAGCGCGCAATAGGCGGCTTCCGCCGTCACCATGTCGAAAGCGCACATGGGCTCGGGGAAGTGCATCGAATTGTAAAACCAGAAGCGCTCGTCGTCGGCCTTGGCGAATTGCATGTAATAGGGATAGGCCGCCTGCGCCCGCTCGGTGCCTGGCGTCACGGACAGCGAGCTCGGCAGCGGGAAGCCCGCGCGCGCCTTGGTTTCGTTCGATTTTTTGCGCTCCATCGGGCTCTCCCACTTATGTCCCGCCATAGACGGGCGTTGTTTGTCTGCTCATGCGCCGAATGCTATATTTTTGCGAATGCCCGACGAAAAAGAGGCGAGGTTCTGGGAGGAGTTGGATGTTGCACCATCGGGGGGCGGGTGGCGGCGACGGCCGTTGGTCTTCGCATGGACTGCCGCCTGGAGAGGCGCTCAGGCGATGGAAGAACTGGGCGTCGAGCACGCTCGCGCCGATGCATATCGAAGTCCCCGACGAAAAGAATTTTGCGGCGCGCTGGACGACCCGTGCCGTGGGCCCCCTCCAGATGATTGCGCTCGAAGCCACGGAGCAGCGCATCGTTCATATGAGCGACGAGCGCAACGCGGCGGACGAGCCGATGTTCCAGCTTCTCTATTGCACGAGGGCGCCGATCGAGGCGCGCATCGGTGCCAGGCACTTCGTCGTCGATCAAGGCGAATTCACCCTCGTCGACAATACGCATTCTTATGACATGCGCATGGGCGCGCATAAGGCGATCGATCTCGTCATTCCGCGCCGCTTGATGCATCGCTGGCTGCCGGATCCCGAGCAATATGTGGCGAAGCCCTTTTCGGCTTCGAAGCATTGGGGCATTCCCCTCGGAAGCTTTCTCTCCACAATGGCGCGGGAGATCGACACGGCCGTATTGCCCGCCAGCGTGATCGCCGACCAGGTCGGCACATTGCTCGCGCTGGCGGTCGGATACCAGGAAACGCCCTGCACGAAGCATAAGGCGGCGCTGCTCCAACGCGCGCTGCGCTTGCTCAACGAGCGGCATGGCGATCCGGAGTTGCATCCGAACACGATCGCGTCCGAACTCGGCATCTCCAAACGCTATCTGCAGGCGCTGCTGGCGGAGGCGGGCATGACCTTTGTCGGATACTTGAGCGCGGCCCGCCTCGACAAGGCAAGCGAACTTCTGAGCGACCGGCGAGCCTCCCAGCTCCAAATTTCCGACATCTCGCTGCAATGCGGCTACCTCGATCCCAGCTATTTCGCGCGCGCCTTCCGCCGCCGCTTCGGCATGGGCCCACGCGAATGGCGCAGCACCCGCCGGCTCTGACGCCCGGCCGGGGCACTCGTTTTCCGGCAAACTATACGCGCGGCTGGCCCCTCGGCTTGCGGACGGGCGCGCACAAAAATCGGGAGAAAGACGAGCGGCTTAGGCGAATGGGCGGACCGGATCGGCGCCGTCCCAGGTTAGCGCCGCGGCGTAAAACTTGCCGAAAGCTCGTTCCATGCCGGGACCGGTCTCGATGAGTTCCACGAAGCCGGGCAGGGCGCCATGGGCGTCGAGATAGGCGACTTCGCCGCCGGTCGGAACGCCGAGGCGGAAGGCGACCTCCATGCCTTTGGCTTCGTAACGCTTCAAGTCGTTCGTGAACTCGGCGGTTGCGACGCCCCAGTGATGAAAGCCGTAGCCGCGTCTCTCGATGATTTCGCGGTAGACGGAGGGATGGTCGTCGTTAGGCTGGATCAGCTCGATGTTCATATGGCCCGCAAACGACATGGCGAGCGTGATGTCGGCGCGCGATTTCGCTCCGCGATAGATAGGATCGACGCCCGTGAAGTGGTCGAGCACGAACCAGGGCCCGACATTGAGCCTCTCGATCCATTCCTTGATCGCGGCGCGCAGGTCCTTCACGACGTAGGCCATCTGCATCACGCCCTTGTCGGGCTGGCCGAAGCTCAGAAGCGGCATGACGTTCTCCGATTGTGGTGGACGTTCACGGCCGCACCATGACCTTGCACTGGTGAGTCCGCCGGCGCAGCGCTTCGAAGGCATCCGGCATTGCGGGAAGCGAGACGGTGTCCGTGACCATCGCCCGCGGCCCCTGCTCTCGCTCGAACATGTCGAGCACCGCCTGGAACTCGCGCAGGGTGAAGAAAGCGGAGGTCTGGAAGCGCACCTCCTTCTGCACGGCCGCGAAGGGAATGAAGCTGTCCGGCGACGTGCAGAGGCCGAGCATGACGATGGTGCCGCGCGGCGCGACATGCTCAAGCGTCTGCGCCAGAATGCCCGCGGCGCCGACGCATTCGAACACGATCTCGGGCGGGCCGCCCAGCGCTTCGCGCACGTTCTCGACGGCATCGCCGTTGACTTTCACGAAATGCGCGCCGACTTCGCGCGCAAGCGCCGAATGAGCATCGTGAAGATCACTCAGCACGACCCGACCCGCGCCGAGACGGCGGGCCCAGAACGCGACGCCGATTCCGATCGGCCCCGCGCCCATCACCAGTACGCGTGCACCGGCTTTGAGGCCCGACAGCGCCACCCCGTGCAGCGCCACCGCCAGCGGCTCGACCAGCGCACCATCCGCCAGAGAAACCGAGTCCGGAAATTTGCGGCACTGCCGCTCTGTTGCAGCCGCATATTCCGCATAGCCGCCGCCCTGCAGCGTCATGCGGCTGCACCAGGAAGGCTCGCCTGCAAGGCAGGACGCACAATGTCCGCAACCGCGCAAAGGCGCAACCGCCACACGGTCGCCAACCTTCAGCCTCTCGACATTCTTTCCGATCTCGATGATCTCGCCGGCAAATTCATGACCGAGGACAGCACCGGGCTGAAGCCCGAAGATCGGCTCGCGCGTCATGTGGAGATCGCTGCCGCAGATGCCGCAGCGGCCGACCTTCACCACGATCTCGTCGGCTCGGGGTTTCGGATCGACGATGTTTTCGATCGAAAGCGGGCGGTCGAGTGCACGAAAGACGGCGGCCTTCATTGCGTCCCCCAAGAGCCTAATGCAATTGCGGCAGCGCTTTTCGCACCGTATCCAGCAATGCGATATTTGGCCGTTCGGAAAGCTCGAGAAGCCGTGCCCGCATCGTCGGATCCCAGAAGCGTTGCAAATGATCGGCGACGCCGGCAATCGCACGTGTCTCGCCCTGCGCGGCGAAAAATTTCGCAATCTGGTTCGCCGAATATACGAGCTTCTCGTCGGGCGACATGGTTTGCGATCTCTATTCGGCCGCGCCGGCCGGCTCGGCGATCCGGCGCGTCCTGGCACTGAGCTGCTGATAGGCCGTCTGCCACTCTGTCGGGCCGTTCGAGGCAGAAACCTCGACCGCCGTCACCTTGTATTCCGGGCAGCTTGTGGCCCAATCGGAATAGTCGGTGGTGACGACATTGGTCTGCGTGTCGGGATGATGAAAGGTCGTGTAGACAACACCAGGCGCGACCCGATCGGTGACGAGAGCGCGCAAGGATGTGGCGCCCGAACGGCTGGCAAGCTTCACCCAATCGCCGTCGCGAATGCCGCGCTGTTCCGCATCATGCGGATGGATTTCAAGACGGTCCTCGTGATGCCAGAGGACATTCGGCGTGCGACGCGTCTGCGCGCCAACATTGTATTGGGAAAGGATACGTCCCGTGGTCAGCAGCAGCGGGTAGCGCGGACCCGTCTTCTCATCGGTCGGAATATATTCGGTCAGCACGAAATGTCCCTTGCCGCGCACGAAGCTGCCGATATGCATGACTGGCGTACCTTCTGGCGCTTTCTCGTTGCAAGGCCACTGGATCGAACCCAACGCATCGATCTTGTCAAAGCTGACGCCCGCGAAGGACGGCGTCAGCGCCGCGATCTCATCCATCACTTCGGATGGATGGTTATACGGCATCGGGATGCCTATGGCCTCGGCGAGCATGAGCGTTACTTCCCAGTCGGCAAGTCCTGCCTTCGGCGCCATGACTTTCCGAACGCGTTGGATGCGGCGCTCCGCATTGGTGAAGGTGCCGTCTTTCTCGAGGAAGGTCGAGCCCGGCAAAAAGACATGTGCGTAGTCGGCAGTCTCGTTCAGGAAGAGGTCGTGCACGACGACGCATTCCATGGCGGCGAGGCCGGCGGATACGTGCTGCGTGTTCGGATCGGATTGGAGAATGTCCTCACCCTGGATGTAGATGCCTTTGAACCTGCCCGACACCGCGGCATCGAGCATGTTGGGGATGCGAAATCCGGGCTCGGGGTCGAGCGCCTTGCCCCACACGGATTCATACAAGCTCCGAACCTTCGCGTCTGAAATGTGCTGATAGCCGGTGAGCTCGTGTGGAAACGAACCCATGTCGCAGGAGCCCTGCACATTGTTCTGTCCGCGCAACGGATTCACGCCGACGCCCGGCCGACCGAGATTGCCGGTCGCCATGGCAAGATTGGCGATGGCCATGACAGCCGTCGTGCCCTGGCTGTGCTCCGTGACGCCGAGACCGTAATAGACCGCAGAGTTCGGCCCCTTTGCATAAAGCCGGGCCGCGTTGCGCACGATTTCTGCCGGAACGCCGGTGAGCTCCTCTGTCGCTTCGGGGCTGCGTGAGGGAGCGGCGACGAAGGCTGTCCATTCTGCGAAGGAGTCGGGTTCGCAGCGAGCCGACACGAAATCTCCGGCGACGAGATTCTCCGTCACCACAACATGAGCCATCGCGGTCAGAACGGCGACGTTGGTCCCCGGCCGAAGCGGCAGGTGGTACGACGCTTCCACATGCGGCATCCGCACGAGATCGATGCGGCGGGGATCGATGACAATGAGCTTTGCGCCTTCCCGCAGCCGCTTCTTCATGCGCGAGGCGAAGACGGGATGACCGTCCGTCGGGTTGGCGCCGATCACGACGATAACGTCGGCGTCCTCGATGGAATCGAAGTCCTGCGTGCCGGCGGAGGTCCCGAACGTCGATTTGAGGCCGTAGCCGGTCGGCGAATGGCACACGCGGGCGCAGGTATCAACATTGTTGTTGCCGAAGACATGTCGCACCAGCTTCTGGACGAGATAGGTCTCTTCGTTGGTGCAGCGCGAGGAGGTGATGCCGCCGATGGCGCCGCGGCCGTATTTCGCCTGGATGCGTTTGAACTCCGACGCGGTGTAGGCGAAAGCCTCGTCCCAGCTCACTTCCCGCCACGGATCGGTGATCTTGGCGCGGATCATCGGCTTCAGGATGCGGTCCTTGTGCTGCGCATAGCCCCAGGCGAAGCGCCCCTTGACGCAGGAATGGCCGTGGTTCGCCTTGCCGTCCTTGTAAGGCACCATGCGGACGACCTCTTCGCCGCGCATCTCGGCCTTGAAGGAACAGCCGACCCCGCAATAGGCACAGGTCGTGACCTCGGAATGTTCGGGTTGTCCCGCCTCGACAACGGTCTTCTCGATCAGCGTCGCCGTCGGGCAGGCCTGCACGCAGGCGCCGCAGGAAACGCATTCGGAATCGAAGAAGCTTTCATTCACACCGGCCGACACCCGGGATCCAAATGCGCGGCCTGCAATCGTCAACGCAAATGTGCCTTGCACCTCTTCGCAGGCCCGTACGCAACGTGAGCAGACGATGCATTTCGCGGGATCGTAGTCGAAATAGGGATTGGAGCGGTCCTTTACGTCGGCCAGATGGTTCTCGCCTGCATAGCCGTAGCGGACGTCGCGCAGCCCCACCGCACCGGCCATGTCCTGAAGCTCGCAGTCACCATTGGCGGCGCAGGTCAGGCAATCGAGCGGATGGTCGGAGATATAGAGCTCCATGACTCCGCGCCGGAGCTTTTTGAGCCGCTCGGTTTGTGAACGCACGACCATTCCTTCGGCCACCGGTGTCGTGCAGGAGGCGGGTGTGCCGGGACGGCCGTCGATCTCGACCAGACAAAGCCGGCACGATCCGAACGCGTTGACGCTGTCCGTGGCGCAGAGCTTCGGCACATGGATGCCGGCCGTGACGGCGGCGCGCATGATCGAGGTGCCTTCGGGCACGGCAAGTGCGCGGCCGTCGATCGTCAACTGCACGAGACGACCGGACTTTGACGGCGGCGTGCCGTAATCTGTTTCTTCGATCAGGAACATCGCGGTGCGAAGTCCTCCGGAAAATGCTCGAGCGCGCTCAACACCGGAAAGGGCACGAAGCCGCCCAGGGCGCAGAGCGAACCCGACTTCATTATATCGCACAAATCTTTCAGAAGAGAGATCTGCCTGACGTTGTCGCGTTCCTCAAGGATACGGTCGACGATCTCCATCCCGCGGACCGAACCGATGCGGCAGGGCGTGCATTTCCCGCAGGATTCGATGGCGCAGAACTCCATGGCGAACCGTGCCTGATGCGCCATATCGACCGTGTCGTTAAAAACGACAATCCCACCGTGGCCCAAAAGGCCGCCGCGCGCCGCGAATTCTTCATAGTCGAAGCACGTGTCGAACAACGACGGCGGGAAATAGGCGCCTAAGGGGCCTCCCACTTGCACTGCGCGGATGGGACGGCCGCTGCGCGTTCCGCCACCGATCCCACTGACGAGTGTCTCGAGCGTGGGACCGAATGCGGTTTCGAAGAGCCCGCCGAAGCGGACATCGCCCGCCAATTGGATCGGTATAGTGCCGCGCGACCTTCCCCGTCCGAATTCGTGATAGAAGCCGCCGCCCTGCGAAAGAATGGTCGGGAGAGCGGCCAGGGTCAGCACGTTGTTGATGATCGTCGGCTTTCCGAACAGCCCCTGATGCACCGGGAGCGGAGGTTTGGCGCGCACCTGGCCGCGCTTTCCTTCGAGACTTTCCAGCAGCGCCGTTTCTTCGCCGCAAACATAGGAGCCGGCGCCAACGCGAACTTCCATATCGAACGCATGAGCGCTGCCGAGGACCTTTTGGCCGAGCAGACCATGATCGCGTGCAACGTCGATGGTGCGGCGCATCGCGGCGATAGCGTGCGGATATTCGGAGCGGATGTAGACGAAGCCGCGCGTTGCCCCGATGGCGACGCCGGCGATGATCATGCCTTCGATCAAGAGGAAAGGATCGCCCTCCATCAGCATACGATCGGCATAGGTGCCGGAATCGCCTTCGTCGGCATTGCAGACGACATATTTCCGATCGCCCGCAGCCTTTGCCGCGCCCGTCCATTTGATGCCGGCGGGAAACCCCGCGCCGCCGCGCCCGCGCAGCCCGGAACGCATAACCTCTTCGAGGATCGCGGCCGGGCCGGCCTCTATGGCCCGCTTCAATCCGACGAGCCCGCCAGCGCGTTCATAAGCATCAAGAGACGCAGGGTCTATGGTGCCGCATCGCGCGAAGGTCAGGCGGGTCTGCGCCCTGAGGAACGGATGATCGCCGATGTTGCCGAGCGCGAGCGCGTGCGGCGGTCCGGTCTTGAGCGACGCAAGCACGGCGGGAACGTCTTTCGCGGCGACGGGACCGAAGGCCTGCCAGCCGGAGCCTGTTTCGACTTCCAGCAGCGGCTCGAGCCACAACAGGCCGCGCGATCCGACAGTTGTGACGTCCGCGCCTGCGTCGCACAGCGCCGTGAGTACGCCTTTCCCGCCAAGTGCGATCGACGCGGCGTCCTGCGAGAGGCGTGCGCGGATCATTTGGATGCCTCATCGACGGCGACGTGCAGCATGGCGTCATCCAGACGG
>Ga0335069_10003309_pt1 | contig 24438 bp, 22 predicted proteins | sample Lox_Sample_11_FD_206714 | JGI IMG/M metagenome (GOLD analysis project Ga0335069, IMG submission 206714) | Soil microbial communities from Loxahatchee National Wildlife Refuge, Florida, United States - Lox_Sample_1.1 | ecosystem: Environmental > Terrestrial > Soil > Wetlands | place: USA... | reverse complement strand
GACCTGATCCCGCATGACCTGCACTCTCCGGAAGACCTCGACGATCTGCTGACGACGATTGGTACCCAGGGCATTGACTTGCTTGAGGGTTCGAAGCTCCCGTCGTCGACACTCGAAAAACGCTTCGACGCTGAAATGGGCGAAGAAGGCGAAGAGGTCGAACTCGACCTGACGCCGGGCGCCCTCGAAAAAACTAACGATCCCGTTCGCATGTACCTGCGCGAAATGGGAACCGTGCCGCTGCTCACCCGCGAAGGCGAAGTCGAAATCGCCAAGCGCATCGAGCGCGGTCAACTGAAAGTCCTGAAGGCCCTGTCGCGGTCGCCGATCGTGGTGCGCGAAATCCTCGCCTTGGGCGAGGACCTCAAGAAGGGTGTGCGATCCATCAAGGAAATCGTCACCTTCGACGAAGAGGAAATCACCGAAGAAGTCCTGATAAACCGGTTGAAAGATATGACCGGCAAAATCGACGAAATCGGCAAGCACTACAAGAAGGGCGCCACGCTGACCGAGAAGCTGCAAGCGTTCCCGGTCGCCAAGAAGAAGTCGAAGGAATACCGCCGCTGCCGCATGTCGTTGGGCCGCGAGCTGGTGCAGCTCTCGCGCGACGTGCGCAAGCTGGGATTCACCAATCCCGAGCGCAAACGCCTGACCGACCGTCTGATGAAGATGGTCGAGCAGATGCGTTCGCTCGAGCGGCAAATCGACAGTATCGAGCGCAAAGCCGAAGCCAGCCGCAACGACGAGCAGAAGAAGGAACTGCGCAAGCAGGTCCGTACGCTGCGCGCCGAAGTCGAGCGGCTCGAGCAGGAAGCCGGCGCCACCGTCCATGACCTGAAGCGCACGCAGCGCGACATCATTCAGGGCGACATGGACGCCGAGCAGGCGAAGCGCGAGCTGATCGAAGCTAACCTGCGACTGGTGGTCTCGATTGCTAAGAAGTACACCAATCGCGGACTGCAGTTCCTCGACCTGATCCAGGAAGGCAACATCGGCTTGATGAAGGCCGTGGACAAGTTCGAATACCGCCGTGGTTACAAGTTTTCGACGTACGCCACGTGGTGGATTCGCCAGGCCATCACTCGCGCCATTGCCGACCAGGCCCGCACCATCCGTATTCCGGTGCACATGATCGAAACGATCAACAAGCTGATCCGCACTTCGCGGCAGCTGGTGCAGGAACTCGGACGCGAGCCTACGTCGGAAGAAATCGCCAAGCGCATGGACATTCCTGTAGCCAAGGTCCGCAAGGTCCTGAAGATCGCGCAGGAACCCATCTCGCTGGAGACGCCGATCGGCGAAGAAGAAGATTCGCACCTCGGCGACTTCATCGAAGATCGCGCAGTGGTTTCGCCGGCCGAAGCTGTCATCAACGTGAACCTGAAAGAGCAGACCGCCCAGGTGCTTCGCACGCTCACCCCGCGCGAAGAGAAGGTCATCAAGATGCGCTTCGGACTGGAAGACGGCAGCGAGCACACGCTCGAAGAAGTCGGCCAGTCGTTCGCGGTCACGCGCGAGCGCATCCGGCAGATCGAAGCCAAGGCGCTGCGCAAGCTGCGTCATCCGTCGCGCTCACGCAAGCTGCGGGCGTTCATGGATGGGGTAAGGGACTAAGCCAAAATTGAGAAGGTCAAGGCCCGGTCGACGGATCGGGCCTTCTTTCTGCATTGCTGCGAATCTGCGTTGCGTTGCGGATTAGCAGCGTACAATCAATTCATACTCGTCAGACAGGGGGAACTATGGCGGCAGTGTGCAAGTGTTCGCACGACAGAAAAGATCATCAGGTAATTGCATCGTCGGGACGCGGTCCGTGCTGCCAATGTGTCTGCGACGCTTTCGTTTCCAGCCAGCCCAAGGTCGCCAAACCAAAGCCTGTCACCCAAGACCCCGTCCTCGCTCCGCCGGTCCGCCGCGACTGGATTCTCCGCTAAGAGTTAGCTTTGCCCGCTGTAACGCCGGCGACTCGCCGGCTCCCAATCTCTAAACCCGCTCTAACTGCGCGTACTTCTCCACCAGCTTCTTCAGACCGCTCGGGAACTTTACCGTGATCTTCGCGTCTTCGCCGTCACCCTCGCGCTGAAACACCGTTCCCTCCCCGTACTTCGGGTGGCGCACGCGCTGCCCCGGCCGGAACCCGCGCTTGCCGGTTGGCTCTTCAACTTGGATCTTGGGCCTCGAAAACTTCTTGCCACGCGAAGCAAAGAACTCGGCGATGTTGTCGATCGAGTTGTAAGTCGATCCACCATACGACTTCTTTTGTTGCTGCGGACGCCCGTACTGCGGCCGCTGATCTTCGTTCTCGTAGTCGTAGTGGCGATCGCCATGGTACTCGGACTGCATGTGTGGCGCGGACACTCTTGTCCGCGATTTTCCCGGCGATCCGATATCCTCGACCAGCTCCGGCGGCACTTCTTCGAGAAATCGCGACGGAACGCTCGCTTCCGGCATATCCGTCCCGTAACGCCGACGATAACGCGCCCAGCTTAGGACCAAAGTATCCATGGCACGCGTCATGCCGACATACGCCAATCGCCGCTCTTCCTCGATGTCATCGGGATTCAGGAACGTGCGCGAATGCGGGAACAGGCCCTCTTCCATGCCGACCAGGAACACCAGTGGAAACTCCAGTCCCTTGGCGGCGTGAAGGGTCATCAGCGTGACCTGCGCCTTGGCGTCGTACTGATCAGCGTCGCTGACCAAAGCGGCGTGATCAAGGAATTCCTGGATGGTTTCGCCGCGATCCTTCGAGTCCATGGCGGCATTCACCAATTCCCGCAGGTTCTCGATGCGCGCCAACGACTCGGGATTGTCCTCTTCTTCGAGCGCCTTGATGTAGCCTGTGCGGTCAAGCAGGAACTTGAGGAGTTCGGCCGTGGAGGCGGTTGCACCCGGTTCTTCTGCCTTCTCATCAGATTCAGGATTCGCGGGCGAGGGCGTCCGCGCTACATCGGGTTCCTCAGCGTTCGCGCCGAAGTCGAACGAGATGTTCTCGCCCTCTGCCACTTCCGCCGGAGCCTCGAAGCGATCTTCGACTTCGGTCGGGCTCTCGTCATCGCCATCGCCGAGCCACTTCTGGAACGTTCCGCCGAGAATGGCGCGCCCGCCTTCGATGATGTTCTTGAAATTCTTGAACGCCGCGACGGATCTCGCCGGCAGCAACGCGCCTTCGATTGCCCGATTCATCGCCGAGTACAGCGACGATCCGGTCTCGAGCGCAATTCGTTCCAGCGTCTCCATCGTGGACTTCCCGATACCGCGCGCCGGCGTGTTCACCACGCGCATGAACGCGATCGAGTCGTCGGGATTCTGTACGAGCTTGAGGTAGGCTATCATGTCCTTGATCTCCGACCGCTCGTAGAACGAGAACCCGCCCACCACGTGATACTGCAGCGCATACCGCCGCATGCCTTCTTCGAACAGTCGCGACTGCGAGTTCGTACGGTACAGCACGGCTACGCGTGCATCTGGTTTCCCTTCACGACGCTGGTTGTCGAGATAGCGATTGACGTAGTCGGCGACGAACAATGCTTCGTTCTCGCCATCCGGCGCCTCGTAGTAGCCGATCTTCGATCCGCCTTCGCGGTCCGTCCACAGGTTCTTGCCCTTGCGCTTAACGTTATTCGCGACCACCGCCGACGCGCCTTGCAGAATCGGCTGCGTCGAACGATAGTTCTGCTCCAGCCGCACGATCTTCGCTTCCGGAAAGTCGCGCTCGAACTCGAGAATGTTGCGGATGTCCGCTCCGCGCCATGAATAGATCGACTGGTCTTCGTCGCCGACGGCGCAGATGTTGTGGTGCTCGCCAGCCAGCACCTTCATCAGCTCGTACTGCGGACGGTTCGTGTCCTGGTACTCATCGACCAGAACGTACTGGAATCGCCGCTGGTAGTAGTGGCGAACCTTCTCACTCGACTTCAGCAGCCGCACGCATTCCAGCAGCAGGTCGTCGAAGTCGAGCGCGTTGGCCTTACGCAACTCCTGCCGGTAAGTCTCGTACACCTGCGCGATCTGCTCGGTCTTCGGATCGCCCGACTGCAGGTATACCTCCTGCGGATCGAGCATGTGGTTCTTCGCCCACGAGATTCTCGACAGCACGTTGCGTGGTGTGAGCTGCTTATCGTCGAGCCCCAACCGACGGATCGCCGCTTTCACCAGTTGCTGCTGATCGGTCTCATCGTAGATGGCAAAGTCTTTCGTATGGCCGAGATTGCCGATGCGCAGCGCTTCGATGTCACGCCGCAATACGCGCACGCAGAACGAATGAAACGTCGACACCCACGGTTTCGCCAGCGAAAATCCGCCCACCAGTTGCTCGACGCGCTCGGCCATCTGCTGTGCGGCTTTGTTGGTGAATGTGACGGCAAGAACCGAATCGGGCGAAACCCCGCGCTCCTGCAGCATGTACGCGATGCGGTACGTAATGACGCGCGTCTTCCCGCTGCCCGCGCCGGCCAGAATGAGGAGCGGCCCCTCGGTTGTGATTACCGCTTCGCGTTGCTGGGGATTGAGTCCGTCGAGAAAATTCACTACTGGTTCCAAACTTCGATTCAACCACAAAGGACACGAAGGATCACCAAGGATTTTCCGGGTTTACCTCGTGTAACTTTGTGACCTTTGTGGTTAATGAGGAGTTGTTCTCGTCACGCCTTCGCCGGGCTTCTTTGCTGCTTTTCGTGCGGCCGCGCACTCCGCGCAGGGACAGAACGCCCGCAGCAGATCCCACGAATAGATGCCGTGCTCGTGGCCGTCGTTCCACGTGAAGCGGATCGCGTACTTCCCAACTCCCGCCGCTTCGGTCGGTTTTGCCGCAGGCTTGAACATCGGCAGCGCTCCGGGCGCCAGCCTCGGAGGCTCTCCCGGCTCCCTCTGATCCTTTACTCGCTCCTGATCGCACATTGCGCACGGACACGCGTCGCGGAGATATGGAAACGGGTAATGACTCTGGTGCCCGTCTTTCCACTCGATATCCATGCCCTCACCGGTTGTGAGGTGTACTTTCACGGCTTTCGGAGCGGTAGCCAGAGGATTCTGTGGCGGAGCAATGGGCATACATTCAGTATCGCATAGGGCAAGCGGAGAAGTGTGTGACGTGCTAGGCGAAGAACTTCGTGACCAGAACGTTCGTCGCGAGCGCCGACACGTAGGCCAGCAAGGTCATGTAGGTGAACTGGATCGCAGGCCACTTCCAGCTATTCGTCTCGCGACGCACTACCGCCAGCGTCGACGTGCATTGCATGGCGAAGGCGAAGAAGATGAGCAGCGCCGCGGCTCCGCCCAGAGTGAGTTCGCTATGCAACGCCTGTTGCAGGCTGAGCGCGTGCGACTCGGGATCGATTCCGTTCAGCGTCCCCAACGTGCTGATGATCACTTCACGAGCTGCCACCGAGGTGACGAGTCCCACACCGATCTTCCAGTCGAATCCAAGCGGCCGGATCACCGGCTCGATCGTGTGTCCGACACTTGCGACCAGGCTGTCCTGGATCTCTGGAGCGTGTCCGTTCTTCAACGGCAAATGTGTGAACGCCCAAAGCGCTATCGAGACCAGCAAAATCACCGTTCCCGCGCGGACCAGGAACGCCTTCGAACGATCTACCAGCCGCAACCCAAGCGAGCGCAGAGTGGGCCAACGATAAGGGGGAAGTTCGAGGATGAACGGCGAATCCGTGCTCTTGAGAACGGATGATTTCAGAATGCGGGCGGTCACTACCGCTGCCAGAAAGCCGATCACGTATAGCCCAAGCATCGCCGCGGCGCGTGAGCCAAAGAATGGCCCGAGCAGGTTGTGCTGCGGAATGAACGCCGCGATGATCATCGTGTACACCGGAAGCCTCGCCGAGCACGTCATGAACGGCGCAATAAGGATGGTCGCGATGCGGTCGCGCTTGCCCTCGATGGTGCGCGTGGCCATGATCGCCGGCACAGCACACGCATACGCCGAGAGCAGTGGGATAAACGACTTGCCGTTCAGGCCGACGCTCTTCATGGTGCGATCGGCTATGACCGCCGCGCGGGCAAGGTAGCCGGAGTCTTCCAGTATGCCAATCACCAGGAACAGCAGCAGAATCTGCGGCAGGAAGATCAGCACCGACGTGACGCCCGCCCAGGCGCCATCGATCAACAGCGAGCGCAGCAGTCCCGCCGGAAGCAGGGCGCCGACGTGGGAACCAGCGCTTGCCAGCACGTCTTTGAACAGATCCGAAAGCGGCTGCCCTAGCGTGAAGATGCACTGGAACACGCCGATAACCACCACCGCGAAGATCATCGGCCCCCAGCGCTTATCGAGCACCAGGCCGTCGAGGCGCTTTGTCCAGCCGGAGGGAATCGGCTTGCGGTACGACGAATTTTGCGCCACTGTGCACGCCCATTCGCGGCAGCGGACTACATCATTGACAACGTTGATGACCGGGATCGTGGCCGGAGCATTGGTCGTGCCTGAGAGAAACCGCGGAATGACGTCAAGCCCTTCGCCCTTCGAGGCGCTGATCAACGCCACGGACGTGCCGAGTTCGCGTGCGAGAGCCAGCGGGTCCAACCCGCCGCCCTGCGCCTTAAGCGAATCGGCCATGTTCAGCAGCACCAGCGTCGGAAGGCCCACGGCAATCACGCGCGCCGCCAGCACGAGGTGCCGGTTCAAATTCGTCGCATCAAGAATCAGGATGATCGCGTCCGGCTTCGGCGTGCCGTCCATCTTGCCGTAGAGCACATCGACAGCAACGCGCTCGTCTTCCGACTTCGGCGTGAGGCTGTAAATGCCCGGCAGGTCGATGAGGGCGACTTCCTCGTCGGCCTCGTTGCGGATGTAACCAATGTGGTGCTCGACGGTGACGCCAGGAAAATTCGCGACCTTCTGGCGCAGGCCGGTGAGGCGATTGAAGAGCGTAGATTTGCCGGCGTTGGGAGGCCCAACAATCGCTACGGAGCGGAAGCCCGTGGTTGCCGGCCGCGAGGCAACGGCCACGTTACTGTCGCAGCAGGCAGACATCTTTAGCTATTCGTCTTCCAGAGTTTGGGCAGGACGGCCACGTTCTCGGAAACGTCGCGGCGCAGGGCCACGTTCGAGCCATCGACGTTGTACACGCGCGGATCGCCGCCCGGGCCGCTTTTGCCGACCGTGATCTCGACGCCGGGAATGAACCCGAGACACATCAGGTGCTCGGCGGTGTTCTGCGGCAGATCGAGTTCGGATAGAATGGCGCGTTCGCCTTCCCTGAGATCGGCCAAACTAACCGCGTTGTCGGACATGGGGCCCTCCGGAACGAAATTGAAAATCATTTTCAATATCAATTATCCGCCCGTAGGCGGGTTTCGGCAACCACTGAAGTCACAGTTGATTGTGATGTAGCGCACGTTGCCAGGTTGCTCTCTCCCGTTCCTGACCAATTTCTTTTTACCTCTTTGGATTCAGTGGCTTACATCCCTTCGGTGATTCTCAAACCCGAATCCATTTCGGGAATTCTGAACCATTCCATCCTTAATATCGGCCACTCGCTGTCTTTCCATCACATTTCGGGAATTTCACTGAACTGCCGCCGATTCAGGTCAAGCTGCAGTGGGTGTCGGCAACTTACGGCTGACGGCTAAGTGCTGACCGCTTTCTGCTACACTCGCCGCATGCTCGCCGATTACGCCGTGCGAGTCGAGAACACGCGCGGCCGCCGCCATCCGGAGCCGCCTCATCCCTATCGCAATGATTTCCAGCGCGACCGCGACCGCGTCATGCACGCGCGCGCCTTCCGTCGGCTGGAAAACAAGACCCAGGTCTTTACCGAGCCGATCAGCGACCACTTCCGCAACCGCCTCACTCATACGCTGGAAGTTTCGCAGATCTCGCGCACCATCGCCGAGCAGCTCGGTTTGAACGTCGACCTGGCTGAAACGCTGGCGTTAGTACACGACATAGGACATCCGCCCTTCGGGCACTCCGGAGAGAAGGCCCTCGACGTTGCCATGCGCCGACATGGCCTGCGCTTCGACCATAACCTGCACGCGCTCCGCATCGTTGAGGACTTCGAACTTCGCTATGCTGCCTTTCGCGGCTTGAATCTCACGTTTGAAGTCCGCGAGGGAATCATTAAGCACTCGCGCGACTATTCTGCCGAACAGCATCCCGAGCTACGTGAGTATCTGCTCGACCAGCGGCCTTCTCTGGAGGCCCAACTCATCGACCTGACCGACGAAATCGCCTATAACACCGCCGATCTCGACGATGGCTACGAAGCCGGCATTCTTAACCCCGCGCAAATTTGCCAGAGCGTTCCCGCGTTCGCCGAAGCATACGCCGCGGCAGAAGCGTGCCATCCCGAGGCGATCGACAAACTAAAGTTCAACGAAGCTTTGCGCCGCTTCTTCAACCTGCTGGTTACGGATCTCATCAACAACACCCGAGCCCGCATTGCCGCAGCCGGAATCAACACCTTGGAAGACGTCCGCCAGGCCAAGGAACGGCTTGCGGCGTTCAGTCCGGTGGTGGATGCCAAGCGGCGCGAAGCGAAGCAGTTCCTCTATGATAACCTCTATGACAGCCCCGAACTAAAACAGGACAACCTCCGTGCCGGATCGGTGGTAACGGAATTGTTCGACTTCTGGATGGAACGTCCCGATGAGCTCCCGCGCACTTATCAGCACAAAGCCGAGCAGGAACCGCTTGCCCTGATCGTTTGTGACTACATCGCGGGAATGACCGACAGCTTCATCACCGAGCAGCACCGGCGGCTAGTCGGCGGCACTAATCAGAAGACCGTCTAACGCGGATAAACACAGATCAACTCGGATCTCTTTTTTGATTTTTATCTTTTGACGCTCTCTCTATCCGCGTACATGCGCGTTAATCGGCGTTAAAAGCTCTTTCTGTTAGGATTTCCGCCTATGTCTTCCACCATCACTCACATTGGCCAGATCGCCATCACGATTCGCGATACTGATCGCGCCATCGACTTCTACCAGAACGAGCTCGGCCTGCCGTTCCTGTTCCGCGCGGGAGACCTCGCCTTTTTCCAATCTGGCCTCACACGCCTGATGCTGACAAAGCCTTCCTCGCCCGAGTTCGACCATCCCAGTTCCATCCTCTATTTCTTCGTGCCTGATCTGACGAGCGCCCATGCCGAAATGAAATCCCGCGGCGTGGAGTTCACCGATGAGCCACACCTCATCGCCAAGTTTCCCGATCGTGATCTATGGATGGTTTTCTTGAAGGACTCGGAAGGCAACACGCTCGGCCTGATGAGCGAAGTTCGCCCACCAGCCAAGTAGAAACAGCACGGGCACCTGATTGAAGAAAATGTCGCTGAGAACTTTTAACGCGGATAAACGCTGATCAACGCCGATTTTGCTCTTGATTTCTCCAGAGAACGATCCGCGTTATCCGTGTTGATCCGCGTTGAAGGTCTTCAGCTATTCCGCCCAGCGCTTGAACACCAGACAGCCGTTCGTTCCGCCGAAGCCAAACGAATTCGACAGGGCATACTCAAACTGCACTTTGCGCGCGTGATTCGGGACATAATCCAGGTCGCATTCCGGATCGGGCGTTTCGTAGTTGATCGTGGGAGGCACAATCTGGTCGCGCAGCGCCAACACAACTATGCCAGCTTCCAAACCACCGGCGCCACCGAGCAGGTGCCCGGTCATCGACTTCGTCGAGCTCACCGGAGGTACCTTGTCGACGAACACCCGCTTGATCGCGATCGTTTCGAGCTTGTCGCCGATGTCGGTCGAAGTACCGTGAGCGTTAATGTAGCCGACATCGCTGGGCTGAATCTTGGCATCCCGCATGGCATTCCACATCACGCGCTGGGCGCCTTCATGCTCGGGAGCGGGCGAAGTAATGTGAAACGCGTCGCCCGACATGCCGTAGCCGACAACTTCGGCCAGGATGTTCGCTCCACGCGCCTTGGCGTGCTCCAACTCTTCGAGGATCAGGATTCCCGCGCCTTCCCCTACCACGAATCCGTCGCGGTCTTTGTCCCAGGGACGGCTGGCCTTTTCCGGAGCATCATTGCGCGTCGACAGCGCACGCATAGCGGCAAACCCGCCGATACCCATCGGGGTAATCGCGGCTTCGGCTCCGCCGGCAATCATCACATCGGCGTCGCAACGCTGAATGATCTTGAACGCGTCGCCGATCGAGTGCGCGCTGGTGGTGCAAGCCGTGGCCGTCGCTTCATTCGGACCCTTGGCGCCGAACTTCATGCTGACGTGGCCGGCCGCCAGGTTCACGATTGATGCCGGGATAAAGAATGGCGATATTTTTCGTGGACCGCCCTGCATCAGGTTGGTGTGCTCGCGCTCGATTACATCGAATCCACCGATGCCGCTGCCGATGTGCACGCCGATGCGTTCGGAGTTCTGATCGGTGACCTGCAGCCCAGAAGACTTCATCGCTTCCTCCGACGCGGCCAGCGCGAAGTGAATGAAGCGCCCCATCTTCTTTATTTCTTTTTTCTCGATGAACTGCAGCGGATCGAAATTCTTGACCTCCGCGGCAATCTGGCAGGAGTGCTGCGCTGTATCAAAATGCGTGATCTTGGTGACCCCGCCCTTGCCGGCGAGCAGGTTCTGCCACGCCTCATCCGTAGTATTGCCGACCGCACAGATCAGGCCCAGTCCGGTGACAACAACGCGCCGTTGCAACGCTATTTCCCGCCTTTCGCGTGTTTGTCGATGTAATCGATCGCATCCTTCACGGTGCGAATCTTTTCGGCATCTTCGTCCGGAATCTCGATATCGAAGGCCTCTTCAAACGCCATCACCAGTTCTACGGTGTCGAGCGAATCCGCGCCCAGGTCATCGACGAACGAGGCGCTGGGGGTCACCTCGGCTTCATCGACGCCGAGTTGCTCCACCACGATCTGTTTTACTTTTTCATCTACGGATGCCATGCACTTGTCTCCTCGGCGCAGCGTATGCGGGTGGGTCCATTTACGCGACGCGGCCTCCGCGAGGCGGAGGCCTGGTTGGATTTTCTCGCCCTTACTGCTTAACCTTGGCGTGCTTGCTGATGTAATCTACCGCGTCCTGCACGGTCTTGATCTTCTCGGCGTCTTCGTCGGGGATCTCGATGTCAAAGGCCTCTTCGAAAGCCATTACCAGTTCCACTGTATCGAGCGAATCGGCGCCCAAGTCGTCAACGAAGGAAGCGTTGGATGTGACCTCCGCCTCGTCAACTCCGAGCTGTTCCACAATAATCTGTTTTACCTTCTCTTCCACGGATGCCATCTCTGCGGCTCCTCCTTCGTCGTTAAGCAACCTAGTGTAAATGGCGCGGCAAAAGCGTGTAAAGGAACCCGCGCACACAAATTCCAGCAGGCAAGAAAGCTCGCTTCATCGTAGTCGCGCGGAAGGGAAGGGTCAAACGTGGAGTCAATCAGACGCTGGTGTGGGGACGAATACCCTCGCCCATACGGGCGGAGCACGGTTCCGATTCGGCTCTCCGCCACCCAACCGCACCGTTTGCCCCTATTGCCAGCAAACGTTTTCTGAACCGGACCAGGACCGCGGTTGTACAATGGCGCGCTATGTAACATCAGTCAGCCGGGCCGCAAACATAAAGTCAAGTAAACGATTACTGCACTGTCGCATCCTTCAGGGAGATCCGAATGCGCCGAAATGTCCTCGGCCTTGCCGTGGTTGCATGCTGGGTAAGTCTGATTTTCTTCATCCCCGCCTTTGCGCAAAGTGCTCCTGCTGACGCGACGCATCCGGCGCTGCGCGCTGAGCACGTCTTTGACGCGACTGTGACGATCGGCGACCTGTTGAACATCGGCAAGAGCAAGTACGGCGAGCGACGGCTCATTCCCATCACCGGAGGCACCTTCAAGGGACCGAATATTCAAGGCATCGTCGTTCCCGGAGGCGCGGACTGGCAACTGACCCGCCCCGATGGCGACACGGAACTCAATGCTCGTTACACCTTGAAGACCAATGACGGGTTTCTGATTCAGGTCATCAACCACGCGCTGTGGCATACGCCGAAGAACAAGGACGACAAAGCCTGGGTCTACGTGCGATCGGTGCTCGACTTCGAGGCCCCGTCCGACAGCCCCTATGACTGGCTGAATCATTCGATTTTTCTCGGAACGCTGACGATCCCGCACCCGATGCCGAAAGACAAGCCATATGTGGTCGTCGGCGTCTACCGATTGCTTTAGTACGTTCACCTCGATGCCCCAAGGAGGCAGAGTTTTCATGTCTGAATCGCCCAACCGCACTGGTTTAACCCGCCGAGAGGCCCTGAAGCTTTCCGCCGCCGCTGGCGTCACTCTTACGGCTGGCAAATCCGCATTCGCTTCCGACAGCATCAAGACCGCTGCTCACCAGGAGCCCGGGAACGTCTCGACGCCGCGCTCGGCGATTGCCAAAACGCAGTACGGCAAAGTGCGCGGATTTCTCGATGGTGGCGTTTTCACCTTCAAGGGCGTTCCCTACGGCCAGACAACGGCCGGAGAGAACCGCTGGCTTCCCGCCAAACCCCCTGAGCCGTGGACTGATGAATATCCCGCTCTGGCATACGGGGCGAACTGTCCTCAAAACGTGCACCCCTGGACGGCCATCGAGCAAACGTTTCTTCAGGATTGGGACGACGGCTGGCAGAGCGAGGACCTGCTCAAGCTGAACATCTGGACGCCCGGCCTGACCGGCAAGCGTCCGGTGATGTTCTACATTCATGGCGGAGGCTACAGCTTCGGCTCCTCTTATGAACTGCCCTCGCACGAAGGCGCACAGATGGCGCGCCATCACGATGTCGTACAGGTCTCGGTCAATCACCGCCTCAACATTCTTGGTTTCTTCGATGTCGCGGAGATCGGCGGTTCCGCTTACGAGGATTCCGTCAACGTGGGAATGACGGATCTGGTAGCTGCGCTGCGTTGGGTTCACGAGAACATTGCGAACTTTGGCGGTGATCCTGATCGGGTAATGATCTATGGCCAATCGGGTGGCGGATCGAAGGTCACCACGCTGATGGGCATGCCTTCGGCAGTAGGTCTCATCCATCGTGCCGCGGCGCAATCAGGTGGAGGCGGGAACATCCCCAGCAGAGATCAACAGAAGGAACTTGCGCGCCTGGTGATGAAGGACCTCGGCCTCGCGCCGAACGACATAGCGTCGCTTCAGAAGATGGACTGGGCGAAGCTGTTCGCCGCCGGCAATGCAGCCGCTGCTAAGATCAATCCGCCGGGACCATTCATGGGACCGGGAGCTCCCGGCACGCCGCGCGTCGGTTGGGCACCGTGCGTCGACGGCAAGGTGATCAACATGCGTTCGTTCTTCGAGGCCGCACCTGAGATCTCCAAAAATGTCCCTATCCTGATCGGTTCCGTCACCGAAGAAGGCAATCGCATGTCGTCTCGCCCCACGGAAGAAGAGTGGCGGGCGAACCTCACTAAAACCTATGGCGCGGAAAAAGCGACGGCGATCATCGCCGCGCTGAAGAAAGCCTATCCGCAGAAGAAAATACAGACGCTGTCGTACATGTGCAGCGGCACTCCCGGCCTGAACGGTCTCTTTATGCGTAACAATGTCGTCAAAATGGCCAAGCTCAAGCATGAACTCCGTGCGGCCCCAGCCTACGCGTACTACTTCACCTGGCAGACTCCCATTCTCGACGGACTGCCGGGCGCATGGCACACGGCCGACCTTCAGTTTTGCTTCGACAACACCAAGCGCTGCGAACAAGGAACGGGCAACACGCCCGAGGCGCAAGCGCTGGCGAAGAAGATGGCTTCCTCGTGGGCGACCTTTGCGGCGACCGGAAACCCGAGCCTGCCGGGTCTGAAGTGGGAGCCGACCGACCCCGAGACGAACAAGACGATGATCTGGGACAACCAGTGCCGCATGGCTAATGATCCCGATGGAGAAGCTCGCAAGATCATCTTGACCTGATCGTTGAGTGGGAAGCTGCGCCTTTGCCTCAGTCGGAATGGTATTCGACTTCGAGCGGAGAGAAGGACTTGGTCTACTTTTTCACCGTCACCTTGTCCTTCACCTGCTCGAACTCCGCTTCGCTCACGACGCGCTTCGTCACCAGCTGATCGACGTTGTCGTACGGACGCGCCGCTACGATCTTCGCCGCCACTGCATCCGACACGCCTAGCGTGCTCGCGATGTCGGACTTCGACGCCGAGTTGATATCCACCGCGCGAGGTTTGGTCGCGCCGTCCTTAATTCCCTGGGCAACGGCAACCGTATCCTGCTTGATCTTTGAGGTGGCGTCCGCCGTCTCGCGGCGAATCTGGTCAGGCGACTGCCGTTGGGTACAACTGGTGCAGGCCGTGAGCCAAAGAAACGAACTGAGAACAATAAGGAGGGCAACGTTCATCGACCGCATGTCGAACTAAGATGCCGAATCTCGCGCCGGAGATGACGCCGGCCTTCCCGTCAGCCAAGGGTCGCGACACCGAAGGAATATTGCGCCACCTGGCCCAGAGTGCCCAAAATCAGTTATGCACATGAAGCTCCGACTGTTCGTGCCGGCGATTGTGTTGGCAATGTGCAGCCCAACCACCGCACAGCTAACCCCGCAAAACCGATCTCGCTCTTTTGCTCCCGGAACGTGTGGCCCCGTCGATCCGTCGTACATCCGCACCGCCGAAGCCACCGGCGGCATCCCATTCTTCTTTCATCGAACCGAGGTCTCCGCTGCCACCAAATTCATGATGGCGAACTCCGGCGACAACAGGGTAACCGTGCTCTGGGCAAAAGGGTCGGTGCAAGGCGAACGTGACTTTTTGGTTCCCATTGACTCTTCTTTATCGAACGTCATCTTCACGCTCTCGGCAGACAATCGCGACACCAAGCTCGAAGTCTTCGACCCAAACAACAATCCCGTTAGCGCCCCCAAAGCAGACGTCACTGACTTTACCTGTGGCCGTTACCTCACCTTAAAGAATCCGAGCAGCGGAAGTTATCGCCTCCACCTGACCGGTTCGGGTCACTTCTGGATCAAGGTCGGAGGCAAGAGCGACATCTTCCTCACAGGGGTCGAGTTCGTCGAGCTTGGTGGGCGTCCGGGCCACGAAGGCATGTTCCCGATTCACGGGGAACCAATCGCCGGCAAGCAGGGGAACTTCGAAACCACCGTCTCAGGAGCTGCGCATCAGGTGGCTTTCGAACTCATCACGCCGGAAGCCCAGCCGTTGCACAGCATTTCGGCAAAGGTCGTTTCAACCAGTGCCGACGAACAGCAGTTTGAAACAAGCTTGACCATTCCGCGCGAACCATTCCGGATCGTGGTCACAGGTGTCGATCGTGCTGGCTCACGCTTTCAGCGGGTCCATGAGGCGGAGTTCAGCCCCAGCACAATTTCCATCAAGCCGCTGTCCGTGTCCGATCTGAAACCTTCGCAGACCACAATCTTAACCATGAACGTCACGAACCTGGGCAGCACTGACAAGTTCCGCGTGATCGCGATTTGCGGAAAGGGATGGAGCACACACGCTGACCGGAACGAAATCCCCCTTCGCTCCGGCGAATCAGCCGAGTTCAAAGTAACCGTTGCAGTCCCTGCCGGTGTTGCCAATTACACCAGTGCGGACCTTATCGTCACCGTTACAAGTACCGGCGATCCGAAGATCACCAACAGCTACATCCAGCGGCTCTCGGTCGGAGAATAGCTATTGCGCCGTTAACGTCACGTTGTCGAGCCAGACGTCGTACGGCTGCTGGGCATAGTTGCCGTCCATCTGGAACGCCACATCTATCGATTCCATCGGCCACTGCGGTCCATACGAGTAATAGAGATCCAGCGGGTATGTCTGGCCATTGGCCGACACGCTGATGTAATGCACCTGGTTGCCGACACGCTCGAACTGCCAGATGAGATGAATCCACTGGTTTGCCGGTTATGCTGTACATGGCGCCGAAGTCGGCTGCCAGCCCTTCACTCCGTCCCAAACGTCCCACTTGCCGCTGCCCTTGAAGTTGCACTCCGTGCCGAACACCCAGCGATGATCGCTGAATGCCTGGTTCACGTCGAACTCCAGCGCCTGCGCGCGGTCCGGCTGGTCGATCATGAAGTAGAGGTCGGATAATTGCCGCCGCCGAGAAACTTCGTGTACAGCTCGTTAGAGTATGGTGTCGGACCACCCATGGTGAACTTCGCCGACTTGCCACTCATGGAAGGCAAAGCCTGGTTCTCGGTCATAGTGGAAACAGCATTCCCCAGTCCGGCGGCGCATGTCTGGCCGGCCCGCGGATGTCCCGGCGGAAAGTCGGCCGAGCACGGCTCCCAGTTCGGCATGGCCTGAATCTGGGTCACCGGCGCTGGCGTGCTGTCATCAACGGTGACCGAGAACGTCGTGCTTGCCTGGTTGCCGCTCTTGTCGGTTGCCAGTATCTCGATCTGGTGCGAGCCGGGGCTCATCCAGAGCAGCGAATCCACGGTGTTGTAGAACGTGAACTGCTGCGCCGTGCCGTCAATGTACACACGCGTGTAAGCGATGTTCGGCAGCGTCGTTTGCGCGTACACGTGAGTTGGTGAACTGACATTCGCACCATCGGACGGAGTCGACACGCAAACCGATCCCGCCGAGGTTGCTCCTGGATTCGGCCGGAGGCTCGGGTGCCGGAGGTGGAAACGCCGCTCCACTCTGCGGCCCTTGCGCGATCGCGACCGTCACGGTCGGTCAAGTTGCTTGCGGCGTAGGCGTCGGATTCGAACTCCCCGTCGTGGTCCCCGACCCTGAGCTGCTCGTTCCGGAGCTGGAGGTCGTTGATCCCGAACCCGGGGACGTGCCGGTCGTTGTAACGCCTCCGGTAGAAGTCGTCTTCGCGGTCCCTCCGCAGCCAACCAGTAAGAGCGCAAACGCGACCAGCGGGAGAACCGGCGAAACCGCAACTCTGCGGCAAATTCCTATCAGCAAGCAACCACCTCAACTTGGGATGTGGTGGTTAGAGCTGCTTGTCTTTGGCCGGGATGTAATCGCGCCGGGTACTAGGGTATGAATCGTGTGTACCGGACGGACCGTCTTGGCCCGCGAGTCACCAGGGCTCGTATTCACCGTCACAGAAGCGACCTTCAACTCGCGCTATAGCTGAGGCGAAATCTGGAGGCTGTCATGATCCTGCTCGGCATCTGCGCTTTCTGCATTGGAGCCTGCTTCTTTGTCGGTACAGCTCTGCTCTGGTATCGCATGGCGAAAGACGAGTACCGCGAGCCACTTCACGCTCTGTGCCCGGAAACCCTGCAACCTGCCGATATCCGCATCGACGCCACTCGCGCCGCCCGAACGCGTTTCCATGGCCATGAAGAGTTGGTCGTCGCCGCTTGTTCGCGCTGGCCGGAGCGGGCGGGATGCGATCAGGCGTGCACGGCGGAGGTCCCGTTCCTGGGCCAATCGACGGCCGCTCGCGACGTTGCGGTGTTCGGCTCCCAGCCTGGCTGGGGAACGCGGGTGGAGATGACACCAGAGCTGCTGGAGAAATTAAAAGCATCGTAGGCCACGCCGAGACAAATCCTCCGCCTTTAGAATGACGGCGGGGAATTTCGATGAAGTTGGCATTTTGTTTGGCGGTACTCTGCTTGGGTCCGACGTCCGTCCACGCGCAAAACTCATCCTCTGCTAACGCTTCCGTTCGCTGGCATGCTGCGCCGACGCGCATTGTCTCGCAGGAGCTTCGCTTCACTAACGGTGATGCTCACCTGGTCGGCACGGTGTACATGCCCGAAAAGGGTGATCATCTGCCAGCCATTGTCGTTCTACACGCAGCAATGGCCGCGACTCGGGAAGCGGCTCTCTATCGGCATTTGCGCGAAGGCTTGCCCGCGCTTGGCTTTGCGGTGCTGATTTACGACCGCCGTGGCAGCGGACAATCCACCGGCAGCATGGATAACATTTCCTACGAGATATTGGCGGATGACGGGATCGCTGGCCAACACGCGCTGGCGAAGTTGCCGCGCATCGACCCACAACGAATCGGATTCTGGGGACTCAGCCAGGGTGGCTGGCTGGCGGTGCTCGCAGCCGGACGCAGTCCTGACGCCGCCTTTGCCGTGTCGGTGTCGGCTCCGCTGGTTACGGCGGAACAGCAAATGCGTTTCGCCATTGCCAATCGGCTTGCGATCAACGGCTACTCGCAAGCGGACATCAAGCAGATGCTGGCAACCCGTGAGGCTTGGACCGACTACTTGCGGGGCAAAGTTCCGCGCTCTAAGGCTCTCGACGCCATTACAAAAGCGCAGGCGAAGCCCTGGTTCAACCTCACCTATATCGACTCGGCTTCGCAATTGACCCATGATCCCGAACACAATTCGTATCGCAAAGAAATGGATGACGATCCGGAAGGCGCGGTGCTCAAGGTCAAGGTACCGTTGCTGTTCATTTATGGAGATTCCGATCCGTGGATCCCGGTGGAAGAGTCGGTGAAGAGACTAGAAGCGCTACAGCAGACACAGCACAATTTCGAGTACTTCGTGGTGCGGAATGCCGATCACGAGATGATGCTTCCGGCTCACGAAACGATGGAGGTCGACGCGAAGACTATCCGCAACGACGCTCCGCAAGCGCCGGCATACTTCCTTAAATTGGGATCGTGGTTAACGGAACACACGCAAGCGCCGCGGTAGCGGAACCTTAACCGGATTCTACTTTCAGAGTACAAGATTGGCCGGGATCCAGTGCCAACGTTCTGAATATCTATTTGCTTTCTAACGAATTAGTTATGTGGAATGGGTGGAGTTCTGCGGCAGCGATCAGGTCGTGTCGCGAAAATTCCACTCTGAGTTTACTTGTACAATTCGACGCTCTCGAATGGCTTGGCGGCCCATGGACGAAAGCGGTTGAGGGTAAACCTGGTCTTCTCGCCGGGTTTAACGTTCACGAGAAGATAGTTGTACTCCTCTTTCGGCCCTGAACCCTGCCAATACTGATCGGGTGGATAGTTCTCCGGGACCTTGAGGTTTGTGCGTCCCGGAAGAGTTGGGTCCTGCTCCGCGCCGCCGCCGCCTAACAATAGGTACTTCACGCCGTCCAACTCATAGACCTCAGTCGTATGCACGTGTCCGTTAAAGACGACGATGTCGAGATCTTTCGCATAGGACGCAAGAATCTTGTGCGGATTCTGAGCCTCGGGCATCCCGCCCATTCCCGAACGGGCGAAAACCGCGTTGTGGAATGTGATGAACACTTTCCTGGTTCCCGCCTTTTTTGCTTCGTCCAGCCACTGGCGGAGTTGGTCCATCTGCTCCTGGTAAGCCGGACGAGTCGCCATCCACGCCGTAGGCTCCTTCCCCTCGTAAGGACCAGTCCAAAGAAAAATGAACCGAACGCCGCTGTAATCGAACTTGTAGATGAGTCGCTGATCAGATACTCCGAACTTCTTCAAGTAGGGGAAGGTCGTCAGAAAACCCTCCGCGTTCGGGTCTTCCCACACTTCATGGTTTCCTGCGGCAGGAAAAACGCGTCCCTCCAAACCTGAATCGGTCAAACGTTTGTCGGGTGGTGGCAGCTGCTTTATCAAGTCGTCGTTCACACGCGTCCAGTAGGGATTCTGAGAAGGCTTGCTGCCCTGTGCGCCCCACCAAACCCAGTCTCCGGTATGCAGTACAAAGTCAGCTTGACCGCTCTTGACGGCGTTCACCACCTCTCGAACAACCCAGTCGCCGCCGTGTAAACGAAACATTGTGCGGTGCACGCCTGGTAGTAGCTTCACGTCCTCCACCGAAGCATCTGTTACCCAGCCCTTATCCAGCTTGAGAGTAGTCACTTCCGTTTTGGTCATGAATGGCATCACGATTTGTGTCAGCTCGCCATTCGTCGGGTCGTAAATGAGCTTCACGTCTTTCGCCACGACTTCTTTTGCGATCTTTTCCGGGAAAACCAGCTCGAACATATTCGCCATGTAGTTGACTGCATCCGCCTTTTGGTCAGATCGGTACGGCAAATACATCATCGTTCGCGAGTCCCCGTACACCGCAAACGAGAATGCTGACGGACCTGCCTTTGTGTTCTGGCTGGTCACGTTATTGTTTGCACATCCCGTCAACAACAATGCGATGGTTCCGAGGGATACGAGGTAAAGGGAAACCAGCTTCTTGGCTGCCATAGATCTCCTGCTCTGTTTCTATCTCGGGGATTGTTGCGCCCACTCCAGAGAATCGCAGGGAGCCTATCCACTCGCGTACGGGTACCCAACTGCGAGAACTGCTAGCAGTTTCTAGCAGTAGCTTAGAAACAATCGAATGGTCGGTCGGTTCGTCAAGAAGTGACGATACTGTATTTCGCTATCACATTTGCTAGTTTCATCGGAATCGTCTTCGTCGTATACCTCCATCACTGATTAACCGCGCGGCGAAATACCTCTCAGGCTCTTACGGCCCTTATAGCAGAACGCAACTATAACCATGTACATGAAGAAGCGGAGGAGAACGACTATGGAACAGGGCTCTGGTTTTTCGCGAACAATGGTCCTGGGCGCCCTCACCATGCTGGGCGTTCTGGCGAATGGCTCGCCTTTGCAAGCACAAACTAGTTTCGGCAAGCCAACCAACGTTCCAAAAGCTATAGGAATTAGCACGAATGCTCAGACTCAGGGAGCGAGCGGAAAGCAACCTAACATTTTGGTCATCATGGCCGACGATGTCGGTTGGTTCAATATCGGTGCGTATCACCAGGGTATGATGGCGGGCAAGACGCCCAATCTCGACAAACTCGCCGCGGCGGGCATGCGCTTCACGGACTACTACGCCGAAGCGAGTTGTACTGCCGGTCGCGCCAACTTCATCACCGGAGAAATTCCTCTCCGTACCGGCATGACAACAGTCGGCCAGGCGGGCGCCGACGTAGGAATTCCAGCACAGGCGGTCACGGTTGCGACCGTCCTTAAATCGCTGGGGTATGAAACCGGACAATTCGGCAAGAATCATCTTGGCGACTTGAACAAATACTTGCCCTGCGTCCATGGTTTTGATGAGTACTTCGGCTATCTCTATCACCTCGATGCCATGTCCGATCCGTATTGGTTCGACTATCCCCAGGACTGGATCGACAAAACGGGCCCGCGGGACCTCATCCACTGTTGGGCGACCAATACCGAAGACTCAACGTCGCAGCCACGATGGGGAGTCATAGGCAAACAGAAAATCGAAGACGAAGGTCCTCTTGCCCCCTTCGCCAACATGGACGACAAGCAGGGATGGCAGAAGAGTCGCCCGGCCAAATACAACATGGGAACCATCGACGAAGAACTGGTGACTCGTGTCAATGGGTTCATGGACAAGGCCAAGCAAGACGGCAAGCCGTTCTTCATCTGGCATAACCCCACCCGCGTGCACGTCTTCTCGTATCTCTCGCCGAAATACCAGGCGATGATGAATCCAGAGACCGGCTACAACGTGGAAGAAGCCGCGATGGCGCAGTTGGACGATTGCGTCGGGGCGGTACTGCAGCACCTGCAAGACATCGGCGAGGCGGATAACACGATCGTGATCTTCACCACCGACAATGGTACCGAGACCTTTACCTGGCCTGATGGCGGCAACACCCCGTTCAAGGGCGAAAAGGGTACCGCGTATGAGGGTGGCTTCCGCGTACCTGCGATCATTCGCTGGCCCGGACATGTGCAGACCGGAAGAGTCGAGAACGGAATCTTCTCGGGTCTTGACTGGCTGCCGACGCTGGCAGCCGCTGCGGGTAACCCGAACATCACTGAGCAGTTGCTGAAAGGGGTAAAGCTGGGTGACAGCACCTACAAGAACCACCTTGATGGCTATAACCAATTGGCCCTGTTGGAGGGTAGAGCGCCTTCGGCTCGACACGAACTCTTCTACTTCGCAGGCCCGCAGCTCGGCGCGATTCGGATCGACGACTTCAAGTACCAATTCATCCAGCAGCCCTATGGCTGGCCGGGAGAGAAGATCACCACTGACATGCCGACCCTGACCAACCTGCGATGGGACCCCTTTGAGCGCTTTTCCAGCATCCGTGGAGAAACCCCTCTTACCGGTGCTTTCGGCTATGGCAACGAGTTCTATGCGCGTGAGTTCTGGCGGTTTGTGATGGTGCAAAAGGCGGTGTTCGATCTGGCGCAAACAGCTATCGAATATCCGCCCATGCAAGACCCGGCCAGTTTCAACCTGGACGCGGTCAAGAAGCAAATCCAAGCAATGATCAAGAGCCACGAAGCCCAGTAATGCTCGGATGACGGGCGGCGGCAGCCGCCCGTTCGCCTTCTGTCTTCCAGGCAGATGCGCTGTATCGAAGCTCAGCCTTTCCCTTCCAGCACCGTTCTCAGCCTGTCGTATCCAGCTCGGCGGCGAAGCCGTTAGCGAAATCAGAATCGCACCGCGGTCGCCGTCCCACATCCGGTGCGATAAGGTGTGCCAGTCGATTCGTTGGGCTGGGGTGGGTCGGTGAACGTGATGTTTGCCTGCGCCGTCCAAGTATCCGTTTTCGGTGCGAACGTAATTGTCTGCTCAATGATCTGCTGCCCCATGTTGAATCCGGGGTTCGCAGGAGGAACGGCCGGGGTTGTGAAATTGATGAACGCGACGCTCTTCGCCCAGAAGACATGCCACTTCTTGGTTGGGTGCCACACGCCCTGTCCAGCGCTGCGTTGACCTACCGCGAATCCGGGGTTAGAAGTGTCTTCCGCGAAAGTTCCGTCCAACGAAAATGTGAGGATCGAGTGGAATGCGGGCGGCGGCAATGGATTCTGGGTCTGACAATCCACCAGTGTGACCGTCACTTGCCATGTTCCAACCAGGGGTGCCCACGGAATTTGGGCCGCTGCATTCTGGCCAAAGAGCGGCAGCATGAGGGCTGCCACTGCGAGTACCCGTGCAATTGCGAGAAGGTGCGATCGCATACGCTTCGTCTCCATTTGTGCTCCGGTTCGATTTTGCCTTCCTGTGGCTGTGTTTTGGACAGCGCTGAAAGTGGAAGGACACCGAAGCGCCACGGTCTTGTTAGCGGGGTCTAGCGCGAGAGTCAATGGAACCGATCTGGATGTTTTCTGAACCGCTAAGCTCCAGCGGAGAAAGAAGTTATAAGTTCTGGTGAACTGGATTGTGGGTTAGAATCTAGGCCCCTCGGGTGAGATCGATGGCTGCACCAACCGGCTTCCGCAACCTACTTAGCTGTGGGCTATTCCAGATCGACCTGCAGTCGCGTCAAATCTACAAAAGCGGCCGCAAAGTTCCCTTGCAGGAGCAGCCCTTGCAGGTGCTGGAGGTTTTGCTGGAGCGGCCTGGTCAGTTGGTCACCCGCGACGAACTCAAGACCAGAATCTGGCCCGGCGTTTCCTTTGTCAGTTTCGACGAGGGGATCAACACCGCTATTCGTAAGCTCCGTCTGGCATTTGGCGATTCCGCGGAGAACCCACGCTTTATCGAAACGATTCCGCGAAAAGGCTACCGATTCATCGCACCTGTGAGTATGGCTGAACCACCGGTCGTTGCCTCACCTGCCCGGGAAGCCTCAGCTCCCGGCGCGACGAGACCATCCCGCGAGTCAGGAGGGTTCCGGCGTCTGAAGTGGATCCTGATCCCGGTCCTTTTGGGTCTGCCTGTGGCAGGGTACTTGTTTCGGAAGCATCAGCCTGTCAAGTCTCCTTCCACTCGCATGATGTTGGCCGTTCTTCCTTTCCAGAACCTCAGCGGGGACCCGAGGCAGGATTATTTCAGCGACGGCCTGACGGAGGAGACAATCACCGATCTTGGTCAGGTGAACCCCGACACCCTGGGCGTTGTAGCACGGACCTCCGCGATGGCATATAAGCACACCAACAAAACGGTTGCCCAAATCGCCAGCGAACTGGGAGTTGACTACATTCTCGAAGGCAGCGTCCGCCGGGAAGGCAATGAGGTTCGCATTAGCGCGCAGTTGATCCAAGTGAAGGACCAGACTCACTTATGGGCGCACAACTATCAGCGCCAGATCGACGATATTCTCAGCATCGAAGATGAACTCGGCATGGCGATCGCGCGCGAGGTGCAGGGAAACCTCAGGCCGCAGGTCGCCGGCACGTCGAAGCCGCGCGCGGTGAATCCCGAGGCATATGACCTGTACCTCAAAGGCAGGTTCTATTGGAATGAAAGAACACCAGCCGGAATCAGGGAGAGCGTTGGATACTTTCGCAGCGCCCTTACAAAAGATCCGGAGTTTGCCCAGGCTTTTGCCGGCCTAGCGGACGCCTACAACATCGGCAACATCATAGGCGCCTTCACCGCGAAGGAGAGTTTTCCAGAAGTTGAGGCTGCGGCGAGCCAAGCCTTGAAACTCGACCCCTCGCTGGCGGAAGCGCATGCGGCGCTGGGGGTCGCGAAATCACATTACGAATTCGATTTTCCGGGAGCAGAGAAGGAATTCCGGCGAGCCATCGAACTGGATCCTAATTCGGCCTACGCGCACCTGTTCTATTCGAATTGTTACCTGGCACCGATGGGAAAAATGGCCGAGGCAATCTCGGAGAATCAGCGAGCCCTGGAACTGGACCCGCTATCGTTGCCGA
>Ga0335069_10003308_pt1 | contig 24451 bp, 20 predicted proteins | sample Lox_Sample_11_FD_206714 | JGI IMG/M metagenome (GOLD analysis project Ga0335069, IMG submission 206714) | Soil microbial communities from Loxahatchee National Wildlife Refuge, Florida, United States - Lox_Sample_1.1 | ecosystem: Environmental > Terrestrial > Soil > Wetlands | place: USA... | reverse complement strand
GCTCAAGAAGGAGACCTGGGCGAAGAAGCTGGAGGACCCGCGCCACGACGCCAAGTGGAGCGTCTTTCCGGCCGCCGACCTGCGCCGCGGCGACGTCGTGCTGGTCGAGGCGGGCGACACGGTGCCGGCCGACGCGACCGTGATCGAAGGCGTGGCATCGGTCGACGAGAGCGCGATCACCGGCGAATCGGCGCCGGTCATCCGCGAGGCGGGCGGCGACTTCTCGGCGATCACCGGCGGCACGCGCGTCCTGTCGGACTGGGTCGTGGCGCGCGTCACCGTGAATCCCGGCGAGGCCTTCATCGACCGCATGATCGCGATGGTCGAGAGCGCGAAGCGGCAGAAGACGCCGAACGAGATCGCGCTGACGATCCTGCTCGTCGCGCTGACGATCGTCTTCCTCGGCGTCACGGTCACGCTGCTGCCGTTCTCGCTGTTCAGCGTCGACGCGGCGGGGGCCGGCAAGCCGGTGACGATCACCGTGCTGATCGCGCTGCTCGTCTGCCTGATCCCGACGACGATCGCCGGCCTGCTGTCGGCGATCGGCGTGGCCGGGATGAGCCGGATGATGCAGGCGAACGTCATCGCCACGTCCGGACGCGCCGTCGAGGCGGCCGGAGACGTCGACGTCCTGCTGCTGGACAAGACCGGCACGATCACGCTCGGCAACCGGTCCGCGTCGGCGTTCCTTCCGGCGCAGGGGTCCACCGAAGCGGAGCTCGCCGACGTCGCGCAGCTGGCGTCGCTTGCCGACGAGACGCCCGAGGGCCGCAGCATCGTCGTGCTGGCGAAGGAGCGCTTCAACCTGCGCGAGCGCGACATGCAGGGCCTGGACGCGAAGTTCGTCGCGTTCTCGGCGCAGTCGCGGATGAGCGGCGTGGACCTTGGCGGCCGCGTCATCCGCAAGGGCGCGGCCGATGCCGTCCGGCGTCACGTCGAGTCGCTCGGTGGCACGTTCCCGGCCGCGCTGCAGCACGTCGTCGACGACATCGCGCGGCGCGGCAGCACGCCGCTCGTCGTCGCCGAGGGGGCGCGAGCCATCGGCGTCATCGAGCTCAAGGACATCGTGAAGGGCGGCATCAAGGAGCGCTTCATCGAGCTGCGGCGCATGGGCATCAAGACCGTGATGATCACCGGCGACAACCGCCTCACCGCAGCCGCGATCGCGGCCGAAGCGGGCGTCGACGACTTCCTTGCCGAAGCGACGCCCGAGGCGAAGCTCGCGCTGATCCGCCAGCACCAGGGCGAGGGCCGCCTGGTGGCGATGACCGGCGACGGCACCAACGACGCGCCGGCGCTGGCGCAGGCGGACGTCGCGGTCGCGATGAACACCGGCACGCAGGCCGCCAAGGAGGCCGGCAACATGGTCGACCTCGACTCGAACCCGACGAAGTTGATCGAGATCGTCGAGACCGGCAAGCAGATGCTGATGACGCGCGGCGCGCTGACGACGTTCAGCATCGCCAACGACGTCGCCAAGTACTTCGCGATCATCCCGGCGGCGTTCGTCACGACGTATCCGCAACTGGCGGCGCTCAACGTGATGCGCCTCGCGACGCCGGCCTCGGCGGTGCTCTCGGCGGTGATCTTCAACGCCTTGATCATCGTCGTGCTGATCCCGCTCGCGCTGAAGGGCGTCCGCTACCGGCCCCTCGGCGCCGCGATCGTCCTGCGGCGCAACCTGCTCGTCTACGGCCTCGGCGGCATCGTCGTGCCCTTCGTCGGCATCAAGCTGATCGACCTGGCGCTCGCGACCGCCGGCCTGGCCTGAGCCGAACCGGCCCGAGCCGAACCCGCCTGAAACTGGAGCATGCGATGAACCCGCGCCTGATCCCGCTGCTGCGACCTGCGCTGTCGCTCTTCCTCGTGCTGTCCCTGGCCACCGGGATCGCCTATCCGTGGCTGGTGACCGGCATCGCGGGCGTCCTCTTTCCGTTCGAGGCGGGAGGAAGCATCGTCGTTCGCGACGGCAAGCCGGTCGGGTCGCGGATCATCGGCCAGAACTTTGCCGATCCGGGCCATTTCTGGGGGCGTCCTTCCGCGACGTCGCCCCAACCGAACAACGGCCTGGCGTCCGGGGGCTCCAACCTGGGTCCGAGCAATCCCGCGCTCGCCGAAACGGTCAAGTCGAGGATGGACGCGCTGAAGGCGGCCGACCCCGACAACCCTCTTCCGGTGCCCGTCGACCTCGTCACCGCTTCCGGAAGCGGGCTCGATCCGGAGATCAGTCCGGCGGCGGCGCGCTACCAGGTCGCTCGCGTCGCGCGGGCGCGCGGCATGGCGCCCGACGCGGTGCTCGCATTGGTCGGCGCGCACACGCTCGGCCGCCAATGGGGCATCCTGGGCGAGCCGCGAGTCAACGTGCTCGAATTGAACCTGGCGCTCGACGCGGCCGCGCACTGATCGCGATCACGCCGACGGCCCCGCCGCTGGCGCCGAAACGAGCCGCTCGACGACCGCCGCGAAGCGCCGCTCCTGCGCCGGGTCGGCCGGCGCCGGCGTGGCGTACCAGCGCCGCAGCAGCATGTGCGGGTCCGCGGCCTCCACCGGAGCGGCGGCGGAGCCGAAGCGGCGCTGCAGTTTCGCGAGTTGGCGGGCGCGCCGTGCCTCGGCGGCCTCCGGCGGCGAGGCGAGGCCCAGCGCGATCTCCAGGTCGAGAAGGAGCGCCGCCCGCAGGCCGCGCCCGGTCTCCAGTGTCGCTTCGTCGACGCCTTCCGCGGATGCCGCCGCCTCGGCCATCCGCGCGAGCTCGTCGCGCCGGCGGGCCGCCTGCAGCTCCGCGGACCGCTGCTGCAGTTTCCGCACGAGGCCCCGCGCGTGATCGCCCGGCGCCATCGCGCCGGAGGCGGCGGCGCGCGATCGCTCCGTTCCGCTCTTGGCGAGGTCCTGCAGCTGCTTCAGCGCCGCCGCGATGGCCTGCGCATCGTCGCCGGCTGCGATCCGCTCGAGCCGATCGAGTTCCTCGCGTAGCTCCCGTTCGCGCTGCTCGCGCTGGGCGACCTGTTCCGCGCGTCGCGCATCGCGACGGGCGAAGACGGCGTCGCAGGCGGCACGGAAGCGTTGCCACGTTTTCTGGTCCTCCCCGCGCGGAAGCCGCGCGCCGCCCGGCGCGCGCCACTGCTCCTGCAGGGCGCGGGCTTCGTTGAGCGACGTGGCGGAGTCCGCCGCAGCCGCCAGCGCCTGCGCCGCGACGATCAGCGCTTCGCGCCGCCGTCGTTCGTCGGCCCGCCCGGTCTCGAGGCGCGCATCGATCGGCTGCAGCAGCTTCTCGAGGCGCCGCCTCAATGCGCGTTCGTCGCGAAAGCCCGCCGCCGGCGCGGCACGCCATTCCGCAACCAGGCTTTGCCGCATCGATTCCAGCGCCGCAAGATCCGCCTCGCGGGCGGCCGCCGGCAGCAGCCCTTCCCAGCGCGCGCAGATCGCGTCCTTCTGCGCGCGGGCCATTTCCAGGTGCGCGGCGACCGGCGCGTAGGCTTTCTCGAGCGCGGCGTCGAAGCGCTGCCACTGCGCATGGCCGCTACCCGGCGGCCCGCCGAGCCGTTTCCACGCTTCGCGCAGCGCCGAAACCGCCTTTGCCAGATGCTCCAGGTCGGGCGCCGGCGGCGCATTCGAGGCGCTGCTGCCGGGCTCCGGCGCGGGGACGGCCAGCAAGGCTTCGGCCGCGGCCACCAGTTCCTCGCGCTTCTGTGCCGTTCCCCACTGGGCCCAGTCGCGCAGCTGCGCGAGACGGCCGAGCGCGCGCTGCACGCGTGCCGCCACGCTGGCCGGGGCGGTACCGTCGCGCAGCAACGTTTCGATCCGATCCGCCGCGGCCGTTGCCTGCGCGAGGTGCCCTTCGTCGAGCGCGCGCTCGAACTGGTCGAGTTGCCGGACGATGGTTTCGGCATCGCGGCGCGGCCGCGGCCGCGCCGCCACGGCCGCCCGTTCACTTCGGGCGTCCGCGGTCGCGGGCGGCGGGATCGCGGGCGCTTCGGCGATAACCTCCTCGGTCGCCGCGCGCGCCGCAGCGGCTGCCGGGGCGGACGGCGCCGACGGCGCGGAATCCGCTTCGACATCGGCAACCGCCGGAACCGCCGCCACGGGATCCGGCGGCGCGGGTGTCGCGCGCCGTTCGGTGAGGTTGTCCAGCCTCGCCTCGATCGCCGCCAGGCGCTCGCGCGCGGACCGCGTCGTCGCCTGCGTTGCCAGCCATCCCGGAACGGATTCGATGTCGCGGGCAAGTGCGCAGGCGCGGGCGCGCAGAAGCGTGAAGCCCGGCTCATCGACCGACTCCGCGGAGGCGCAGGCCGCCGCCAGCGCGTTGGCTTCGGCAAGTTGCGCGTGGGCGCTTCGCTGGTCCTCGGTTTCCGCGCGGACGCGCGCGTTCGCGTGCGCGATCAGTTCCCGGCACTCGTCGAGCGCCGCCGTTCCGTCGTCCACGGCGCGGAGCTCGCGCTCGAGCTCGATCAGGCGCGATACGACGAGAGGCACCGCCGCGAGCAGCTCGCGCAGCGACGCGGCAAGATGCGTCGCTCGTTGGGCGCGCCTTTCCGCGTCGCGGCGACCCTGCAGTTCGTCGGCGCAAAGGCGATACACGCCCTTGTCGCGCTCGCGGCTGCCGCGCGCGACGCGTTCCAGCAGCGCGCCGTCCTTCAGCCTGCGGGCCGCCGCGAGGCGGACGTCGGCAAAGCGTGCGCCGAGCGCGATCGCGGCGAAGGACGCTTCGTCCTCGACGCGACCTGCCCACGCGTGCGCCAGGGCGCGATCCTGCGCCTCGCAGGCGGCCGCCGCGATGACGCCCGCGGGATCATCCGGACCCGGCGCGCGCTGCGACTGCGCGAGCGCACGCCCGAGCGAGGCCATCGCTGCGTGGCGCTCCTCGTCGCCGGAGGCCGCCGCCATCGCTTGGCGCAGCATCTCGATCGCGGCGTCCGACGGGCGTGCGGGCGGGGGCGGAGGCTTGCCCGTCGCCGGACCCCGCGCCGCGCCCTCGGCGCGGCGGGCCGCCGGACCGACCTTGGCCGCGGGCTTGGACGCGTCGCCTGCGCCCGGACGGCCCAGCAGCCTGTTCAACCAGTTCATCGCACGCCCTCCGCCATCCGGCGGCACCGCGTTTCGCGGTCCGTGTTCCCCGGGGGCGAATCCTACCCCGAGGAGGTCGTCGGCTTGCGCCGAACCGCGTCGGCAACGGGCGATGCGTCGTGGGCGCGGGCGCATCGCGCCCGCGAGGCGGCACGCGTCAGGAAAGTCGTCGAGGAACGGATGACGCGGCGTGCCCGCGGTCGTGGTCCTCGCCCAGCAGCGCCTGCAGGCGCGCGGCGGCGAAGATGCCGCGCACCTGGCGCGAGCGCGGATCGGCCGCCTGCTCGACGACGACCATGTAACGCCGGTGCGCGCGGGACATCAGCGCCGCGACGACGGCGGCGCTCATGCGCGTGACGTGGACGAAGTCGATCACCTGCCAGCGGTCGACCGGTTCCATGATGTTCTCGACGGTGACGTCGCGCCACGCGCAGGTGGTCTCGGTGCACCCGACCGACACCATGTACTGCATCGGCTTCTCGCCCTGGATATCGTCGGCGCTCACCAGGCCGTCGAGGCGCCCGTCGAGACCGAGGACGAACGCGTAAGGGATTCCCGACAGCCGCATCGTCTTGAGCGCGGCGTCGATCGACGCGTCGAATTCGACGGTCATCATCGGCGACGACCGGAAATCGGTCATCGCGAAGCGGGCCGGCGCCTCGGGGTCCATCCGGTGCGGACGCGTCGCCGGCGCGCCCGGGATCAGGATCGGAAAGGATGCGTGCTGAAGCGAATCGATCGTCGATGAATACATGCGTCCTCCTGCATGCGGTTGGCCGCGCTGGCCGCGCGGCACGGCACTCGGCATTCATGCGATCGATTCTGTCCGCCGCGGCAACGGCGGGTCAACCGGCCGTTCGTGCTAGCAGCGCGCCGGACATTGCCGCTAGTCCGTTGGTGCCGGATGCGCGCATTGCGAATTCCGGCGGCCGCGGTCACGGCGCGATCGTGACCTGCGTCCGCGGGCCGAGCTGCAGGCGCTCGCGCAGCGCGCGCAGGCTTCGCCCGGCGTCCTGCAGCATGCCGATCGCGCCCAGCGCCGCGGCGCGATGCCCGTGGGCGCGTCGCGCCGCGCGCGTGAGGCGGACGATGGCCGGCCCAAGGGCCTGGATCACGACGAGTTCCCCGCCGCGCAGTGCGAGTTCCTCGCGCGCCTCCACGATGCGATCGCTCGCGATGTCTTCCGCGCTGATCCAGACGCGACCGCGCACCACGCGCAGCCGGTCGCCGGCCTTCGCGGCGACGGCGAGCGTGCGGTCGTCGTCGATCCGGCAGGTATACGTGTCGTTCGTCGTTGCGCTCATCGGAACCTCCTGGGCGACGCCTCGTGCGCCGCTGCAGAAAATTAGACCGCGCACGCGATGCGCCGACAAACGAAATGCGCTCAGGCCGCGCATGCAGGATTTGCATGCATGCGGTGCCGCGCGGGCGAAAAAAAGCCCCGCATGCGCGGGGCTCGTGGTGCAGGCGAAGGGCGCGGCTGGCGCCGCGCCGAGGCCATGGAACGGCTTACATGTCCATGCCGCCCATGCCGCCCATGCCGCCCATCCCGCCGGGGGCCGGCGCAGCCGGCTTGTCCTCGACCAGCTCGGCGACCATCGCGTCGGTCGTCAGCATCAGGCCGGCGACCGAGGCCGCGTTCTGCAGCGCCGTGCGCGTGACCTTGGTCGGGTCGAGCACGCCCATCTCGACGAGATCGCCGTAGGCGTGGGTCTGGGCGTTGAAGCCGAAGTTGCCCTTGCCTTCCGCGACCTTGTTGACGACGACGCTCGGCTCGTCGCCCGAATTCGCGACGATCTGGCGCAGCGGCTCTTCCATCGCGCGCAGCACGATCTTGATGCCGGCGTCCTGGTCCGGGTTTTCGCCCTTGATCTTCGTGACGGCCTGCCGTGCGCGGATCAGCGCGACGCCGCCACCGGCGACGATGCCTTCCTCGACGGCCGCGCGCGTCGCGTGCAGCGCGTCCTCGACGCGGGCCTTCTTCTCCTTCATCTCGACTTCGGTGGCCGCGCCGACCTTGATCACCGCGACGCCGCCGGCGAGCTTGGCCACGCGCTCCTGCAGCTTCTCGCGGTCATAGTCGCTGGTCGCTTCCTCGATCTGCTGGCGGATCGCCTTGACGCGCGCCTGGATCGCCTTCGCTTCGCCGGCGCCGTCGATGATCGTGGTGTTCTCCTTCTCCACCTCGATCCGCTTGGCCTGGCCGAGATCCTGCAGCGTCGCCTTCTCGAGCGACATGCCGGTCTCCTCCGCGATCACGACGCCGCCGGTGAGGACCGCGATGTCCTCGAGCATCGCCTTGCGGCGGTCGCCGAAGCCCGGGGCCTTGACCGCGGTCGTCTTCAGGATGCCGCGAATGTTGTTGACGACCAGCGTCGCCAGCGCCTCGCCTTCGACCTCCTCGGCGACGATCAGCAGCGGGCGGCCGGCCTTGGCGACCTGCTCGAGCACCGGCAGGAGGTCGCGGATGTTGGAGACCTTCTTGTCGTGCAGCAGCACGTAGGGGTTCTCCAGCACGGCGATCTGCTTCTCGGGGTTGTTGATGAAGTACGGCGACAGGTAGCCGCGGTCGAACTGCATCCCCTCGACGACTTCCAGCTCGCTGTTGAGCGACTTGCCGTCCTCGACGGTGATGACCCCTTCCTTGCCGACCTTCTCCATCGCATCGGAGATGATCTTGCCGATCTCGCTGTCGGCGTTCGCGGAGATAGAACCGACCTGCGCGATCTCCTTGCTCGTCGTGCACGGCTTGCTGATCTTCTTCAGCTCGTCGACCGAGGCGGCGACCGCCTTGTCGATGCCGCGCTTCAGGTCCATCGGGTTCATCCCGGCGGCGACGTACTTCATGCCTTCGGTGACGATCGACTGCGCGAGCACGGTCGCGGTCGTCGTGCCGTCGCCGGCGTTGTCCGAGGTCTTGGACGCGACTTCCTTGACCATCTGCGCGCCCATGTTCTCGAACTTGTCCTTCAGCTCGATTTCCTTCGCGACCGAGACGCCGTCCTTCGTGACCGTCGGGGCGCCGAAGCTGCGCTCCAGCACGACGTTGCGACCCTTCGGGCCCAGCGTGACCTTGACGGCGTTGGCGAGGATGTTGACCCCGCGGACCATGCGATGACGTGCGTCGTCGCCGAAGAAGACTTGCTTAGCTGCCATGTTCCGACTCCGATCTGGCGGTTGCCGATTTGCGTTGAGGTGCGGGCTGCGCTCAGGCGATCACGCCCATGATGTCTTCCTCGCGCATCACGAGGAGTTCGTCGCCCTCGACCTTGACGGTCTGGCCGGCATATTTGCCGAAGAGGACCCGGTCCCCGACCTTGAGGTCGACCGCGATCAGCTTGCCGTTGTCGTCCTTCTTGCCCGGGCCGACGGCGACCACTTCGCCCTGGTCCGGCTTTTCGGCTGCCGTGTCCGGGATCACGATTCCCGACGCGGTCTTTCGTTCCTGATCCAAACGCTTGACGATCACGCGATCGTGAAGAGGACGGATTTTCATCTCATCTCCTAGTAAGGCTCTGAACTGATTGGATTGGTTGAACTACGGAGTGCTGGCGCCCTCCGGTCCGGCTGCCAGCACCCTCGAAATCGCTAGCACTCGCCCGACTCGAGTGCTAATTATAAGGGCTGCCGGAGCCTTTTCAACCCGAAGCGCCTGCCGCTTAAGGGTCATGTAGCCCCGCGGCATGATTTCGTATTACGGAATTTCACGGCGCTACGAACCCGAACCGCGCGGCGCGAACCCGGTCAAACGATCAACAAGAATTCCATGGGAGGTCGCACGGGCGCCCGCAGGGGCGAAGGAGGCTTTCCGATGAGATTCAGCGTCTGGCGCGTCCTTTGCATCGCCTTGATGCCGGTCCTGGCGATGTTTGCCGGGCTATCGACCCTCAACGCGCTGGATGACGGCGCGGACTGGGTCGTCCTCGCCGCGATTGCGTGCGCGGCTGCGACGATGATCCACCTCGCGCGCCGCTACGCGACCGACGGCGCGCCGACATGAAAAAGGCCGCGGCAACCGCCGCGGCCCCGTGCACTGCGGTCGAACCTCAGAACTTGTGCCGGATTCCGACGCCGAACTGGTTGGCGCTGGCAAGACCGGTGAACTTCTCGTCCTTGTCGACGACGTAGACGTCGGTGCGCTTCGACAGCGGATAGTCGTAACCGAGCGCGTAGGTCGTCCACTTCGCGCCCGACAGCGTGCCGGTCCAGCCCGTCGCGAGCTTCGTCTGCGCACCATCGAGCATGATGGAACCGCCGGCGAGCGGAACGGAAAGCCCGAGGTTGTAGATCTTGTCCTTGTCGCTGCCGCTGCCGGTGAACCCGGTGTACTTCGCGCCCTCGATGTTGGCGTAGAACTTCACGACCGAGAGGTCGTAGCTCGCGCCGGCGCCATAGAACGTGACCTTGGAGTACGCGGCTGCGGGGAACGGAGTTGCCTGCAGCAGCGATGGCACCGGGTTGCTCAGTTCGTTGCTCTCGATGAATGCCGTGAGGGCGAGCGGGCCGCCGAAATACAGGACGTTGATGCCGTCGTTCTGCTTCGTCTGGCCGGCGATGCCGCCGATCTGGTAGGCCGCCGAGATCGTCGCGCCACCGAGGCTCGGGGACGTGTACGACACGGCGTTGCTGTAGCCGGAGTCCGTGAAGTAAAGCGGCGCGTTGTAGCCGCCGCCGCTCAGGTACGTATGGAACACGAGCGGCGAGTAGTCGAACGAGTCGGCGAACGGATTGAACAGGATCGTCGGAAGGAACGCCGGATCGATCTGCCGGCCGATCACGACCTTGCCGAAGCCGCCGGCGAGGTTGACGCTGGCGTCGCGCGAGAACAGCGTGTCGCCGGTGAACCGGCCGTCGACGCCGTTGTTCGGCTGGAAGAAGGTCCCGAGCGTGAAGCCTGCCGACAGCCCGCCACCGAGATCCTCGGTGCCGGCGAACTGCAGGTACGACGTCGTGAGACCGCTGGACAGCATCTGCGTCGTGCGCTGCGTGACGCCCGCGGCGTCCTTCCCGGTCGAGATTCCGAGGTCGACAAGACCGCTCACAGTCACCGACGACTGTGCGGATGCGGCCGCCCCCACGGCGCAGGCGACGGCGCCAAGCGCCGCACTGATCTTCTTCATTCTCACTCCTCGTTGGACAAGACGTTCACGGGGCCGGCCGGGGCCCTATTCCGATGACGATCACATTCGATTCGTGCGATCGACTCGTCGCGCGGCCGGCCCGCGGCGACGATGTCAAGGATTTGTCACTTTCCTGAGCGTAACGGCGCGATCCGCTTTGATCGATCACGTCCTCACAGGCCGTTGCGTTGCAACAACAGCGTATCCAGAGCCATGCCGCCCGCGCAGCCGCCCCCGGCAGCCGCGATGGCAACGAGCGAATCACGACAGCAACTAGCGTGCCCGACGTTTCGTGCTTCGTGGCCCGCGCCGCGGCGCGCGCCTGCCTCCCGTTGGTGCGGCGCCGCGTCGGCGCGGCACCGCGGTGCCGGGGATTCGTGCATGGCTGCGCACCTGTTCCGCGGTGCGCGTTGTCGCTAACCTGCAGGCTTCGCCGACGTTTCGCTTGTGCGACCCGGCGCCGCGCAGGGGCAGCATGGCCGACCACATCGTTCTCACGTCGCATCCGCGTCCGCGCCGGGCGGGCGCGTTCTTCGACCTGCAGTGGGGCGCGCCAACCGCCGCGCAGCGCGGGCCGGTCATCGCGAGCCTGACGAACCCGGCACAGCGCAACGCGATCGGCACGCACGCGGGCGCGTACGCCGTCTACCGCGCGCTGGCGGTCGCCGCGGGTTCGCTTCAACGGGATCATCGTCCCGACTTCACCGACACGCTGCCGGCCGAGGCCATCGGACCGCACCCGCAGTGGGGCGACCCGCAGAAGATCGTCTCGCTCGATCCCTGGGGCCACATCGTCGCGAGCGCGTTCGCCGATGCCATCGGCGCCGGCGCCGACGTGCGCCCGACGATCGCGGTGACGAAGGCGCACATCAACATGCCGGAACTGAAGGCGGCGATCGGCGCCGGGCGCCTGCGACCGGACGGGAGGATCCTGCGCGACAACGGCGACGTGCGCGTCACGAAGGCGGCCGTCGATCCGGTCTGGTACCTGCCGGGCATCGCGCATCGGTTCCGGATCAAGGAGGCGACGCTGCGCCGCTCGCTGTTCGAGCAGACCGCCGGGATGTTTCCGGAGCTGGTCACGCGTCCCGACCTCAAGGTCTTTCTGCCGCCGATCGGCGGGATGACGCTCTACTTCTTCGGCGACGTCGCCGCGCTCGGGCGTCCCGGAACCCGGGTCGCCTGCCGCGTCCACGACGAATGCAACGGCTCGGACGTCTTCGGCTCCGACATCTGCACGTGCCGCCCGTATCTCGCGCACGGCATCGAGGTGTGCATCGACATGGCGCAGCAGGGCGGCGTCGGCCTCGTCGTCTACAACCGCAAGGAGGGCCGGGCGCTCGGCGAGGTGACGAAGTTCCTCGTCTACAACGCGCGCAAGCGGCAGCCCGGCGGCGACCGCGCGGAGACCTACTTCGAGCGCACCGAATGCGTCGCCGGCGTGCAGGACATGCGGTTCCAGGAGCTGATGCCCGACGTCTTCCACTGGCTCGGCATCGCGCGGATCGACCGCTGGGCGTCGATGAGCAACATGAAGCATGGGGCGCTCGCGGCCCAGGGCATCGAGGTCGTCGAGCGCGTCCCGATCCCGGAGGAACTCATTCCGGCCGACGCCCGCGTCGAAATGGACGCCAAGCGCGCCGCCGGATACTTCACGACCTACACGCCCGACGCCGGCGAACTGGCGCAACCGCTGGGCCGGGCGCTCGACGAATGAGCGGAGGTTCGCGATGAGCGGGGAGCCGCTCGCCGCGCAGGCGGCCAGGGCGCGCGCGCTGCTCACGGCCGCCGCGGTTCGCGAGCACTGCGGCGAGGTCATGGCGTGCATCGAGCGCGACGGTTCGCGGTGGTTCGCCTGGGACGCCTCCGCGCTCGACGGCGCGGCGGCGTTCGTCGAGGCGGTGATTCGCGAGCGGCATCCGGACCTGCGGATTCCGTTCCACAGCCGGTGGCGCCACTTCGAGGCCGGCGGCGTCGATCGCTGGGCGCGCCTTGCCCATGGAACGGCGCTCCGGGAGCGGCTGCTGGCCGACCCGCTGGAGCGCGCGCGCGCGATGCTCGACCTCGTCGTGCCGAGCGTGCTGCTCGACGCGGGCGCCGGGCCCGCGTGGCACTACCGGGACGGCGACGCCGTGCTGTCGCGCTCCGAGGGCCTCGCGGTCGCGAGCCTCGAACTCGTGCGCCGCGGCGCGCTGTCGAGCGATCCCGATTGGCCGTGCCGCGCCGACGCGGTCGCGCTGCGTCGGGTCTCGACCGACACGCTGGCGGACGTTTTCCAGGTCGACGCCGGCAATCCGCTGCTCGGCCTCGCGGGGCGGGCGGAACTGCTGCGAAGCCTGGGACGCGTCGTCGCCGATCGGCCCGACGTGTTCGGCGCCGCGGCGCGTGTCGGCAACCTCGTCGACCACCTGCGGACCCTGTCGACCGGCGGGCGCCTGGAGGCCGCGACGGTCCTTCGGGTCCTGCTCGACGCGCTCGGGCCGGCGTGGCCGGGTCGACTGCGCTTGGGCGGCGTCGAACTGGGCGACACCTGGCCGCATCCGGCCGCCACCGGCGGCCTCGTGCCTTTCCACAAGCTTTCGCAATGGCTCGCCTATTCGCTGCTCGAACCGCTGCAGGTCGCCGGCCTCGAGGTGGTCGGCCTCGACGCGCTGACGGGCCTCCCGGAATACCGCAACGGAGGCTTGCTGATCGACACCGGGTTGCTGCGCCTTCGCGAACCGTCGCTGGCCTCCGAGCGGCTGGCCGTCGACCACCCGGCCGTCGTCGAGTGGCGCAGCGCGACCGTGGTCGCGCTGGACCGCCTCGCCGACGCCGTGCGGCGGCGCCTCGGCCGCGATGCCGCCGCGATGCCGCTGGTCCGCGTCCTCGAGGGAGGAACGTGGGTGGCGGGGCGCCGGCTGGCGGCCGCGCGGCGGGCCGGCGCACCGCCGCTGCAGATCGACAGCGACGGCACGGTATTCTGACCCGCGCGCCGCGGCCGCGCGGCGCACCCCTCCAACCGCAGGCGAAACCCATGTCCCAGAACGTGACCGTGGTCAACCATCCGCTGCTGCAGCACAAGCTCACGTACGTGCGCAGCGCGGAGACGACCACCGACAACTTCCGTCGGCTCGTGCGCGAAATCAGCCAGATGCTGGCCTATGAAGTGACGCGCGACCTGCCCACCGAACTCATCGAAATTCGCACCCCGGTCGCGCCGTGCCGCGCCCCGGTGATCAGCGGAAAGAAGCTGTGTCTCGTGTCGATCCTGCGCGCCGGGACCGGGATGCTCGACGGGATGGTCGACCTGCTACCGGGAGCCCGCGTCGGCCATATCGGCCTCTACCGCGACCCGGAAACGCTGCATCCGGTGGAGTACTACTTCAAGGTCCCCGACGACGTCCACGAGCGCCTCGTGATCGTCCTCGATCCGATGCTGGCGACCGGCAACTCGGCGGTCGCGGCATTGAGCCGCCTGAAGGAGGTCGGCGTGACGTCGCTCAAGCTGGTCTGCCTGCTCGCGGCGCCGGAGGGCGTTGCGGCCGTCACGGCCGCGCATCCGGACGTGCCGCTCGCGGTCGCCGCAATCGACGAGCGCCTCAACGACCACGGCTACATCGTTCCCGGGCTCGGCGACGCCGGGGACCGCATCTTCGGGACGAAATGAAACCCGCGCGGCGGCGTCGCCGCGCGTCGTCGATCCCGTCGGCGCGGGGGCTCAGGCGTAGGTGTTGACGCGCGTGCCGAGCGACCCCGTGGTCGCGAGGCTGGGCGGCTGCGGAAGCGCGTCGATCAGGCCCGCGGCGGCCTGCGCTTGGCTGTCGAGCGCCTTCTTAAGGACGGCGACCTGCGCGTCGCCCGACTGGCTGGAAATGCCGGCGACGGCCGAACTGACCATCGAAGAGCTGCTGATGTCCATGGGTCGATCCTCCTGCCGGACGGCCAACGGCCCCCGGGTCCCCTGGAGATTCGGCCGTGGCGGCGCGAACTTGAGGTCCGGCGATTCCGCGCCGCCCGTCCGCGCAGCCTCTAGCCCGGCACGCAGCCGTACCGGATCTGGCTCTGCCTCAGGTACGCGCGGTACGCGAGCGACATCCGGTCGGCGCGCACCGGAAGCTCGACGCCCGGCGCGAGCGGCAACCGGCGCGGGACCTGGTTCTCGACGATCGGCTTGTCCTGCAGGAAGATGCGATCCTGGAAGGCGCGCAGGTCGTCGTCGCTCTGGACGAAGTTCGTCATGGCCAGGATGATCCACGCGCGGCTCGTCTCTTCCGACATCGGCTGCACGTGGAGGCTGATGGCTTCGCGGAATCCGTCCTGCGCCTGCGGCACCTTGGTGAGGATCGCCGTCAGCGGCCGCACGACGCGGTAGGAATATTCGACCTCGGCGCCGCCGTGCGCCAGCGTGTTCGTCTGCGGCTGCCAGGCCCAGCAGTTCGTCGCGATGATGCCGTGGCCGCCGCGGCCGTCGTCGTACGGGCCCACCTCGTAGTCGCGGACTTCCGACCGGCCGCGGTCGCCGAGGATTCCCTCGTGGACGAACGCGAAGTGCGCCATGTCGAGGAAGTTCTCGACGATGCGCGGCGCGCTCGCCTGGACCTCGTACGGTCCGCACACGACCTTGCGCAGCCGCGTGTCCTCATGCTCCGGGAACGGCGGCGGATCGCGCCGCGGCAGCCCGACGCAGGCCCAGACGAGGCCGTAGCGTTCGATCGCGTGGAACGCCGCGGCACGGAAGCTGTCCGGCGTCTGCAGGCCCGGGTGCGCCGGCACCGAAGCGCAACGGCCGCCGCCGTCATAGCGCCAGCCGTGGTACGCGCAGACGACCTGGTCGTCCTCGATGCGGCCGCAGCTGAAGCGCATCCCGCGGTGCGGGCAGCGGTCTTCCCAGGCGTGGACGGCTCCGTCCGCGCTGCGCCACAGCGCGATGTCGCGGTCGAGCAGCGTCACCCGATGGATCGCGCCGGGCGCGAGGCGCGCGGCGTCGAAGACCGGGTGCCAGTCGTCGTGCAGCAGGGGATCGTGTGACATGAGAAGGGGCCCGGTGCAGCGCCTCAGGGCGCCGGATTGCGGATGCAGCCGTCGACGGCCCGGAGCCAGCGCGACTTCGCCTCGGCGTCGAGCCACGAGGCTTCGATCGAGTTGCTCGCCAGCCGGGCGAGATCCTTCCGCCCGAGCCGCAGCCCGTCGGCGACCGCGCGATAGTTGGCGCCGATGTAGCCGCCGAAGTAGGCCGGATCGTCGGAATTGACCGTGACCGCGAGGCCGCGGGCCAGCAGGCGCCCGAGATTGTGGTCTTCGATCCGCTTGAAGACGCCGAGCTTGACGTTCGACAGCGGGCAGACCGTCAGCGGCACGCGCTCGCGCGCCAGGCGCTCGCACAGCGCCGCATCGTCCTCGCAGCGCACGCCGTGGTCGATGCGCGCGACCTTCAGCAGGTCCAGTGCCTCGGTGATGTAGGCCGGCGGGCCCTCCTCGCCGGCGTGCGCGACGGTGCGCAGGCCGGCGGCGCGCGCCTGCGCAAAGACGTTCCGGAATCCGGACGGCGGGTGGCCACGCTCCGACGAATCGAGCCCGACCGCCGCGATCCGCGCCAGGTGCGGCTGCGCCTCGCGCCAGGTGGCGAGCGCGGCCTCCTCCGGGAGATGGCGAAGGAAACACAGGACCAGCCGCGAGGTGATGCCCAGGTCACGCTCGCCCTCGCCCAGCGCGGCGTCGATGCCTTCGACCACGGTCGCGAACGGAACGCCGCGTTCCGTATGCGTCTGCGGATCGAAGAAGATCTCGGCGTGGACGACGCCGTCGGCACGGGCGCGCGCCAGGTAGGCCCGCGTCAGCGCGTGGAAGTCCTCGGCGTCGCGCAGTACCGCGGCGCCGGCGTAGTAGATGTCGAGGAACGACTGCAGGTCGTGGAACTGGTAGGCGCCTCGCAACGCCTCGACCGACGGGTAGGGCAGCGACACGCCATGCTTCGCCGCCAGTGCGAAAACCATTTCCGGCTCGAGCGAGCCTTCGATGTGGATGTGCAGTTCCGCTTTCGGCAGCGCGCGGATGAAGCGATCGAGGTCGTCGCGCGGTTCGGTCGAGTCGGGCATCGGTGGTCGATCCGGTCGTCGATTCCACGTCCCGGCACGGTGCGCGGGCACCGTGCCGGACCGGTCGCCGTGGTGGGCCCCCCCCCGGCGGGCCACGACGCGCTCACTTCGGCAGCTGCCCTTCGACGCCCTCGGCGTACCAGTTGATGCTGTCGATCTCCTTGTCGGTGAGCGCCTTGCCCGCCGCGACCTTGACCGTGCCGTCGTTGCCCTTGATCGGGCCGGAAAAGACCGCGAACTTGCCCGCGGCGATCTCGGCCTTCTTGGCGGCAACCGCCTTGCGCACGGCTTCCGGCAGTTCCGGGCTCACGGCGACCAGGTCGTTCATGCCTTCCTTGATGCCGCCCCAGACGTTGTCGTGCAGCGGCTTGCCGTCGAGCGCCGCCTGCACCGCCCGGGTGTAGTAGCCGCCCCAGACCTCGACGTTCGACGCCAGGTGCGCCTTCGGCGCGTACGCCGACATGTCGGAGTCCCAGCCGAACGCGTGGACGCCCTTGTCCTGCGCGGTCTGCAGCACGGCCGACGAGTCGGTGTTCTGCAGCAGCACGTCGGCGCCCTGGCCGATCAGCGCCTCGGCGGCCTGCCGCTCCTTCGACGGGTCGTACCAGGTGTTCACCCACACGACCTTCGTCGTGATCTTCGGATTGACGCTGCGCGCGCCCATCGTGAAGGCGTCGATGTTGCGGACGACCTCCGGGATCGGGAACGAGGCGACGAAGCCGAGGACGCCGGACTTCGAGACGTTGCCGGCGATGATGCCGGACAGGTACGCCGGCTCGTACATCCGCGAGTTGTAGATCGTCACGTTCGACGCCGACTTGAAGCCGGTCGCGTGGTAGAACTCGGTCTTCGGGAACGACTTCGCGACCTTCAGCGTCGCGTCCATGTAGCCGAACGACGTCGTGAAGATGAGCTGGTTGCCCTTCGTCGCCAGGTCGCGGATGACGCGCTCGGCGTCGGCGCCTTCCGGCACGTTCTCGACGAAGGTCGCCTTCACCTTGCCGTCGAGGTTCTTCTCGAGCGCCTTGCGCCCGAGGTCGTGCGCGAAGGTCCACCCGCCGTCGCCCACCGGGCCGACGTAGACGAACGCGACCTTCAGCGGATCGGCCGCGCCGACCGCCGTCACCGCTGCGGCGCCGGCGGCGAAGATCGCGCCCGCGAGCCCGGCTTTCCATCTCTTCATGTTCAACTCCATGGTGGTCATCATCGAAGTGGCTTCGAACGGAGGTTGCCGTGGCGGCACGCCTTCAGTCTCCGTCGAAGAAGGGCTTGCCCAGCGCCGCCGGCGCGTTGCGCCGGCGCGCCTGCTCGTTGGCCGACGTGGCGATCAGCACGACGATGGTCGCCAGGTACGGCAGGCTGGCCAGCAGGAACGTCGACACCTGGATGCCGATCGTCTGCAGGTACAGCCCCATCGCCGTAACGCCGCCGAACAGCAATGCGCCGACAGCCACGCGCACCGGGCGCCACGTCGAGAAGACGACGAGCGCCAGGGCGATCCATCCGTTGCCGGACGTGAGGCCTTCCTGCCACATCTTGAACTGCGCCAACGCGTAATAGGAACCGGCCAGGCCGGCCATCGCGCCGCCGAACAGCGTCGCGCCGTAGCGCACCCGAGCAACCCGCATGCCGAGCGACCGCGCGACGGTGGGCGATTCGCCGACAGTCCGAACGACGAGGCCGAGTCGCGTCCGATAGAGGAACCAGGCGATCGCGACGATCGCGACCAGCGCGAAATACCCCACCGCGTTGAGCGAGAACAGCGGCCCGATCCCCGGGATGTCGGACAGGCCGGGCACCGGCAGGTCGTCGAACGTCGCCCGCGCCCGCGAACCCACGTAGTCGCGGCCGAGGAATGCGGACAGCCCGGTGCCGAAGATCGTCAGCGACAGACCGGTGGCGACCTGGCTTGCCTGCAGCGACAGCGTCAGCACTGCGAAGACGAGCGCTCCGGCGGCGCCGGCGCCGATGCCTGCCAGCACGCCGGCGCCAAGGCCGCCGCCGTGCGCCGCCGCCATGAAGGAGGCGACCGCGCCCATCAGCATCATGCCTTCGAGGCCGAGGTTCAGCACGCCGGCGCGCTCGGTCACCAGTTCGCCGAGGGCCGCGAGCACGAGCGGCACCGCGGCCGCGAGCGCGCTGGCGACGAGCGGCGTCAGCGAACCGCTCATCGGGATCGCTCCTCGTCGCGCCCGACGGGCGACGCGCGCAGGCAGTGGACGGGGGCGATCATGTCTTGGCGGCCGCCGGCGCGGGCCGGGCGACGCGTTTCACGCGAAAGTTGATCAGCACCTCGCACCCCAGGAGGAACATCAGCAGCAGCCCCTGGAAGACGAGGCTGATCGCCTTGGGCAGCTGCAGCGTGATCTGCGCCGCCTCGCCGCCGAGGTAGAGCAGTGCCATCAGCAGCGCCGCCAGGGGAATGCCGAGCGGGTTCAGCCGGCCGAGCGCGGCGACGATGATCGCGGTGAAGCCGTAGCCCGGCGTCCAGCGGTCGTTGAGCTGGCCGAGCGGGCCCGCCACCTCGGTGACGCCGGCCAGCCCGGCGGCAGCGCCGCCGATGAGCATCGCGACCCATACCGTGCCGCGCGCTGAAAAGCCCGCATAGCGCGCCGCGCCGGGCGCCAGCCCGCCGACCTCGAGCTTGAAGCCCATGAACGTGCGCTGCACGAAGAACCAGGCCAGCGGGATCGCGGCGAGCGTCAGGAAGATGGAGAGGTTGAGTCGCGTGCCGTCGAACCACGACCAGCCGAGGCTCGCGAGCAGCGGGAACAGCGCGTTGTCCTCGAAGCTCACCGTGAGCGGGAAATTGTTCGCCTGCGGGTCCTGCCACGGGCCGTAGACGAGGTACTTGACGACGAGGTTCGCGACGTACGTGAGCATCAGGCTGACGAGGATCTCGTCGGCCTTCAGTTGCGCCCGGCAGAATGCCGTCAGCGCGGCCCAGGCCATCCCGCCGATCGCGCCGGCGATGATCATCAGCGGCAGCAGCGCCATGCCGATGTCGTGCTGGAAAGTGATCGCGAGCCCGGTGGCGAACGCGCCGCCGATGTACATCTGGCCCTCGGCGCCGATGTTCCAGACGTTGGCGCGGTAGCCGATCGCCAGCCCCAGCGCGATCAGGCACAGCGGCGAGGCCTTCAGCAGCAGTTCCGCGATGCCGTTCGCATCGGACACCGGTTCGATGAAGAACGCGTGGAACGCCCGCGCCGGCGCCTGGCCGAGCGCGGCGAACACGGCCAGCCCGACGACGAGCGTGAGCGCGACCGCGAGGATCGGCGACAGCCATTGCATCGCGCGCGACGGGCGGGCGCGCCGCGTCAGCTGGAAGCCGATCATGCGACGCGCTCCGCCTCGGTCGCCGGAGCCGCGTCGCCCGCCCCGAAACCGCCCGCCATCCAGCGCCCGATCTCCTCGGCACCGGTCTCGTGGACGTCGCGCGCGGGGCTCATCCGGCCGCCCGCGATGACCGCGACCCGGTCGCAGACTTCAAGGATCTCGCCGAGGTCCTCGGAGATCACGAGGATCGCGACGCCCTGCGCCGACAGGTCGATGAGCCGCTGCCGGATCAGGGCGGTCGCGGCGACGTCGACGCCCCAGGTCGGCTGAGCCAGGATCATCACCCGCGGGCGCTGCTCGATCTCGCGTCCGACGATGAATTTCTGCAGGTTGCCGCCCGACAGGCTGCCGGCGGGCGCCTCCGGGCCGCCGCAGCGGACGTCGAAGCCGCTGATGCAGCGATCGGCATAGGCGGCGACCGCGCCCCGATCGATGACGCCGCGGCGCACGAGCCGCTGGCCGTAGGCCGTCAGGAGCGCATTCTTCCGCAGGCTCATTTCCGGAACGGCGCCGACGCCGAGCCGCTCTTCGGGCACCAGCGTCAGCCCGCGGCTGCGGCGGGCGCCGGGGGAAAGCGCGCCGATCGGTTCGCCACAGAGCCAGATCGACTGCGCGTCGACGCGCGTTTCGCCGGACAGGGCGGCGAGCAGTTCGGCCTGGCCGTTTCCGGAGATGCCGGCGATCCCCAGCACCTCGCCGGCATGCACGCGAAGGCTGATCCCCGCCAGCGGCGTGCCGAACGGTCCCGCCGGCGGCGTGGCGAGCGCCGCAAGCTCGAGCGCGATCGCGCCCTCGGTCTTCGCGCGCCGCTGCATCTGCGGGAACGTGCGCCCGATCATCAGTTCCGCGAGGCGCCCCTCGGTTTCCTTCTGTGGATCGACTTCGCCGACGACGCGGCCCTGCCGGATGATCGTCGCGCGATGGCAAAGGCGCCGGATCTCCTCGAGCTTGTGGCTGACGTAGATGATCGCGGTGCCCTCGGCGGCGAGACGGCGCAGCGTCTCGAAGAGCTGGTCGACGGCCTGCGGCGTCAGGACCGAGGTCGGCTCGTCCATGATCAGCAGCCGGGGCGACTGCAGCAGGCAGCGGACGATCTCGACGCGCTGGCGCTCGCCGACCGAAAGGTGATGAACCTCCTGCCACGGATGCACCGGCAGGCCGTAGCGCGTCGCCGCCTCCTCGATGCGGCGCGCCAGCTCCCGCAGCGGGACGCGTTCCGGCAGCGCCAGCGCGACGTTTTCGACCGCGGTCACCGACTCAAAGAGCGCGAAGTGCTGGAAGACCATCGCGATCCCGCGCGCCCGCGCCTCGTTCGGCGAGGCGATCGGCCCCGCTTCGCCGCGCCACGTGATCGTCCCGGCGTCGGGCTGGACGGCGCCGTAGATGATCTTCATCAGCGTGCTCTTGCCGGCACCGTTCTCGCCGAGCACGGCGTGGATCTCGCCGGCCCTGAACTCCAGGCTGACGCCGTCCAGCGCGCGCAGCGATGCGAACGTCTTCTCGATGCGCTCCAGGCGCAGCAGGCTCGGCTCGTTCATAGGGCGGAACAGGACACGGTCAACGTTCGCGCACCGGCCTTCCCGTCCGGTGCGCGCAGGGCGGCGTCGTGGCGCCGCTCCGGCGGATGCATTGTCACGATCATCATATTAGGCGCGCGCGATCTTCGCGCGGGCAACGTTGCGGAAAGCAAGAAGCGTGCGCCGCAGCGAGGGCGTCGAGCGCGCCGGCGAACGGTCCGTGCGCCCGGTTGACTCATCGAAGGGATTCGAAAAGTGACGGATTTGCGTTATGAGACGACATGGCTCCGTCCCGATAAACCGGAAACACGATCCGCGGATTCCGCGCAGCCCCGTTGCCCAGCTCAAAGACCCTCACGGACAAGCCGGCCGCCGGCGCGGGCCGCGGCCCCGATCGGCGCAAGTCCTCGACGCGAAGTTCCGGCGGGGAGTTCGTCCATTCGGTCCTGAGCTTCACGCGCCTCGAGATCCCGGAAGTCGAGGTCTTCGAGACCGTCGTGACCTTCGCGCCCGACGTCGATCCGCTCGAGGCGCACGATCGCCTCGCCGCGGTGTTCGGGCACAAGGCCGGCGACGGGCACTTCATGTTCCGTGCCGACAGCGAGGCGGCGGGCCGCTACTGGGTCCAGTCGGTCGATCCGTGGCCGCGCTGGCCGGAGGGGGCGACGACGACGCTGGAGCCGTCGCGTCGCATCATCCAGCTCGAGGGCGGGCTGATGTACCAGTTCTCGCTCGTCGTCTGCACCGGGCGCGAGCGCATCGAAAATGGCCAGAAGCACATCGAGCCCTACGCCACGGCGGCGGAGTTCGAGGACTGGTTCTCCGCGGTCGCGCCGGAGCAGGGGTTCAAGCTGCTGATGCACAGCGCCGCGGTCGACGTGCTGCGTTTCCGCCACGCCGGCAAGGGCTACAAGGTCGGTCTCGGCCGGCTCGACGGCGCGCTCGAGGTCGTCGAGGCCCAGCCGATGAAGCGCGCGATCCTGCGCGGCTTCGGCTCGCATCGGCGCCTGGGCCTCGGGATGCTGCAGTTGTCGCGCTGAACCGCGGCCGCGGCGCGCTCTCGGTCGCGGCACGTCGCGGCCTTGATTCCGCGGCGGATGCCCCGATCTATCGTCCTTTCTTCGGCGCGACGAGGTGGGTCCATGTTGGAAGTCCATGAAGCGACGTTCGAGCGCGATGTCCTCGAGGCGTCGCGCGTCAAGCCGGTGCTGGTCGATTTCTGGGCGCCGTGGTGCGGGCCGTGCCGCGCGCTGGGGCCGCTGCTCGAGCGCCTGGAGACCGAGTTCGACGGTCGTTTCGCGCTCGTGAAGATCAATTCCGACGAGAATCCGGAGCTGTCCGCCGCGTTCGGCGTCCGGAGCATCCCGTTCGTCCTCGCGTTCGTCGACGGCAAGGCCGTCGACTCCTTCGTCGGCGCGCAGCCGGAGGGGGTCGTGCGCCGGTTCATCGAGCGGCGGCTGCCCGATCCGAGCGACGTCGAGCGGCGCAAGGCGGTCGATCTCCTCGCCGAGGGCCGGACGGACGACGCGATTGCCGCGCTGCGCGCGGCCGTCGCGCTGGCGCCGGCTGGCGACGAGGCGCGCCTCGACCTGGCCGGCGTGCTGCTGGACCACGGCACGGCGCCGCCCGGCGAACGGCTGGACGAAGCGCGCCGCCTGCTGGATGGCGTTTCGCGAGCGGCGCGGCAGGAGGCGCGCTGGAAGGCCATCGACCTGCGTGCCCGCAGCCTGCGGCAGGCGGCCAGCCTGCCGGCGTCGGCCGCCCTCGAGGCGCGGATTGCCGCGGAGCCGTCCGACCTGCAGGCGCGCTTCGACCTCGCGGAGCGTCACGTCGCCGCGCGCCGGTTCGAGGCCGCGCTCGAGCAGTTGCTCGAGATCGTCTCGCGCGACCGCGCGTTCGCCGACGACGGCGCCCGTCGGATGATGCTGTCCGTCTTTGAACTCGCTGCCGACCAGCCGGCGCTGGTCTCGGCGTTCCGCCGGCGGCTCGCCGCGGTCCTCAACCGTTGACCCGGCATCCCGGCGGAGTCGCGGGCGGCACGCCGCCGTCGCGCGCCGGTCGTCGGCTGCCTGCGATGGCGGTCGGTCGGCGCGTCCGCTGCCGCCGCACCGTCGGCTGCCGCGGCACCGTCCGCGGGCTTCTGGCCGCCACGTCGTTCGTGGTCGCGGCGCTCGCCGGCGCCGCGCCGGGGACGGCGTCGGAGTTGCCGGCATCCGTGACCGGCGCGCTTCACGCGGCCGGCATCCCGCCGGCGCATGCCGCCTTCGCAGTCGTCCCGCTCGATGGCGGCGCGCTGCGGGTCGCGGTGAATGCGACGCAGCCGATGAACCCGGCTTCGACGATGAAGCTCGTCACGACCTACGTCGCGCTGCAGGCGCTCGGCCCGGCCTACACCTGGCACACCGACGTCCTGGCGGCCTCGCCGCTTGCCGAGGGCGTGCTCGACGGTCCGCTATGGCTTCGCGGCAGCGGGGATCCGAGCCTCGTGATCGAGCGCTTCTGGCTGCTGGTGCAGCGCCTTCGCGCTCTCGGCGTCCGCGAGCTTCGAGGCGATCTCGTCCTCGACAAGAGTGCGTACGGCGCCGACGTCGCCGTCGCGCCGACGCTCGACGGCGCGGACCAGCGTCCGTACAACGTCGCTCCGGATCCGCTGCTCGTGAACTACAAGGCGCTCACGTACAGCTGGATTCCGGACCCGGAGGCGCGGGTCGCCCGCGTCGTCGCGAGCCCGATGCTGGCGGGCGTGCACCTGCCGGAACCGGTGCGCCTCGTCGATGGGCCCTGCGGCGACTGGCGCGCGCGGCTGCAGGCGGACTTCACCGATCCGCTGGCGCCCGTCCTGCGCGGGGCGTACCCGCTGTCGTGCGGCGAGCAGTCGTGGAACTTCAGCGTCTACGGCGCCACCGACTACGCCGGCGCCGCGTTCCGTTCGCTCTGGGAGTCCAGCGGCGGCGCCTGGAGCGGGGTGGCGCGCGACGGCGTCGTCGCGCCGGCGGCGCGCCTGCTCTTCAGCGTCGAGTCGCCGCCGCTCTCGGAGGTGATCCGCGAGATCAACAAGTTCAGCAACAATGCGATGGCGCGGCAACTCTTCCTGACGCTCGGCGCCGAAGGGGAGCGCGCGCCCGCGACGCTCGAGCGTTCCGCACGCGTGCTGCGGACCTGGCTGTTCGGCCACGGGCTCGCGATGCCGGAACTCGAACTGGAGAACGGGTCCGGGCTGTCGCGTGTCGAGCGCATCAGCGCGGAGTCGATGGCGCGCCTGCTGGTGCAGGCCTGGCACGGTCCGCTGATGCCGGAGTTCGCGGCTTCGCTGCCGCTCGCCGGGGTCGACGGCACG